>Ga0153936_100567_pt1 | contig 10631 bp, 10 predicted proteins | sample TSNJ020MetaG_FD_102272 | JGI IMG/M metagenome (GOLD analysis project Ga0153936, IMG submission 102272) | Attine ant fungus gardens microbial communities from New Jersey, USA - TSNJ020 MetaG | ecosystem: Host-associated > Fungi > Mycelium > Unclassified | place: USA: New Jersey, Wharton State... | reverse complement strand
TATCAGGCCCGGTTTATCGGGGTTATAACCTTTCTTATTCCAACTTTTATTGCCTTATTTCCCTTATACATATAGATATGCTATTTCCTTACTTCCGCATATTTCCTGAGCGGGTATGCTGAGTTGGTTTCTGAAATTTCTGACTATTAAGGATGAGTAATGAGCAAAATTTATGAAGATAACTCCCTGACGATAGGCCATACACCTCTGGTGCGCTTAAATCGTATCGGCAATGGACGCATTCTGGCAAAAGTCGAGTCCCGCAACCCAAGTTTCAGTGTGAAATGCCGCATTGGGGCAAATATGATTTGGGATGCCGAAAAACGGGGTGTGTTGAAGCCTGGCGTTGAATTGGTTGAACCAACTAGCGGGAATACAGGTATTGCTCTTGCTTATGTTGCTGCCGCGCGTGGCTACAAACTGACCCTTACTATGCCAGAAACCATGAGTATTGAGCGCCGAAAACTGCTCAAAGCGCTGGGGGCTAATCTGGTGCTGACTGAAGGGGCCAAAGGTATGAAGGGCGCGATTCAGAAAGCAGAAGAGATTGTGGCAAGCGATCCGCAGAAATATCTGCTGCTTCAGCAATTCAGTAACCCGGCTAACCCGGAAATTCATGAAAAAACCACCGGCCCGGAAATCTGGGAAGACACCGATGGCGAAGTGGATGTCTTTATTGCTGGCGTGGGTACCGGCGGGACACTGACCGGCGTCAGCCGCTATATTAAAAACACCAAGGGCAAAAGCTCACTGATAAGCGTGGCAGTTGAGCCCGCCGACTCTCCGGTCATTAGCCAGGCTATCGCCGGTGAAGAACTGAAACCCGGGCCACACAAAATTCAGGGGATCGGTGCCGGATTTATTCCAGGCAATCTTGATCTTAAACTGATTGATAAAGTGGTCACCATCAGTAATGAAGAAGCGATTGCCACCGCCCGTCAGCTGATGGAAGAAGAAGGTATTCTGGCCGGTATTTCATCCGGGGCCGCCGTGGCTGCTGCGCTGAAACTCCAGGAAGATGAAGCCTTCAGTAATAAGAACATCGTGGTTATCCTCCCCTCCTCTGGCGAGCGCTACCTGAGCACGGCTCTGTTTGCTGACCTTTTCACTGAAAAAGAATTGCAACAGTAATGCCAGGATTCTAAAATTGCCTAATAAAGCGCCTGAAAAGGTGCTTTTTTGTGGCGTATATCAAATTTTCACCCTATCTGGCATTGCTTCCCCCCGCCAGGTCTGGTATTTAACCAGCAATTATTTTGAAGCGCGAAATTATTCGAATCCTAGTTGATTGTAGCTGAATCGATTTTACTAGCTGGTTTGAGTGAGGTTTTCGCGACATAATAAATTATCCCAGGACAATGATTATATTAACTTGTGGTGGGATAATTGATACCTATGTCGCATTTTATGCGCATTATCTCTTTAGGCTAAAGTTTAGTCTTAGAGCTAGACTTTAGTTTCATCACACTTAGCCTATATGTTGAGGAAAGCACATGTTCCAGCAAGAAGTCACCATTACTGCTCCAAACGGCCTGCACACTCGTCCGGCAGCTCAGTTTGTTAAAGAAGCAAAAGGTTTTACATCTGATATCACTGTGACATCAAATGGTAAAAGCGCCAGTGCAAAAAGCTTATTTAAACTGCAGACTCTCGGTCTCACTCAGGGCACCGTGGTGATTATCTCCGCAGAAGGCGAAGACGAACAAAAAGCGGTAGAGCATTTGGTAAAACTGATGGCGGAACTTGAGTAACTTCTGAGTTCTTCTTAAAAAATCAGTCACAAGTAAGGTAGGGTTATGATTTCAGGCATTTTAGCATCCCCGGGTATTGCTTTCGGCAAAGCACTTTTACTGAAAGAAGATGAAGTCGTCATTGACCGGAAGAAGATTTCTGCTGATAAAGTTGAGCAGGAAGTTGAGCGTTTTTTGAGTGGTCGTGCGAAAGCTTATACTCAATTAGAAGCAATCAAAATTAAAGCCGGTGAAACTTTCGGTGAAGAAAAGGAAGCTATCTTCGAAGGCCACATGATGTTGCTGGAAGACGAAGAGCTTGAGCAGGAAATCATAGCCCTTATCAAAGACAAGCTAGTCACCGCAGACGCCGCTGCCAATGAGGTTATTGAAGGTCAGGCCACCGCACTGGAAGAGCTGGACGATGAGTACCTCAAAGAGCGTGCCGCTGATGTCCGTGACATCGGTAAACGTCTGTTAAGAAACATTTTAGGTCTGGACATTATCGACTTAGGTTCGATTCAGGAAGAAGTTATCCTGGTTGCCAATGACTTAACACCTTCCGAAACCGCGCAATTGAACCTGGATAAAGTCTTAGGTTTTATTACCGATCTCGGCGGTCGTACTTCCCATACGTCTATCATGGCGCGCTCCCTGGAGCTGCCGGCGATTGTCGGTACCGGAAATGTGACCCAGCAGGTTAAAAACGGCGATTACCTGGTACTTGATGCTGTCAATAATCAGGTTTACGTTAACCCGCCTGAAGAAAAAATTAATGCGCTGCGTGAAGCTCAGCTTCAGGTTGCCAACGAAAAAGCCGAACTGGCAAAACTGAAAGACTTACCGGCTATCACCCTTGATGGTCATCAGGTAGAAGTCTGTGCCAACATTGGTACCGTGCGTGATGTCGATGGTGCTGAGCGCAATGGCGCCGAAGGTGTTGGCCTGTACCGTACAGAATTCCTGTTTATGGACCGTGACTCACTGCCTACTGAAGATGAGCAATTTGCTGCCTACAAAGCGGTAGCAGAAGCTTGTGGATCTCAGGCGGTCATCATCCGTACCATGGACATCGGCGGTGATAAAGAACTGCCGTATATGAATTTCCCGAAAGAAGAGAACCCATTCCTCGGTTGGCGTGCAATTCGTATTGCCATGGATCGTAAAGAAATTTTACGTGACCAGGTGCGGGCGATTTTACGTGCCTCTGCGTTCGGTAAATTACGTATCATGTTCCCAATGATTATCTCTGTTGAAGAAGTGCGTGCGCTGAAAGCAGAAATTGACGTCATGAAGGGACAATTACGCGAAGAAGGCAAAGCCTTCGATGAAGCTATCGAAATCGGTGTGATGGTTGAAACCCCAGCCGCGGCTGTTATTGCCCCTCACCTGGCTAAAGAAGTTGATTTCTTCAGTATTGGCACCAACGATTTAACACAATACACTCTCGCAGTTGACCGTGGTAATGATATGATTTCACATCTTTACCAGCCCATGTCACCGTCCGTGCTTAACCTTATTAAGCAAGTTATTGATGCATCTCATGCAGAAGGTAAATGGACAGGCATGTGTGGTGAGCTTGCCGGCGATGAACGTGCTACACTTCTGTTGTTAGGCATGGGATTAGATGAATTCAGTATGAGTGCTATCTCTATCCCGGCTATTAAAAAGATTATTCGCAACACGAACTTCGAAGATGCGAAAGTATTGGCAGAGCAAGCTCTTGCTCAACCGACAACGGACGAGTTAATGGCGCTGGTTAACAAGTTCATTGAAGAAAAAACAATCTGCTAATACAGAAGATGCAGCCCAAATTACTGCTTAGGAGAGAAGGCTAATGGGTTTATTTAGTAAACTGTTCGGTGACAAAGGCAATAGCGACACCGGAACCATTGAGATCGTTGCTCCACTTTCTGGCGAAATCGTTAATATTGAAGATGTGCCGGATGTTGTGTTTGCGGAAAAAATTGTGGGTGATGGTATTGCAATCAAACCGTCTGGTAACAAAATGGTTGCCCCGGTTGATGGTACTATCGGTAAAATTTTTGAAACAAACCATGCTTTCTCTATCGAGTCTGATAGCGGCATTGAACTGTTTGTCCACTTCGGTATCGACACGGTTGAACTGAAAGGCGAAGGCTTTAAGCGCATCGCTGAAGAAGGCCAGCGCGTGAAGAAAGGCGATGTGGTCATCGAGTTTGACTTGCCATTATTAGAAGACAAAGCTAAGTCAACGCTGACGCCAGTGGTTATCTCTAACATGGATGAGATTAAAGAGTTAATTAAACTCACTGGTAGCGTAACCGTTGGTGAAACACCGGTTATTCGTATCAAGAAGTAACGGCAGACAGCGATAAAAAGGCGGCTCATGCTGCCTTTTTACGATTAGAAAAGGGAAAACTGAGTTTTCCCTTTTTTTATGACGACAATAACACGGCAGACCGGCTGCCCCCCTCCGCCGCTAAAGCGCTTTTCACGTCGCCGGCAAGACCAGCTCATCATATTGATGCTGCTGGGTCCATTGAATCACTTCAAACACACGGGTCGCGGCCTTTTCTGCCGCAGCGGCAATCGGCTGCCCGGACAATAATGAACACAGCAGCTCGGCGCAAAACAGATCCCCCGTCCCTTTCAGACTGGTAACCACCCGGTCATGCTGTATTACATCCACCGAGCTGGCGGTAACGGTCACCACCGAGAGCGACTGTGCCCTGTCCCCTGGGGCACTGGTAATCACCACCCATTTCAGGGTGTCTGACAGCAGCGTTTTCGCAGCTTCTATCGCCTCATCCAGAGTATGACAGGGCCGGCCGGTCAGCACTCCTAACTCGAATAAATTAGGGGTAATTCCCTGGGCGAGAGGTAATAACGACTCTCGGTAGGCCTCGGGAATACCGGGTTTCACATACACCCCGCTGTCACTATCGCCGATGACCGGATCCACCACAATCACTAAGTCCGGGTGGCTTTTTTTGCGCTCAACCAGCCAGGCGGTTAATCGCCTTATCTGATCGGCACTGCCCATATAGCCGCTGAGCACGGCTTTTAATTCCCGTAGGCTATCCCGCTCTTCCAGCGCCTGCAAATAGCCGCTAAACCACTCTATTGGAATCACGCCGCCATAAAAGGTGTCGTAATGGGGCGTATTACTAAACAAAACCGTCGGTACCGCCAGCGCGCGTAAACCGCGTTGTTTGATCGCCGGCATCGCAATGCTATTCCCCACGCTGCCATAGATGACCTGTGACTGGACAGCAACAATATCGGTTTGCAGCGCTCGCTGGCTGTCATGGAAAAGCACTGACTGTATATCATTATCCTGCGGCATATTTTCCCTACCCTTGGCTAAATTCCTGCACCCTGAAGATAGCTTTCCTCGCCAAATACGCCAGTGGATAAGTAGCGATCCCCTCTATCACAGATAATGGCAACCACCAGCGCCCCAGGATGGGCTTGCGCCACCTGTAAAGCCCCGGCCACCGCCCCACCGGAACTGACGCCGCAAAACAGACCTTCATCGGTGGCCAATCGGCGCATCATCTGCTCGGCTTCCATCTGGGACATATCGATAATGCGATCCACCAGCGCCGGCTGAAAAATTTTGGGTAACCACTCTTCGGGCCAGCGGCGAATCCCCGGAATGCTGCTGCCCTCATCAGGCTGCAGGCCAATAATTGTCACCGGTTTTGACTGTTCGCGCATAAAACGGCTCACCCCGGTAATCGTGCCCGTGGTGCCCATACTGGAAACAAAATGGCTAATACGTCCCTCGGTTTGGCGCCAGATTTCAGGCCCGGTTGTCAGGTAATGAGCCAGCGGGTTATCCGGATTATTAAACTGATCGAGGATTTTACCCTCCCCGCGCCGGGCCATCTGCTCAGCCAGGGCGCGGGCGCCTTCCATGCCCTGGGCTTTGCTCACCAAAATTAGCTCGGCGCCATAGGCCTGCATCGCCGCTTTACGCTCCATACTCATATTGTCAGGCATTAACAGCTTAATACGATACCCTTTCATGGCGGCAATCATCGCCAGCGCAATGCCGGTATTACCGCTGGTTGCCTCAATTAGCGTATCGCCGGGCTTTATTTCCCCGCGTTTTTCTGCCTGACTAATCATCGACAGCGCCGCCCGGTCTTTAACCGAGCCGGCAGGATTATTTCCTTCGAGTTTAACCCAGATTTCACTTCCATTATTCAGGCCCGTACGTTGCAGGCGAATTAATGGGGTATTGCCAATAGTGCTTTCTAATAGCGTCACGAATACTGTCCCTGACTGAATGAAAAAGCGGCCACCAGGGCCGCTCATTGCGTGCTGTGTCTGACTAAATTATCAGGCGGAATCGGCAAGATCCAGAGACTGAATGCGCAGATTGCCTTGATAGACCCGCGCATGGCCCAGGCCAACAAACAGCCGCTCGCCGCGGGCGGGGGGAATATCTTCCCGCAGTACCACGCTGATAGGCTCGTTATGCCAGCCCAGCGGCTGGACAACCAGCTGCATAAAGTGCCCGCGAGGGCTGACTTCCAGTACCTGTACCGGTAGCGGGGTGTCCAGGTTGGTTCGTCGACTGACGTCCACTTCCCAGGGGCGTAAAAACAGATCAACCTCCCCCTGCTGCTCAGGGGTAAAGCCAAGGGGCCAGCGGTAGGCTGCTACCTGGAAATGCCCCCCGTCAATCCTGCCCTGAATGCGGTTCACCTCTCCCAAAAATTCCAGAACAAAGCGGGTGGCGGGCTCACGCCAGACGATATCCGGGGCATCGGCCTGCTCGATATTGCCCTGGCTCATAACCACCACCCGATTCGCCACTTCCATCGCCTCTTCCTGGTCATGGGTAACAAAGACGCTGGTAAATTTCAGTTCTTCATGCAATTGCCGTAACCAACGCCGCAGCTCTTTACGTACCTGAGCATCGAGTGCACCAAAGGGTTCATCAAGCAATAATATTTCAGGCTCAACCGCCAGGGCGCGGGCCAGAGCAACGCGCTGTTTCTGCCCGCCGGATAACTGGGCCGGAAAGCGGTCAGCTAAATGCGAGAGCTGTACCATTGCCAGTAGTTTGCTGACCTTTTGTTTAATCACCGCCGCAGAAGGACGCTGACGCCGGGGCAGTACCGTCAGGCCAAAGGCGATATTGTCAAAAACCGACATATGGCGAAACAGCGCATAGTGCTGGAAGACAAAGCCGACTTTACGATCCCTGGCATGCATCCGGCTGACATCGGTGCCATTAAAACGGATCTGGCCGCTATTCTGATGCTCCAGTCCGGCAATAATGCGCAGCAATGTGGTTTTACCCGAGCCGGATGGCCCCAGTAAAGCGACCATTTGCCCGGAGGGAATATCAAGAGAGATATCATTGAGCACCTGAGTCTGGCCAAAGGACTTTTTAATATTCTTAATATCAATGCTCATGGTTTTCCTCTTGCTTCAGGCGTTTTTCCTGGTTGCTCAAACGCCATTGCAGCGCACTTTTCATGAATAGGGTCAAAATAGCCATCAGGGTTAATAGCGCCGCCGCGGTAAAAGCGCCAACGGTATTGTAGTCCTGCTGCAGCAACTCAATTTGCAGCGGCAGCGAGAAGGTTTCCCCGCGGATGGAGCCGGAAACCACCGATACCGCACCGAACTCACCGATTGCCCGGGCATTGGTCAGAATGACACCGTACAGTAATGCCCAGCGAATATTGGGTAAGGTGACCCGGCGGAACATCTGCCAGCCAGAAGCCCCTAACAAAATAGCGGCCTCATCTTCCTGGCTGCCCTGGCTGAGCATAACTGGCACCAGTTCCCGCACCACAAAAGGACAGGTAACAAATATCGTGACCAGTACCATGCCCGGCCAGGCAAACATAATTTGCAGATTGTAGGCTTCAAGAAAGCCATTTAGCGGACCATTAGAGCCATAAAACAGGAGGTAAATCAGGCCAGCCACAACCGGAGATACGGCAAAAGGCAAGTCGAGTAGCGTCAGCAGCAATTGCCGGCCACGAAATTCAAAGCGGGTGACCAGCCAGGCCAGTAGCGTGCCAAATACCAGGTTGACCGGCACGGTTATCAAGGCAATAAGCACCGTTAGCCAGATGGCATGTAGCATATCCGGGTTGGCGATATTACTCAGCGCTGGCATCAGCCCTTTGGACAGGGCTTCGGCAAAAATGGAAATAACCGGCACCACCAGAATTAAGAATGACACCAGCATACCAATAACGATCAGCGTCCATTTACCCCAGTTAATACCGCCCCGCGGGCTTGATTGAGTCTCAGAGCGCATCGTCATCAGTGACCTACCACACGTCGACCAAAGCGACTTTGTAATGTGTTGATGGAAAACAGAAGTAATAATGAAGCCGCGAGGATAACCGAGGCAATCGCACTGGCAGCCGGATAATCAAATTCCTGCAAGCGGACAAAAATCATTAATGAGGTCACCTCTGTTTTCCAGGCGATATTACCGGCAATAAAGATAACCGCACCAAATTCACCGAGGCTGCGGGTAAAAGACAGGGCCACTCCGGCCATCAGCGCAGGTGACAGCTCGGGTAAAATAACCCGATAAAAACTCTGCCAGCGGCTGGCTCCCAGCGTTTCAGCCGCTTCTTCATATTCCGGCCCCAGCTCTTCAAGGACCGGCTGTACGGTGCGTACCACAAAGGGAATACTGGTAAAGGCCATGGCAACCGCAATGCCAAGCCAGGTATAGGTCACTTTAATATCAAATTTCGCCAGCCACTCGCCATACCAGCCATTAACCGAGAACAGTCCGGCCAGGGTTAACCCCGCTACCGCGGTAGGCAGGGCAAAAGGCAAGTCCATGAGTGCATCAAGAATGCTGCGGCCGGGAAACTGATAGCGGGTCAGGATCCAGGCCATCAGCATGCCGAAAACGCCATTAAAAATGGAAGCAACAGCGGCTGAAATCAGGGTCACTTTGTAGGCGGCAACCACCTGTGGATTGGTGATAACCTCCCAATACTGCGCCAGGGTCATTTGCGATAATTGCATCACCAGCGCGCTTAACGGCAGCAGCAAAATCAGGCACACAAACAGCAAACTGGTACCCAGGCTTAAAGTGAAGCCGGGAAGCACACGCTTTGAAGCCTGGGCAAACATTAGTTACGCCCCGCGGCGAGCAGCTTGTCTAATTCGCCGCCGGTGGCGAAGTGGGTTTTCATGACCTCAGGCCAGCTGCCAAATTTTTCCTCAACGCTAAACAGTTCGGTTTGCGGGAATTTATCTTTGAGCTTATCCATCACCTGCGGATTATTCACCCGATAGTAGTAGTCCGTAATAATCGCCTGAGCCTGCGGGCTGTACAGCCAGGTTAAATACTCTTTTGCCGCTTTTTCTGTGCCATTTGCCTGGACGTTTTTATCCACCCACGCCACCGGGAATTCGGCAAGCACGTTGACTTTAGGCACCACCACTTCGTAGTCCTCTTGCGGGTATTGATTACGGATGTTGTTAACCTCAGACTCAAAAGAGATCAATACATCCCCGAGGCCACGTTCAACAAAGCTGGTGGTGGCTCCCCGGCCGCCGGTGTCGAAGACCTCAACATTTTTCAAAAACTGTTTCATGTACTCTTCAGTTTTTGCTTTATCGCCGCCGTCCGCTTTATCGGCAGCGCCCCAGGCAGCCAGATAGGTATAGCGGGCATTACCGGAGGTTTTAGGATTAGGGAAGATTAACTTAACATCCGGGCGGGATAAATCGCTCCAGTCATGGATGTTTTTGGGGTTACCTTTACGCACCAAAAAGGCCATGGTGGAGTAGAAAGGTGAGCTGTTATTCTCAAGGCGGCTTTGCCAATCCGCCGGGATCAGGTTGCCTTTATCATGCAAAATCTGCACGTCAGAAACCTGATTATAGGTAACGACGTCTGCTTTCAGCCCCTGCAAAATAGCCAGTGCCTGTTTTGATGACCCGGCATGAGATTGTTTTATCGTCAATTTATCACCGTTATTCTCCTCGGCCCATTTTTTCTCAAAGGGAGGATTTAACGCTGAAAATAACTCACGGGACACATCATAAGAGCTATTAAGCAGCTCTGTTGCCTGTGCGCTTCCTGCCAGCAACAGAGAGACAGCTAACGCGTTCCATACATTTTTCACTGTAGCGATGGTCATGCTTTGCCCTTATATGTGGTTAGAGTACTGGTTGACTGGCAACCAGTTTATTTATAACCAGCGGCAAAGCTGTAACGCTTTTATATACCGTTTAGCGATTGACAAGAATAAACGATTATAAGTGGTTAAGACGCGGCTATCGCCGCGCCAGAGATTAAATACTCAGCAGGGTTTCGAGGGAAGGCGCAAAGTAGTAGCCGCCGGTCAGCGGGCGGGTAAAGCGCAGCATGGCATCATGTTTACCATCGGTTTCGCCAAACATGCTGAGCAATTGCTGCTCGATATTGTGCAGGCGAGCACAATAGGCAATAAAATAGAGGCCATGTACTCCGCTGGCGGTACCGTATGGCAAGCTTTGCCGCAAAATCTTCAGCCCTTTACCGTCCTCTTTTAAGTCCACCCGTGACAGGTGAGAGGTGATCGGCCGGGCATCGCTCTCTATCTCTTCATTCGCCTGTTTTGTCCGGCCAAAAACCATTTCCTGATCATGGATGCTCAACCGGTTAAACTGGCGCAGGTTATGTTGCCAGCGCTGCACCAGAACGTAGCTACCGCCCGCATCTATACCGTCCTGGATAATGGCGACCTGGCGTCGGGTTTCTTCTCCCTTAGGGTTTTCAGTCCCATCAATAAAGCCACTTAAATCGCGCTCTTCTATCCAGCGAAAGCCGTGGGTTTCTTCGACAATCGTCAGGGCATCGCCAAAGGCGGCGAGAGCGGCCTGGGCAAGGGTGAAGTTAACATCATGGCGCTGGGAAAGAATATGGATCAT
>Ga0153936_100563_pt1 | contig 10652 bp, 8 predicted proteins | sample TSNJ020MetaG_FD_102272 | JGI IMG/M metagenome (GOLD analysis project Ga0153936, IMG submission 102272) | Attine ant fungus gardens microbial communities from New Jersey, USA - TSNJ020 MetaG | ecosystem: Host-associated > Fungi > Mycelium > Unclassified | place: USA: New Jersey, Wharton State... | reverse complement strand
TGAGTATCTCCTTCCCCACCATTCGTTTCTCTGACCAGCGCCTGCATGAATACGTCAAAATGCTGCACGACGCGGCACGTATCATCTCCGGGCAAATGGGTTATCACGACTATCCATTCTAGTAGGCAAACACCGCGACATAGCTTGCGGTGTTTTCGCTATTTCCCCGCGCTATGCTACCCCTCCAGCTGGCCGCCTTTTCTGGCATCCATAGCGGGCAGAATACGCCTTTCTGACACGTATTGACCAGCTGGCTCCTCGTAGCACTAACCGATAAAAAGTGACATACTAATCATGCTATTAGTTTTCATTGGGTGTATGACTGGCGACCGCAACGTTCCCCCAGCCGAGGCCGAGTTTTCTATGATTGGCAGGGTTTGTTAACTATATGATTTAAATATGGTTAGACGATGTCTGCGTCTCACACCCAGCGGATAGGTTCAATGTTGTCATCGAGCGGAGTGGGCGGTGTTTAAGAACAGATGGATCATTGTTATCGTGATACTTGTTGCCTGCTTATTATTGTGGACACAGATGCTCAACGTGATGTGTGATCAGGATGTTGAATTTTTCAACGGCATTTGTGTCATTAATAAATATATCCCGTGGTAATGATGCTTCTCTTCCTGCCTCAGGTGTAGAATAGCGTTTTTAATGAGGTGGTTAACATGAATGAATTTGGATGGATGCCCGAGGGAATCAACCTTATCTCCCTGGGCGTGTCTGTGGTGTTACTGATTGTCGGCCTGTTTTTGTGGTTTTTCGTCAACCGCGCCAGCGTACGTGCGACAGAGCAAATTGCCCTGCTCGAAGAGCTTATCGACTTACAAAAACGGCAAAATAGTCTGTTAAGACGTTTATGCGAGGCCAATGAACCTGAGCCGCTTGCCGCCCCTGAGGAAAAGAAGTCAGAAGAGAAAGATGAATTCGTCCATTTAGTCGCCGAACGCTAGCCTAATGACTACCACCAAAAATAGTAGTTGCCTGACAATAAAGTGTATGCCTTTATAAGGGGCTGCCGATGGCAGCCTTTTCTCTTATTTCTATCGATCGCATCAATCGCCCAAAATATTCTGGTTAAATAGTGTTCATAACATCCCGTATACAGGATTATCGACAAGATGACGTATTTGTGACATGCATTATGCTTATGTCATAGATCGGCAACCAGCCATTATTTGGCTATTGAAATAGCCATGAATATTGTGCCGGTAAATACAGCGAAACGTTTTTATCGTAATAGTTGCGCGTGCTTTGTCATAATTTTTTTTTATTTTCATCACAATGTATTCTGTAATTTGTATAAGGCGTATTCCATTGTGGAAAAATGAACCATTTTTCACCCTTGCGATCGGTGTTTTTGTTTGTTAAGTATCACTTTTTATTAGATAAGATTTAAAATTCATAAGGATAGACGATATAAATATCATTTAATCGCTGCTTTATCTGGACGAAAAGATGGCTTTGAGCTATGGTTAATACGCTATCTGAAGTGCAAGGTGTATGTGTTTTTTATAGCATCTTTTGGGAAAATATTTACTAAAAGATTACGTATTGTTTTCACAAACAACTGCATATCAATCTGAGTTTGTGCGTTAGATCGATAGGTGTTTAAAAATGGCTTGCCATTGTTAACGTTGTATGTGATAACACGTTGGGTCAAACGAGGTACACTTCTGTTTATGTGTGGCATTTTCAGTAAAGAAGTCCAGAGTAAACACGTTGTCGTTGAATACCGCTTCTCTGCCGAGCCTTATATTTAGTGCCTCATGCAGTACTATCTCTGTTTCATCTATATGTTATGCCTGCGGGCGAAGAAAACAATCTAAGGAATTTGCAAAATGGCAAAGATTAAAGGTCAAGTTAAGTGGTTCAACGAGTCCAAAGGTTTTGGTTTTATTACCCCAGCTGATGGTAGCAAGGATGTATTCGTACACTTCTCTGCAATCCAGGGTAACGGTTTTAAAACCCTGGCTGAAGGCCAGAACGTAGAGTTCGAAATTCAGGACGGCCAGAAAGGTCCTGCTGCAGTTAACGTAACTGCTATCTAATTCGTGCTCTGGTGCGTGTAAACCACCAGGCTCAGATAAAAGCCCCTATTATGGGGCTTTTTCGTTTTCAGGCGGCCCTGAATAGCCCCAGGTAAATGCCTGACCCTATTGCCATATCTACGCTGCCACCCCTTCGCCGCCGGCCTTATTGATTGACAAAAAGCAACCCAGGCGTATTGCCTGAAAAATCGGCTTTGCTTAAAGTCTGCGCAGCAAACAGGGGAGAAGTTTGCCTTGCGGCTATTCGCAGGTAAACTTGCCGGCTTTAAGACTGTCTGGAGTATCCGATGTCCTGGTTTTGCCCTTTATGCCATAGCGAACTGATTCAGCAAGCAAATAACTACCGTTGTGCCGGGGGCCATCAATTTGATCTTGCCAAAGAAGGCTACCTTAATCTTTTACCGGTGCAGCATAAGCGCTCAAAAGAGCCTGGCGATAGCAGTGAAATGATGCAGGCCCGGCGTGCTTTTCTTGATGAAGGACATTATCAACCGCTGCGGAAGGCTATCTGCGGCCTGCTGGAGGCGCAGCGGCCAGAGAGCTTATTAGATATTGGCTGCGGGGAAGGTTACTACACCTCAGGCTTTGCTGAGGTTGTCGCTAACACCGGAGGGAGAACCTCTGGCCTGGATGTCTCTAAAGTGGCCATTCGTTCGGCGGCAAAGCGCTACAAAGGGATCGATTTTTGTGTGGCCTCCAGCCACAGGCTGCCTGTGGCTGATAATAGCCTCGATGCTATCGTGCGGATATTTGCCCCCTGTAATCCGGCTGAACTGGCAAGAGTTCTGAAAAAAACCGGAATAGTGATAACGGCAACCCCCGGGCCTTATCATTTACAGCAGCTTAAAGGCCTTATCTATCAGCAGATAAAGCTGCACGAGGAAGCCGTAGAGTCGATGCCGGGCTTTGAGCAAATAGAGAGTCTGCAGTCGAGCTGGATGATGGATCTTACCGGCGACCAGGCAACGGCCTTATTACAGATGACGCCCTTTGCCTGGCGGGCCAGGGCGGAGGTATGGCAGAACTTAAAACAAATGCCTCACTTTGCCTGCCAGACCGATTTTATGCTGCGGGTCTGGCGTAAACAGCAGACCGATTAGTTAACCAGGTAGCTGTATAAAATTTCACAGCCGATGCCAATCAACACCAGTCCACCGAGAATTTCAGCCCGTTTGCCGAGTATCGGGCCAATAAAGCGCCCGATCATCACCCCGAGGGTTGACATGATGGCGGTGGCACAGCCAATGGCTATTGCCGTCTCAATAATATTGACCTGTAAAAAGGCCAGTCCCACACCGACGGCCATGGCATCAAGGCTTGTGGCAATGGCCGTCGTGACCAGCAACCAGAAACCGTGCCTTTGCAACTTCACCGGCTCTTCCACCTGAGTGGCACGGCTTCCGGCAATTATCATACGGGTGCCGAGGAAAACCAGCAGAATAAAGGCTATCCAGTTGTTCCAGGCGACAATCACTTCACTGGCTAAGAAACCAAGGCACCAGCCAAGCAGAGGGGTAAGGGTTTCTATGGCACCAAAGATAAGTCCGGTACGGAGTGCTTCTGAAAATTTGGGTTTGTGTAGCGTGGCGCCCTTACCGATAGAGGCGGCGAACGCATCCATCGACATGCCAAAGGCGAGAAGCAGCATTGCGGAAAAACTCATTGGAAGACCTCAGTTGGGAAAAACCATATGCACACCTTCCACCCCCAACTTACGGTGGTGTGTGCCTATGGTCTCGCCTACTCAGTTAACTGAGGCGTACATGCCACGTTTATAAAAACGAGTATGTTGACATGTACATTTCCTGACTAAGGAAATCGGCTACTCCCCAACGACGGGCGCAACCTTATCATAAATAATATCGCTAAAACAATATCTGATAGTTATTTAAAACGAATTATCCCATTCCGATTTTGTTAATTTTTTGTTTTTTGTCTTTATTAAAGATAGCAATAACACTGTTTTAAAATATAGCACTGTCTATATTTTTCGCTAACAGGGTTAATGCGAAATATAGACAATGCTATAAATGTAAGTCATTGAGTTGTAACCATTACTTTATATATTTTTTCAAGGTCATCAATATTTCTGACACGAATCAGTAGCCGCCGTTGTTCAAGTTGCATCACCAGCACGCCATCCTCAGACAAATTCATCTCCTTAATTCGCTCATAACTTATCCAAACATTGGCAAAAAAAAGACCTTTTGATTTAAGAATTAATTTGGGCTTTCTTATCCATGAGATATAAACGGCAATCAGCAATAGTACACCCAGTAACCAACCGGTCAGCAATGTCCCCTGGGAGCTGATATTGTTATAGATAAGAATACCTATCAGAAAAATGAAGATAGAACCGTCAATACGGTTACGCGGCAGTAAACTGATGCTGAGCAGGGTTTTGCCGTGGAGTCGATCCATAACAAACTCGTCATAAATTGCCCAGGCTAACAGCAACACGATAAAAACAATTAAGACAATATCAGTTAATGTCATAGCGTACCTGCTAGGGGTAAATAAAGAGATAAGCGCAATTAATAAAGGTATTATCTCATATAATCATGTGGTTATGATTTTACACCAAAACCGCTGAGTTGACGTTGTGAATCATAAAAAAGAGGGCGCTGCGCGCCCGTAGCGGATAACTTTTCTGATAATTGAGAAGAGTGACGGGGCATTATGGCGACCCTGATTAAATTGTCTCCCCTGGGCGTTGAGCCGGGCGGGGTGGAGCCTTTAGGGCAAAGAGATAGAGCGTAATGAGGGTTTGCACCCTCATTACCTCCGCAGGTTACAGACCTAGCAGGCCGATGGCATAGCCAACGATACCAATCACAAAGAAGCCCATAATAATCCACAGGGCGTTAACTTTCTTACGCAACAGCCACATACAGCCGAAGGTCAACAGCAGCGGGACTAAACCTGGCATTAATTGATCAAGAATGGTCTGCACCGTTGTTACCTGGACGGCGCCGGTTTGGTCGGTAATTTTAGAAACCACTAACGGGATGTTGACATGGGTCCATTTATTGACCAGGGCCCCCATAACAAACAGGCCGAGAATTGATGCCCCCTCGGTCAATTTCTGCAGGAAGCCGCCACCCATATCTTTAACGATATCCACCCCTTTACGGTAACCATATGCGACACCGTAATAGAGTGTTAACAGACGAACGACGTTAAACAAGACAAAGAACAGTAAAGGACCCAGCAGGCTACCGCTCATCGCAATACCCGCCCCAAGGGCGGCAAATACCGGGCGAACGGTACCCCAGAATATCGGGTCACCCACGCCGGCAAGCGGCCCCATTAAGCCGACTTTCAGACCGTTTATTGCGCCATCATCAATCTCAGCACCGTTGGCACGCTGCTCTTCCATCGCCAGGGTAACGCCCAGCACAGGGGCGGCAACATAGGGATGGGTGTTAAAGAACTCAAGATGGCGTTTAATCGCCTGACGACGGGCATCATTATTCTCTGGGTAGAGACGTTTAATCGCCGGCACCATACAGTAACAGAAACCCAGCGCCTGCATACGTTCGAAGTTCCATGACCCCTGGAACAGGTTAGAACGCATAAATACGCCACGAATATCACTCTGTGTGAGTTTCTTTTCAGTTGCTAATTTAGTGGTATCAACCATTTCGCTCACCTGTTAGTCCAGTTCGTTATCGAGGTCGTTATTCGCAGAGGCTTTAGCAGGTGCGCCTGCGCTACGGTTATATTTCGGGCTAAGTTGGATATAGAGCACGGCCATAACGGCACCAATGACGCCCAGAGCAACGAGGTTAAAGTTAGTAAATGCGGCGGTGACAAAACCAAGATAGAAGAAAGGCATCAGGTAGCCAGCACGCATCATGTTGATAACCATCGCGTAACCGACAACAACAATCATACCACCGGCAATATTCAGACCGCTGGTCACCACCTCAGGGATAGCGTTCAGCATGGACTGGACTTCACTGGTGCCAACAGAAATTGCGACGATAACGGCAGGAATAGCAATACGCATTGCCTGTAAGAACAGGGCAGAGACATGCAGCCAGGAAATTGCGGTGAGATTGCCTTTTTCTGCGGCCCTATCGGCAGCGTGCTGGAAGCCGACGGTGATAGTCCGCACAATAATGGTTAACACCTGACCTGCCGCGGCCAGAGGAATAGCCAGGGCGATACCAGCCCCGATCTTCTGATGACCGGCGATAACCAGGATGGTTGAGATGATAGAGGCCAGCGCCGCATCAGGTGCAACCGCTGCACCAATGTTCATCCAGCCGAGGGCAATCATCTCCAGCGTGCCGCCGATAATAATCCCGGTCTTCATATCCCCTAATACGATACCAATTAAGGTACAGGCTATCAGTGGTCGGTGGAACTGAAACTCATCGAGTACCGATGCCATACCCGCGACACAGGCTACGACAAACACCAGCACAATCTGAAGAACTGTAATCTCCATTGTACTTCTCCTATTGACGATGACTTAAGTGTGAAATCTGAGCAATTTTCTGAGTGAAAAGGTGTTTATTTAACTTTAGCGATAAGATCCATCATTTTGATTTTTTGATCTGATGAAACTTTCCTTGCTTCAAGCTCGATACCCTCGGCATTCAATTTTTTAAAGGCTTCGATATCTTTATCATCAAGGGATATGGCGTTGTTGACCTGGGTTTTACCCTGGTGGAAGGCCATGCCGCCGACATTCACCGAGGTGATTTTCACGCCGCCTTCAACCAAACGCAGAACATCCGTTGGGTTGGTGAACAACAGCATGACACGCTGGCCTGCATATTTCGGGTTGTTGTAAACGCGGATCATTTTCGCCACATCTACCACGTGGGCGGTCACACCGGGAGGGGCGACCTGGGTAAGCAATGTTTTACGTACGTTATCGGCAGCCACTTCATCGCTGACCACGATAATACGCGTCACATTGGTTTCCTTTGTCCAGCGGGTGGCGACCTGGCCGTGGATTAAACGGTCATCAATACGCGCCAGGCCAATTTTCATGTAGTCCTCAGGACCCATGGGTTTGGCAGGAACGGCCGCTTTTGCCTCTGCTGCCGGTGCGGGTGATGATTTTTTAGCTTCAACAGGCGCGGCCTTGAGGGCTTTTACACCTTCCCGCCCGGTTTCGACGGCAATGGCGACCAGCTCATCAAATGTCGGGTTATCATCACGAGCCATCAGTGTTTCGACCAGCATCGGAATATTGACTCCGGCCACCACCTCATGCTTCGGTTTGTCCACCACGATACGGCTGGCGGCGTTGAATGGACTGCCCCCCCATGTATCAACAAGAAATAAAACGCCCTCTGAGGTTTGCAATTTCTCCAGTTGTGCGGTGTATTTCTCAATCAGAGTTTCTGCATTTTCGCCGGGAACAAAATCTATCCAGCCGATATTTTCTTGCTCGCCTAATAGCATTTCGGCTGTTTTAAGCAGTTGTTCTGCTGCCCAGCCATGCGTGCCGATGACAATGGCAATAGTCACTTGCAACCTCCTGATGTTGTTATTACATCGCCCTCGATGGGCACTCGTGTTCAGAATCAGTGTAGCGAATCGATTCAGACAACGTGGTCAAGATATGCACAAACAACCCACAAGAATTATTTTATGCTGTGAAAAAATAATTTATGTGATGCGGATCCGTAATTTAGCTTTAGATATATTCAATAACCGGGAATCATGACAATTGATCCGCATAAAGGCTAAAAACATCGAAAGATCTGCTAAATTTTTGCCAAACCCTATAATGCTTTGCTAATGTTATGCTTCGTTTAATTGTAAGGAGTAAAGGGCAGTAGCCCACCGTATGGATCGTCACCGACGTCTTTTCATCTTCGGGAGACCCTGTTTCCCTGTCCGTCACGGCGCATGTAACCCGGCGTTTAAATTAATCCCTTATTCTGCGAATGTTGCTCCTCAGTGTGCGACACGCTTTTGCTTTGCCGGGAGTTCGACATGGAACTGTTAATGGACCCGCAATTGTGGATAGGCTTATTCACACTGGTCGTTCTTGAAGTCGTCCTGGGTATCGACAACCTGGTCTTTATTGCCATCCTGGCTGATAAGTTGCCCCCAAAACAGCGGGACAAGGCACGCGTTATTGGCCTGTCACTTGCTCTTGTTATGCGCCTTGGACTGCTGTCGCTAATTTCATGGATGGTGACGCTGACGAAGCCGCTATTTACCGTCGGGGGGATGACCTTCTCCGGACGTGAAATCATTATGCTGGTGGGGGGGCTGTTTTTGCTGTTCAAGGCGACGACTGAGTTACATGAACGCCTGGAAAACCAGCAGCACGATGGCAGTCACGGCAAGGGCTACGCCAGTTTCTGGGTAGTGGTACTGCAAATTGTTGTCCTGGATGCGGTCTTTTCGCTGGATGCGGTTATCACTGCGGTGGGTATGGTTAACCATCTGCCGGTGATGATGGCGGCGGTAGTCATTGCTATGGTGCTGATGTTATTAGCCTCAAAACCGCTGACTAACTTTGTCAATCAGCATCCTACGGTGGTTGTGCTCTGTTTAAGCTTCCTGCTGATGATAGGTCTGAGCCTGGTTGCCGAAGGCTTTGGGTTTCATATTCCAAAAGGTTACCTGTATGCCGCTATCGGATTCTCGGTACTGATTGAGTTTTTCAACCAGATAGCGACCCGTAACTTTATTCGTCACCAATCCCGACGTCCGCTGCGGGCCCGTACTGCCGATGCCATCTTAAGCATGATGGGCAATAAAAGGCAGAGCAACAATACGCATCATGAAACCAGCAAGGTTATGACCCCGATTGAAGCGGAGTCCTTTGCGGAAGAAGAACGCTATATGATAAACGGGGTGCTGACCCTGGCCTCTCGCTCTCTGCGTAGCATCATGACCCCGCGTGGCGAAATTTCGTGGGTCGATGCCTTAAAAACCAAAGCAGAAATTCGTGAGCAACTGCTGGCTTCGCCCCATAGCCTGTTTCCGGTTTGTCGTGGTGAGCTGGACGAGATAGTTGGCGTTGTTCGGGCCAAAGAGTTGTTGGTCGCCCTCGACCGTGGGGACGATGTGACGGTGATTGCCGCCCAGTCACCGGCGATTGTCGTGCCTGAAACCCTGGACCCTATCAATTTACTCGGTGTCTTACGCCGCGCCCGGGGCAGCTTTGTCATTGTTAATGACGAGTTTGGTATTGTGCAGGGCCTGGTCACGCCGCTGGATGTCCTGGAAGCGATTGCCGGTGAGTTTCCGGATGCCGATGAAACCCCTGAAATCGTTCGTGATGGTGAGGGTTGGTTAGTGAAGGGTTCAACGGATCTGCACACACTTCAGCAGCGCCTTGATCTGCAAACCCTGGTACATGATGAAGAGGATATTGCCTCGATTGCCGGACTGGTGATTGCCCTGAAAGGGCATATTCCAAAAGTGGGTGAGTTGCTCGATATCCCTCCGCTTAAAATCCAGATCCTCGAGGTCAATGACTACCGGATTGACCTGGTGCGCGTTATCAAAGAGCAGGTGGCTCATGACGAGCATGAGCATTAATTTGCAACCAGCCCCGCACGGTTAAGGGCGGTGGCTTAGCGGGGGAGAGGGCTGGCGTTTTGGCCCTCAAGCCAGCGAGGAAACTGGGAGAGCGGCATCGGCAATGCATAGTAATAACCCTGGCAATAGCTCACATTGTTATTACGCAAAAATGTCGCCTGCTCTTCTGTTTCTACCCCTTCGGCTATTAAGGTGATATTTAACCGATGGCCAAGTGCGATAATAATATCAATCACCTTTGAATTCACCGCATCGGTGCCGATGGCGGCGGTAAAAGACTTATCAATTTTTAATATATCCGGGCTGAGTGTCTCCAGATAAGCAAGGGAAGTCTGTCCGGTACCAAAATCATCAATCGCCAGTTTTATCCCCAATTGATTTAAGTCGCGAATAACCCGGTGGGCAACCCTGGGCAGGGCATCACGCTCGGTTAATTCAACAATCAGTTGTTGTTGCGGATGCGTGGAAAACCAGTAACGACGCAGATCGTCAATAATGGCATTATCCTCAAAATGGCAGGCCGCAACATTCAGGCCGATATGAAAATCACGAGATTGCGGCAATAGCGGTAAAGACTTTACCGCCTCCTGTAATACAAACCGGGTCAAGGGCGCGATTAACTTTTGCTGCTCAGCGAGGGGAATAAACAGGTCCGGAGAAATCCACCCTTGTCGCGGGTTATGCCATCTGAGCAGTAATTCAATCCCCATACATTGCCTATTAGCGGTATTAATTAGCGGCTGACAAAACACGGTAAATTCCCGGGCGGATAACCCGAGGTTTATTTCGCGAGAAAAACTCATACGAGTGGCGGTGACTAACCAGGCAATATAGGCGGTCAGCATGCTAAGAATAAGTGCCAGGGGTAACTGACCGGGGAGTGAGTTAAAGGCGAGGCTATTTACCGAAGGCCCCAGAGTCGTGATGCTAAAAGGATGCAGGGTTGATGCAACATCATGGCGCACCTGGCCTGGCTCCATCAGGATGGCATTGACTAAGCCCTGGCTGTAATCAAAATGCGAGTCAGCGACATTTAAGACAGTTTTTTCAATCCACGGCTTTTCTGAGTCCTGCATA
>Ga0153936_100560_pt1 | contig 10702 bp, 10 predicted proteins | sample TSNJ020MetaG_FD_102272 | JGI IMG/M metagenome (GOLD analysis project Ga0153936, IMG submission 102272) | Attine ant fungus gardens microbial communities from New Jersey, USA - TSNJ020 MetaG | ecosystem: Host-associated > Fungi > Mycelium > Unclassified | place: USA: New Jersey, Wharton State... | reverse complement strand
GGTGTATGATGTGTTTCTACCTCACTAATGGCATCAATTCTCTTCTGATGTCGCCCCCCCTCAAAGTCAGCACCGCCAGCCTGGCGCATAATATCTGGCTGGCCTGAATATAATTCAGTAAGCCTCTATTATTCGAGAGGCTTACTGATGAGTTCAGAACAGGTCATAACGATATTTTTGATTAGGTGCTGGGCATGAAAACCGTCAACAAACCGGCAACAAAGCAATAGGGTGAATACCTGGCCGTTTTCATGGCGAAAAAAGAACAGAGAGATAACACCACTTTTCATTGCCAGTGTCCGTACAGGCATTCCTTGATGCGGATAAGACCCTGGCCGCGCTTACGTTAATAAGGCCTTCGAACAGCGCTTATATTCCAAACGCTATATATAGTCATGGCGAAGCAAAAAGCATATGCTCCTGACCAGCATAACCCGTCAGGAGCAGGTCGTTCCCCTTGTGATTAGAGGTTTTCACCGTTAGAAGAAATCACCTTTTGATACCAGGCAAAAGATTTCTTGCGGCTACGATTCAGGGTGCCATGTCCTTCGTTATCTTTATCAACGTAGATAAGTCCATAACGTTTTTTCATTTCGCCGGTACCGGCAGAAACCAGGTCGATACAGCCCCATGGGGTATACCCCATCACATCGACACCATCTTCAACAACGGCTTTTTTCATTTCGGCAATATGAGTAGACATATAGTCGATACGATATTGATCGTTCACCGTGCCATCACTTTCCAGCACGTCTATCGCCCCAAAGCCATTTTCAACAATAAAGAGTGGCAATTGGTAATGATCCCAGAACCAGTTAAGGGCATAGCGGATCCCGACGGGATCAATCGGCCATCCCCAATCAGATTTCGGGATATGCGGGTTGCTCACCAGGCTGCGCGTTTCATCATAGTCCAGCAGCGGGTTATCTTCCGTCGCTTTTGTGGCAAACGACATATAGTAGCTAAAGCCGATATAGTCGACGCAGCCTTGCTCAAGCGCCTTCAGATCGTCCTGAGTGATATCGAGTTCAAAACCACGGCGGGCAAAGTAATTCAGCAAATGCTGGGGATATTTACCGCGCACATGGACATCGGTAAACCAGTAACGACGGTGCATAGCCGTCATCGCCATCATCATATCATTAGGGGCACAGGTCAGCGGATAGATTGGGCACATGGCTATCATGCATCCCACCAGCAGGTCGGGATTTATCTCCCGGGCGGCCTTCACTGCCAGCGCGCTGGCAACCAGCTCGTAGTGCGAGGCCTGGTACATGACCGGTTCCCGGTCTTCGTCTGCCGTATATTTCAGGCCCGAGTTGGTGAATGGCGCGAAATCTTCATGGTAGTTAGCCTGGTTGTTGATTTCGTTAAACGTCATCCAGTACTTCACTTTATGCTGATAACGAGTGAACACCACTTTGGCAAAACGTACGAAGAAGTCGATAAGCTTCCGGTTACGCCAGCCACCGTATTCCGTGACCAGATGATAAGGCATTTCAAAATGCGAGAGAGTGATAACCGGCTCGATGCCATGTTTTAAACATTCATCAAACAAGTCGTCATAGAATTGCAGGCCTGCTTCATTAGGCTCCAGTTCATCACCGAGAGGGAAAATACGGGTCCAGCCAATAGAGGTCCGGAAACATTTAAATCCCATTTCAGCAAATAAGGCAATATCCTCTTTATAGCGATGATAAAAATCTATCGCTTCGTGGTTAGGATAATTTTTTCCGGCTACCACGCCGTCGGTAATTTCACGTGGTACGCCGTGAGCGCCTGCAGTCATCACATCTGCGACGCTAATCCCTTTGCCACCTTCTTGCCAGCCGCCTTCCAGTTGGTGTGCAGCGACCGCGCCGCCCCACAGAAATCCTTCTTTAAATCCGGACATTTTATTTTCCTCGATAGGAGATAGCCAGTCTGCGACTGGTCAGATTGCGGGCAACAAGGGGATAAACGCGTTCCCCTCGTTGTGTGGTCAAGCGAAAATCAATAAATTGATTTTCATTTTTATTTTCGTCATCACCCGTTAAAAAATTGCCGTGACTTTAGTGATATCGATATCGGTAACCGGCTAGGACGGATGTTGCTGATTAAAATGGTAAACCGCACCAATAAGGCCGGCATCATTGCCGTGGCTGACCTCATCGATATATTGATCAATGCCAAACCAGACCAGATGCTCGCGTAATAGCTTGAGAAAGCCTGGGCGTTCAACAATGCCGCCGCCGATAAAAATCGTCTGAGGATCAAAGAGATTAACGAGGTTATAAAGGCCGGTTGCAAGGTTATTGAGAAAGTCGCTGACCAAGCGCTGACAGACCAAATCACCGGCCTCATAAAGCGAGAAAACATCTTCGCCACTCACCGTATTTAAAGGCAGGCCGGCATAGTCGGCATAATGTTGACGCAAAATACGTAGCGTGCAGGTATCGTTCATGGTGTAGCGACGGATATCCCGTGGGCCCGGGCGTTCGGTGACCATATAGCCAAATTCGCCGGCACGAAAACGCGCCCCGTGTACCAGTTGGTTATTGCAGAGAATCGCGCCACCGATACCGGTCCCAATGGTCAGCACCAGACAGTTTGCCATTCCTGCGGCCTTGCCATGCCAGCGTTCAGCCAGCAAGACGCAGTTTGCATCATTTTCAATGGCCACCGGCAGGTGGAGGTTATTCTGCACCCAGCTTTTCATGGCGAAATTATCAAAGCGGCGGATAGCCCCGCCCATTTCAATAAATCCGCGGTGCGGATCCACATAGCCAGGCGCACTAATCGCCACTCCCTGACATTGCGGATGAGCGGCTAGCCAATGCAGCATCGCCTGCAAAATTTGCTCACCATCGCTATCGTTAATCGAGACTTTATCTTTTTCCAGTACCTGGCCGGCGGAGGTAATCACCCCCATTTTTAACGCGGTACCACCGATATCAAATGCGGCAATGTTCATGCGGTTTATTCCTTATGCCAGCCTCTGAATTCAAACTCCCTGAGACTTTTTAAGTCAGAGAATATGATGTCATGGCGGCGTAATGACTCAGTTAACATAACCAAATACTTTTGGCTTAGATTTTAATTATCTGTCGTCAGGTCTAAGAAAATAGTAATGAATCCACCTGGTAATAAGCAAGATTCCCGCCGCCAGGCAAATGAACAACTTTTGCACCAGTTTTACCCCGGGCGAGGTCAGTTATCAGCGGTAGTGATCCATCTCTCATTATGAGAGGTTCATTTATTTAATTTTTATTGCACCTTTTTTTAACCGGGAACTGTGATCAATATTCATAATATTGGCTCCCGGCAATGAAGGGGATATTTGGCTGATGATAAGGTGCTGGCTAAGGCTTAGTCCGTCGTAGTCGATGCCTTACGCGGTAAAAAATACTTCACCTGAAATTCGAAGGCATTTGTATAAAGAATCGAGAAATCAATCGGGTTGTTACTGGCATCAATGGACTGGGTTTCCATTTTAATGATTGGGTCCCGTACGCTAATCTGCAACATTTTAGCAATTTCTTGTGAGGGGTGTATGGGCTGGAATGACTCATAGCAACCGAGGATTTTTACCCCGCATTCATTTTCAATATAAGCAAATTTTGACTGCTTCATATGGTTAATCGTCAGGTCGGGAAAGCGATTAACCGAGAGCCAGGTCTCTTCCAATTGCATCGGGATATTATCAATATAGCGCAGGCGTTTCGCGAAATAGACCGGGTCACCTGCCGTCAGGCGCAAACGGCTGGCGATATCGTCCGAGGCCGCCTGTAATTCAAATCTTAAAACCTGGCTATTGGGTTTCTTCCCTTCACTTTTAGCAATTTCGGTAAAACTGTCCAGATGGGTTACCGATGCCTGAAAATGCTTATTTCTCAGGTAAGTTCCTGAGCCGTGGCGACGTTCAATTAATGCCTCATCCTCAAGCACTTTCAGCGCCTTACGCAAAGTATTTCGTGATATATTATATATCTCTGCCAGCTCCTTTTCCGAAGGAAGCATATCGCCAATGTGATAAGTCGGGCTGCTTATTTTGTTTTTTAGTAAGTTAACAATATCTTTGTAAACCACTTTTGCACCTCTTTATTTATTTAAAAATCATACTATTACAAACCCCCATAGGCTTAAGGGTAATAACATGTTCATTTTTACCCTCTTTTTTAAACCACTCAGCCCTTATTAACTGTGATCCAAATGGCAGATGTTGAGATCGATATTCATTAAGTTACCTTACTATCTGAACAGTCACATTATTGAGAAGGTTAAAATGAAGAACATACTATTAGTTTGTGCTGCAGGAATGTCGACCAGCATGCTGGTTAAACGTATGCAAGAGCATGCTGATACCAGTAATGTCGAAGTCAGTATTAATGCTCTGGCCATTGCTGAGGCCAAGGACAAAATCAAAAAAAATGAAGCCGATGTTGTTCTGTTAGGTCCTCAGGTTCGCTTTCAGAAACGTGAGATTGAAGATATTACTCAGGGGAAAATTCCAGTTGCCGTTATCGATATGAAGCAATATGGGCAAATGGATGGCAAAGCTGTATTAGAAACTGCATTAGAACTGATAGCCAATCACTAACTTTACTGCGCTGCAGTAAAACTTAAATCCTATTTTTATTACCATGGTAAGTTTCTCAAGTGAACACTTAAAGAAACTTACCATAATTATGGTATTTAATTAAAGATACCGATAACGCATCTCACAACTAACTATAAAGGGCTCATCATGAGTATAATGAATGCCTTTGAACGTGGCATGGAAAAAATACTTGTCCCGATCGCCATTAAATTAAACTCTCAGATACACATCTCGGCAATTCGTGATGCATTTATCTTGTCATTCCCTATTGTTATGGCAAGTTCACTAATTGTACTCATTAACTTTGCTATTTTATCCCCAGATGGTTTTATTGCTTCACTGCTGCATTTAGGCACCCTATTCCCAAACCTGGCTGAAGCGCAAAAGATTTTCGCCCCGGTCATGAATGGTTCGGTGAATGTGATGTCGATCATGATTGCCTTTCTGGTCGCACGTAATATTGCTATCAGCTATCAGCAAGATGACCTGCTGTGTGGCCTGACGGCAATTGGCGCATTCTTTGTGGTATATACCCCTTACCAGGTGATGGATGGTCAATCTTATCTGACCACACAATATCTGGGACCTCAGGGGCTGTTTGTCGCCATTATTGTAGCAATGCTAACCAGTGAAATATTTTGCCGTTTGGCGCGTAATCCCAGAATTACTATCACGATGCCTGGTGCCGTTCCCCCGGCGGTTGCCCGGTCATTTAAAGTATTGATCCCTATTTTCTTTGTCATGATCTTTTTCTCAGTACTGAATTACCTACTGTCAAAAATTTCACCCAATGGTCTGAATGAGTTAATTTACAACCTGATTCAGGCTCCATTGAAAGATATGGGCACCAATATTGTTACTGTCCTGATTATCGGTGTAGTGGCTAACTTTCTCTGGGTACTGGGGATCCATGGCCCGAACACAGTAGCAGCTATCCGCGAAACCATTTTCTCTGAAGCGAATCTGGAAAACCTTTCTTTCGCCGCCACCAATGGCACCACCTGGGGCGCGCCTTATCCTATCACCTGGGCAGGCATTAATGACTCCTTTGCCAACTATGGTGGTTCAGGGATGACGCTTGGCCTGTTGCTGGCTATTTTTATTGCCTCACGTCGGGCTGATTATCGCGATCTTGCCAAAATGGCCTTTATTCCAGGGCTGTTTAATATTAATGAGCCTGTTATTTTTGGTCTGCCTATCGTATTAAATCCGATTATGGTCATTCCATTTATTACCGTGCCATTTGTTAACTCTTTAGTCGGTTATTTCTTTGTCACTATGGAAATTATTCCGCCGCTGGCTTACGCCGTCCCCTGGACAACACCCGGGCCGTTGATAGCATTCTTTGGTACAGGAGGGAACTGGCTTGCATTAATTGTCGGTCTGCTGTGCCTGGTAATATCTACATTAATTTATTTACCGTTCGTTATCGCCGCTAATAAGGTGAATACCGCACAGGTTGCCAAATAATTACATTATGGAGAATGACCATGTTTGCCGATGAAAGTACCGTCATGGAGCTGCTTATCTATGCCGGACAAGCTCGCTCTGATGCAATGGAAGCCATATCAGCTTCACGTAATAAGCAATGGGATGAAGCCGAACAGTTGATGGCCTCCTCGGAGCAGGCCTGCCGCGAAGCGCATAAGATTCAGACCGCGTTAATCGGCCTTGATGAAGGGAGTGGTAAAGTGACGGTTAATCTGATTCTGGTTCATGCCCAGGACCATCTGATGACCGCCATGTTATGCCAGGATCTGGCGAAAGAAATTATTGCCTTAAGAAAAGAAATCTTTGCTTAATTCCAACAGCCTTCAGCCATTCGGCTGAAGGCATATAATAATCAAGGACTTAATATGCATTCAATTAAATTGAAGGTTAGCCTATTGTCTTTATCCGTACTTCTGGCCTTATCATCAACAAATGTTATTGCAGCTAAATTAACTGTCGAACAACGTCTCGAATTGCTTGAAAATCAATTATCAGAAAATAAAAATGAATTAAAAAAGACTCAGAAAGAATTAGCCATTTATAAAGAAAAAGTCGCTGTATTACAAAATAACAATACGGGGAATAATCGTTACCTGGCCTCTTCAGGTAATCAAACTGCATTGTCTCCAGCGGCCGATAATATTGAAAACGAAAACCATCCGCTCAATGGAGAGTTAGCACCAACGCCGGTGAAAGGCACTCAGAGAATCGCCGTGGTCAATCAGGAAGGTGGCAAGTCGCGTGTTGAAAACGTCACCATGAAAGATCTCAGTAGCTATATAAAAGACGATATTGGCTTCAGCTATGAAGGTTACTTCCGTTCAGGCTGGGCCGCCGCTAACCGTGGCTCGGCCCAAACCTACGCGGCAGGCTCTTTAGGCCGTTTTGGTAACGAGATGAGCGGCTGGTTCGACTTAACCTTAAATCAGCGCGTTTACAATCAGGATGGTAAAACCGCCAATGCGGTGGTGACCTACGACGGTAACGTCGGTGAACAGTATAATGACGCCTGGTTTGGTGATACCAATCATGAAAATATTATGCAGTTCAGTGATATTTTCCTGACCACCCGCGGTTTCCTGCCTTTTGCTCCGGAAGCTGATTTTTGGGTAGGTAAACATAAGCTGCCTGAGTATGAAATTCAGATGCTGGACTGGAAGTCGTTAACGACTCAGGTGGCTGCCGCAGTGGGTATTGAGAACTGGGGCATTGGTCCTGGTCAATTCGATGCCTCCCTTAGCCGGAATGATATCGATGTCTACTCCCGTGACTTCAGCCGTACCACCCAGATGAATACTAACTCGGTCGATCTGCGCTATCGTAATATCCCGCTCTGGGAGAAAGGTTCGCTCTCTTTGATGGGTAAATATGCTTTTGCTAATAAAACCGACGCCCAAAAAAGTGAAGAAAAAGATGGTTCTTTCTTTAAGTTAAAAGATACCTGGATGGCGACGGCTATCGTCCGTCAGGAACTGCCGCGTGATGCGTTCAATGAGTTTAGCTTACAGGTGGCAAACAACTCTTACGCCAGCAGTTTCGCCAACTTCTCAGGGGCCAGTAACTCCATGGGGGATGGGCGCTACTACTATGGTGAGCAAACGGACGGCAAAGCATGGCGTTTGATTTCTCAGGGCGAGATGTATCTTGCTGACCGCATTATTATGGCCAACGCGCTGGTCTGGTCCCATGGTAATGATATTTATAGCTATGAAAGCGGAGCCCATAGCGACTTTAATAGCATTCGCGCCGTTATTCGCCCGGCGTGGATTTGGGATACCTGGAACCAAACCGGTATGGAGTTAGCCTGGTTTACTCAGAAAAACAAAACCGATCGCGGTGTAAGTCTGAAAGAGTCCGGTTATAAAACCACCCTGTATCATGCTCTGAAAGTCGGCCCCAGCCTGTTAGGTTCGCGTCCGGAAATTCGTTTCTACGGGACCTACCTCAATATTCTGGATAACGAACTGTCAAACTTCAGATTTAATGACAACAGTAAAAATGAGTTTATGGCAGGAGTCCAGGCGGAAGTCTGGTGGTAGTCTTGATATAAATAGCTTAAAACGCCCGGTATTAACGGGCGTTTTAGCTTGCTGGCCCGGCGGCTAATGCCCTCTAATCCCGCTTATTTCTCGCCTCCCAGAACACCATTTTCCCCTGCAGCCAGCGAATCAATTGTGAGCCGCACAGGCCAATAAAAGCCAGTAACAGGACGCCGGCAAACATCAGCGAGACACTCATATTCACCTGGCTTGAGGCAATCAGGTATCCCAGCCCGCTCTGCGCGGAAAGAAACTCAGCCACTACCGCCCCAATTAAGGCCAGCGCCACACCGATTTGCAGACCGGCAAAAATATCACCGGCGGCGGAAGGCAATTTGACGTGGAAGAGCAGATAGAGCCTCGAGGCTGAAAATGCCCGGCAGGCATCCAGTAATTCCCCATCAGTGCGGCGAATACCATTCACGGTATTGACGAACAGCGGGAAAAAACAGACCAGGGTCACCAGAACAATTTTTGAGGCCAGACCAAAGCCGAACCACACCAGAATAATCGGCCCTAACGCCACTTTCGGCGTGGCCTGTAACGCCACCAGTAACGGATAGACGAAGCGCTCAAAGGTACGCGACTCAGCAAGGGTCACGCCGAGCACAATCGCCAGCACACTGCCAATCAGAAAACCGGCGAGGGTTTCACCCAGAGTCGTACTAATATGCGGCCATAAGCTCTTATCAGCAAAACCATCGCGCAGGGCTGCAAACACTGAGGACGGGGGCGGTAGCAAATAGTCCGGCAGCGAGAACAGTCTGACCGACAGGTCCCAGATAAGCACCAATACCGCCAGGCTTATCAAGGGGTAAACCAGGGGTAATCCTCTACGCATGGCTAAAATGTCTCCGTAAGTGCTGACATAACGCCATAAACGTCGGGTCGGCCAGTGTGTCCAGCGTCCGAGGCCGGGGTAGCGAAATGGTTAACTCTTCAACGATACGTCCCGGCCGGGCTGACATAACCAGCACTCTGTCGGCGAGAAACACCGCCTCCTGAATGCTGTGGGTAATAAACAGGACCGACTTACGCTGTTGCTCCCAGATACGTTGCAGTTCAAGCATCAGCTTTTCTCTGGACAGCGCATCCAGCGCGGCAAAGGGTTCATCCATTAATAGCAATTCCGGGTCATGTAGCAGCATGCGGGCAATGCCCACTCGCTGTTGCATTCCCCCCGAGAGTTCAAAAGGGTAGTCATCGGCAAAATCCCCTAGTCCCACCAGCTCCAATAGCTGCAAGGCACGCGCTTTGGCCGGTGCCGCCGTCAGCTTTAGCGTATGCGCAGGCAATAACACATTATCCAGCACCGTTTTCCACGGCAGTAAGTTAGGCTTCTGAAAAACCACGCCGGTATGCCTGCCAGGGCCGGTGACCGGTTGGGCAGCAACGGCGATATCACCGGAAGTGGGCGCCATCAGTCCGGCGGCCAGTTTAAGAATGGTGGATTTTCCACAGCCAGAAGGTCCCAGGACGGCAACAAACTCTCCCTCTGCGATGTGCAAGTCCACCGCAGATAAAGCCTGAATCTGGCCTCTGCGTGTGGCATAGGTCAGGCTCACCCCGTTTAGCGCCAGCGCCGTAGTCATGTTTTCCCCTTATGTGCCGCCGTTGCCGTCGCCAGAAAGTGCAGAACCCGCTGCCAGCTGTGCTGATTAGCCCGGGCATTGGTCGCCGCCGTGCCGCCGCCGTCAATCACGACTCCGGCCATCGGATGCAGGTTGGCAATCTGCGTCGTCGGGATAAATGGAAAGTTGATAGCATGCCCGGCGCCTGCATTGCCAACATGCTCAACCGGCCAGCCATGATGATGCCGGGCGAGGGTCGCCACGATGCGTTCGCAGTAGGCAGTCGAAGGCCAGAATCCATCATCACTGCCGGAAATCAGCAATAGCGGACCGGCGATACGCTCAACAGGAATGCGGGCCGCCGCCAGATGCTCAGGACTATTTTCCACGCTAACAAAGGCCGGGGCCTGGCGAATAGGCGCCTGCGGACGGGGGGGATTATCAAACGCGTGCCAATCCGCCGCTGGGTTGTTTTGCCAGATATTCACCAGGGCCTGGCCCTGCCAGGTCCAGGCGATCGCATCCCGCTGCTCATCAGGATGACCGGCCCGCAGCGTACCGTGCACCACATCGCTGGGCACATATCCTATTACGGCTGAAATATGCTGAGGGAATATTGCTCCCAGTAATAATGCCAACTCGCCGCCACGGGAATGCCCGACGACCGCAATAAAACCATTGGCCGGGCGGAGTATTTCTGCGGCCCAGTCCAGGGCTTGCTGAAAATATTCAAGCGGCGTGCGCGAGATATAATCAGGCCTGCCCGGCGCTTTAAAATAGGCCAGGGCCAGACTCTGATAGCCCCGGGACGCCAGCAAGGCTGCACGTTGCTCAGGCGTCCCGCCTCCGGAACCGTTAAGGACAATAATCAATGGGAAGGGGCCATCACCTGGCGGGGTAAACAGAGTGCCAGATAGCCCTCTTTCACGCACAATCTGCCGACTCACGTCCGCAGCAACCAGATGCTGAACCAGTGAAGCCTGGGCCTGGCTCCCCTGGCTATCGGTGATGGTAAGCGTGAT
>Ga0153936_100557_pt1 | contig 10756 bp, 13 predicted proteins | sample TSNJ020MetaG_FD_102272 | JGI IMG/M metagenome (GOLD analysis project Ga0153936, IMG submission 102272) | Attine ant fungus gardens microbial communities from New Jersey, USA - TSNJ020 MetaG | ecosystem: Host-associated > Fungi > Mycelium > Unclassified | place: USA: New Jersey, Wharton State... | reverse complement strand
GCAGGTTAGCAGGTTAGCAGGTTAGCAGGTTAGCAGGCTGGCATTCTCAGCCGGACAAAGACTATTCTGTCTGTTCATTATTGGTCAGAGCAGTGCCTTTCGGCTTCAGCTAGCGGCTCTATTTGGTCTTATCAGTGACCAGGCGGAATATTGATACGCTGTAGGTGCCGGAGTGATTAACCGCCTGGCGGCGGGACTCCACGCCATAGGTAGTCGGCAAAGAAGGAGACCGGCGTTGTTTCCTTCTTTGCGTTTAGCTTAACGAAACTTTTTATGATACTCGTTGCGGGTAGTCTTTAAATCATCCGCAGCGGCCTGGGCTTCTGTCAGTTTTCCTTCATCCGCCAGTTTCAGCGCACCGTCAATCTGGCCAACTAAAATATCGAAGCCATGGCGATAATCTTTCATTACTGCGCTGTCCGCCGGTTCTTTTTCAAGCTTAGGTGGCACGCCTTTCTGGGCATCCAGCGCCGCGGCACGGATGTTGTGCAGCGCTTTCTTAAACTCAGCGGTGTCCTTGGTACTCAGCGCCGTTTTATAATTCTCAGCCATAATATCCATATCTTCGCCCACGTCTTTGGCCATAGCCTGGACGCTGGTCAGTAATACGGTTGATACGGCTAACATTGCAAGAAGTTGTTTACGCAATTTGCTCACCTATTATTTTTATCTGAATAACGACATTGTTATAAAAGCGCGGTAACCGCGCTTTATAATGTATTTATTGCCCGGCGATTTTCATTTCCGGTAATAACACAGAACCACACTGAATATTACTACGTGTTTCTATATCGTTACCAATTGTAACCATATTGCGCCACATATCCTTCAAATTACCGGCAATCGTGATTTCGCTCACCGGATACTGGATTTCGCCATTCTCTACCCAGAAGCCTGCCGCTCCCCGGGAATAATCACCGGTAATCCCACTGACTCCCTGGCCCATCAATTCGGTAACCACCAGCCCTGTGCCCATTTCTTTCAACATACCGGCGAAGTCCAGGCCATTACCCGCGATACGCCAGTTATGGATCCCGCCTGCATGACCGGTGCTTTGCAGGCCCAGCTTACGGGCGGAGTAACTGGTCAGCAGCCACTGCTGAAGCATGCCATTTTCAACGATATTGCGGCGCTCGGTGCGTACCCCTTCACTATCAAATGGCGTCGATGCCAGGCCTTTGAGCAAATGCGGATGCTCTTCAATCGTTAGCCAGTCTGGCATTATTTGCTGGCCCAGGGAGTCGAGCAGGAAGGTGGACTTGCGGTAAACCGCCCCTCCTGCAATCGCGCCAACTAAATGGCCAAATAGCCCGGTAGCCACCTCAGAGGCAAACATCACCGGGGCTTTCATCGTCGACAGTTTACGGGGAGAAAGCCGGGATAACGTGCGGCGCGCGCATTCCGCCCCAACCCACTCAGCAGACTGCAGTTCATCCATTGAGCGGCTAATGGTATAGGCATAGTCCCGCTCCATATCGCCATTTTCTTCGGCAATCACACAGCTGGACAGCGAGTGTCTGGTTGAGCAGTAGCTCTGTAACATACCGTGGCTGTTGCCAAATACTTTAATACCATAGTGGCTATTAAAGCTGCCGCCCTCGGTATTTGTAATCCGCTTATCAACCGATAGCGCTGCATTTTCCGCCCGGGCGGCCAGTTCAATGGCCTGTTCGGCCTCTATTTCTGCCGGATGGAAAAGATCAAGATCCGGTGCATCAAAGGCCAGCAGGGATTTTTCGGCCACACCAGCACAAGGGTCTTGTGAGGTATAACGGGCGATATCCAGCGCCGCCTGTACGGTACGCTTAATGGCGTCATAGCTCAGATCGGTTGAAGAAGCGCTCCCTTTGCGATTCTGATGATAGACAGTAATACCTAAAGCACCATCGCTGTTAAACTCAACGTTTTCCACCTCACCAAAGCGAGTGCTAACGCCAATACCTGTGGTTTTACTGACCGCAACTTCTGCGCCATCTGAATGATTTTTTGCCAGCTCCAGAGCCTGAGAAACCGCCTGCTCTAAAATCTGACGTTGTTCTGCTACTTGCGTGTTTACTTTCATCGCGATTGCCATAATGTGAGGTGAATGGTTCCAGTCTAACAGGATCAGAACAATTTCGCAGTCTGCCTCCTTTGCTGGTACTATTCGCGTCAACTTTTTAAGGAGCCTATTATGACCAAGCAGCCCGAAGACTGGCTCGATGATGTACCCGATGATGAAAACGAAGATGATGATGAAATTATCTGGGTTAGCAAAAGCGAAATTAAACGTGATGCCGAGGAACTCAAACGCCTGGGCGCCGAGATGGTTGAATTAGGTAAGAACGCTCTGGACAAAATCCCACTGGATGATGACCTGCGTGCTGCCATTGAGCTTGCTCAAAAGATTAAAAAAGAAGGCCGCCGCCGCCAGCTTCAGTTAATCGGTAAAATGCTACGTTCCCGCGATGTTGACCCTATCCGTCAGGCATTGGATAAATTAAAGAATCGTCATAATCAGCAGGTAGCACTATTCCACAAACTGGAAGCGCTGCGTGACCGCCTGGTGGCAGAAGGGGATGATGCGATGAGCGAAGTGTTAACTCTGTTTCCTGATGCTGACCGCCAGCAACTGCGGGTACTTATCCGTAATGCGCAAAAAGAGAAAGCGGCCAATAAGCCGCCAAAATCTTATCGTCAGATTTTCTCTTATTTACGTGAACTGGCCGAGAACCAGGATTAATATCAAATATGGCGGGCACACTTTCTGCCCGCCATGTTCCTTATCATCTCATTCCATTCAGGCCCGCTTAGCAAAGCCCGCTACACCACATTGTTGCGGCGATACAACGCCACTCCAATAGCCAGTACCGCCAGCATCCCCGCACAGCTGCGATTAACTCCCCGCATCACTCGCGCCGAAAAGCGTCGCATAGCATGCCGTCCGCCATAGGCGTACATCGTCATCATCATGCAATCAATCACCGCACTGACTACAGCGAGAATCAAATACTGGGTGGCAATAGGCTCCTGGGGGCGAATAAATTGCGGCAAAAATGCGGAGAAAAAGAGCAGCCCTTTCGGATTGGAGAGCCCGACCATTAACGAGCGCAGAAAAGCCGTTTTACCGGTGGTAAACGCCGCCTGACTATCCACGGTTAATGCTTTTGCCGGCGCCCGCCATAAAACATAAGCAAGATAGACAAGGTACAACGCACCGCCCAGCTTAACCAGGGTAAACAACTGCTCTGAGGCCTGAAGCAAGGCCCCCAAACCGCAGCCAACCGCGGCTATCAGCAGTAAATCAGCCAGTACGGCTCCGATAAAACCATAACCCGCAATGCGCATTCCATAGGTTGCACCATTATTTAATGCCAGCAACATTGAAGGGCCAGGAGTCACCATCACGGCACTAACGGCAACAACATAAAGAAACAGCGTGGTTAAATCCATATCATCCTCTTACTTCACCCTTCTTTTTGAGTCGAAGGATATCCGTCGCAACAATGGCGTATCGCCCGCCAGGGTGCAAATCACTCAGCTTTTTGCCATAACCTGATGGCAAAGATCATTAAAAAATCGCTGATAGTCCTGTTCACTAAGCTTCACCGGGTAACTGAGAACCAGCAGCTCATGATCGGCAATTTGCGCATGATAAGAGGGGTGATAATGACGATAATCGTTCAGCTGGAAACCCATTGCCTGGTAGAAGCGCAGCCGACGATGGGCAATATCCGTCGTCAGCGGATCGATTTCGAGTAAGGTATGAGGGTTTTGCTGCAAAAATTGATGCAGCATGCGCTTACCATACCCCTGCGCCCGTAGCTTATCGTTAACCGCCAAATGCTCAATATAGGCATATCCAGCAAATTGCCATGCGCCTATCAGCCCGACAAACTGCTCACCGTCAAACCAGGCCTGCAGGCGATAATCAGGATGGCGAAGCGCGCGCAGTTTTGCCGCGTAGTCGCGCTTTTCATGCAAGGGAAACGCACTTTCATACAGGGCGTCGACCCTGGCGAAAAGCGCAGACTTATCACTCTCAATCGGGATAATTGTTAACATCATACAGATCCGTTTACGCAATGACGCGTTATAAAATTCATCAGGAACGATTGACCGGGAAAGCGATAACCTCCTCCAGACTGTCCGCCCCAAGGGCCAGCATAATCAGGCGGTCAACGCCTAATGCCACGCCTGAGCTGTCCGGCATACCGGCTTCTAATGCATCGAGTAAATACTGATCCACCGGCTGTTGAGGTAAGCCCAGCGCTGCCCGCTTGCGGTTATCCTGCTCAAAACGCTGACGCTGTTCTGCTGAGTCGGTCAACTCATGGAAACCGTTGGCCAGTTCAATACCTTTATAGTAGACCTCGAACCGCTCAGCAACGCGATGATCTTCGGTACTGATCTGCGCTAAAGAAGCCTGAGTGGCCGGGAAATGATAAATAAAGGCGGGTTTATCTTTGCCTATCTGCGGCTCAACGCCAAAGGTGAACAACAATTGCAGTAAGGTATCGCGATCTTCTTCAACATCAGCGATGTTGCTCAGATCAAGCTTAGCCGCGGCATCACGCAGCTGTTTTTTATCAGCCGATAACGGATCGATATCCAGATGGCGTAAGAATGCCTGCTGATACGAGAGATTTTCAGAGGCATCACATTCGAGTATCTGCTGGAGAAGATCATCCACTTCATTCATCAGGCGGTACATGTCATAGCACGGACGATACCATTCCAGCATGGTAAATTCCGGATTATGGTGACGTCCCATCTCTTCATTACGAAAGCTACGACATAGCTGAAAAACCGGCCCGCACCCTGCAGCAAGCAGGCGCTTCATGTGATACTCCGGGCTGGTCATCAAATAAAGATCCAGTCCCTGGGAGTGACCAGGACCGACAAAATGTGTTTTAAAAGGCACCAGATGAATATCGGTAACCGTGGCCTGACTCATGCAGGGTGTTTCCACTTCCAGGACGCCACGATCGCTAAAGAAACGCCGTATGTCAGCCATAATTGCCGCACGTTTTAATAAGTTAGGGATAGACGCGCTCGGCTGCCAGCTGGCCGCTTCACTCATGGGGGGATCTCCGTAAATAAACAAAGCCGAAAAGTCTACCTTTATCCCTGAACAGAGACAAACGCTGTCGGATTTATTTTCCGCCGCCATCCCTATTAGCCGCTGAACGGCGGGTCAGGAAGCATCAGACTGAGATAAATACAATACAGACAGCAGCCACAGGCCAGGAATGGTTAACAACAGGAATCGATAAAACCGGCAATAACTTGCGGCACAGGATAATGCAATGAATGATATAGGATATTAAAAATCAGTTCACTGGAATAACATTCATCTTTATCCCGCCTGCCATCTGCGCTATCGGATCCCGCCCCCTGGCATTGATTCTCCCCGTAGCCATCACAGAACGACGAAAAAATCGAATACATCAAAATTCCGTACGATCTCTACGACTATACTCTGTTTCATAGAAGAAAAAGGACATTTGTCGCAAACGCAATCTGCCCTGGCGCCGAGCAACATTGTTGGTTATCGCCTTGCGAAATAACAAAATCTGGAGGAGTGTCGTGCAAACCTTTCAAGCCGATCTGGTGATTATTGGTGCAGGTGGTGCTGGCTTACGTACCGCTATTGCCGCCGCCCAGGCCAATCCACAGGCCAAAATTGCTCTGGTGTCTAAAGTCTATCCCATGCGCAGCCATACGGTGGCCGCTGAAGGTGGCTCCGCGGCTGTAACGCAGGACAATGACAGCTTTGAGTATCACTTTCACGACACGGTAGCCGGGGGGGACTGGCTATGTGAACAGGACGTGGTCGACTATTTTGTACACCACTGTCCAACAGAAATGACGCAATTAGAACACTGGGGCTGCCCGTGGAGCCGCCGTGAGGATGGCAGTGTCAACGTTCGCCGCTTTGGCGGGATGAAAATAGAACGAACCTGGTTTGCCGCCGATAAAACCGGATTTCACATGCTCCACACGCTGTTCCAGACCTCCCTCCAGTTCCCGCAAATTAGCCGTTTCGATGAACATTTTGTTCTCGACATGTTAGTTGATGACGGCCATGCCCGTGGCGTGGTGGCCATGAATATGATGGAAGGTGAACTGATTCAGATTAGGGCGAATGCCGTGGTCATGGCCACCGGTGGCGCGGGACGCGTTTATCGCTATAACACCAATGGCGGTATTGTGACCGGCGATGGCATGGGCATCGCTCTCCAGCATGGTGTGCCGTTACGTGATATGGAATTTGTTCAGTATCACCCAACCGGGCTGCCCGGCTCGGGCATTCTGATGACGGAAGGATGCCGCGGTGAAGGCGGAATTCTGGTCAACAAAAATGGCTATCGCTATTTGCAGGACTACGGCATGGGACCGGAAACGCCGCTGGGGCATCCAAAGAATAAATATATGGAGCTTGGCCCGCGTGACCGGGTTTCTCAGGCCTTTTGGCATGAGTGGCGTAAAGGTAACACGATTGAAACGCCGCGTGGTGATGTGGTTTACCTCGACCTGCGCCATCTGGGAGAGAAAAAGCTGCTGGAACGTCTGCCGTTTATTTGTGAATTAGCCAAAGCTTATGTGGGCGTCGATCCGGTTAAAGACCCTATCCCTGTCCGGCCTACTGCCCACTACACGATGGGGGGAATAGAGACCGATAGCCGGTGTGAAACCCGCCTGGAAGGGCTGTTTGCCGTGGGAGAGTGCTCCTCTGTCGGTTTACATGGCGCTAACCGCCTTGGGTCAAATTCTCTGGCTGAATTAGTGGTGTTTGGCCGCCTCGCTGGCGAGCAGGCCATTGAGCGTTCGGCCCAGTCCGCCCCTGCCAATGACTCCGCGCTGGATGCCCTGAGTGCCGACATAGAAAAACGTCTACATCAGCGTGCGAATCAACAGGGTAACGAAAGCTGGTCGGCAATTCGTGATGAAATGGGCATGTCGATGGAAGAAGGCTGCGGAATTTATCGCACGCCTGAGTTGATGCAAAAAACGGTGGATAAACTGGCTGAGTTACAGGAACGCTTCCAGCGCATCAGCATTACCGATCGTTCCAGTGTGTTTAATACTGAGTTGCTCTACATGCTTGAACTGGGCCATGGATTGAATGTGGCTGAGTGTATGGCGCATTCTGCCCTGGCTCGCCGGGAATCACGGGGGGCTCACCAGCGCCTCGATGAGGGCTGTACCGAACGTGATGATGTGAACTTCCTTAAACATACGCTGGCCTTCCGCGAGGCAGATGGCTCCACCCGCCTTGAATACAGCGATGTGAAGATAACCACTCTGCCTCCGGCAAAACGCGTCTATGGTGGCGAAGCTGACGCAGCGGATAAGAAGGAGCAGGCCGATGTCTGAGATGAAAACATGCAAGATTGACCTCATGCGTTATAACCCTGAAACCGATGAGGCCCCCCATAGTATCACCTATGAGGTGCCTTTCGATGAGCAGACATCCCTGCTCGATGCCCTGGGTTATATCAAAGATAATCTCGCCCCGGACCTCAGTTATCGCTGGTCTTGTCGTATGGCTATCTGCGGTTCCTGCGGCATGATGGTCAACAACGTGCCTAAGCTTGCCTGTAAGACGTTTCTGCGAGAATACCAGGGCAATATCAACGTCGCCGCTCTGGCTAACTTTCCAATAGAGAGGGATTTAGTTGTTGATATGACTCATTTTATTGAGAGTCTTGAGGCAATTAAACCCTATATTATCGGTAATAACCGCCCGCTGGATCAGGGGCCAAATAAGCAAACACCAGCCCAGATGGCGAAATACCATCAATTCTCTGGCTGTATTAACTGTGGCCTATGTTATTCCGCCTGCCCGCAGTTTGGGCTGAATCCTGAATTTATTGGTCCGGCGGCGATAACCCTTGCCCATCGTTACAACCTGGATAATCGCGATCATGGGAAAAAACAACGTATGCCGCAGTTAAATAGCGACAATGGCGTATGGAGCTGCACTTTTGTCGGCTTTTGCTCAGAAGTATGCCCGAAACATGTCGATCCGGCTGCCGCTATTCAGCAAGGCAAAGTAGAGAGTTCAAAAGACTTTTTAATTGCCACCCTAAAACCACGCTAAGGAGTGCTTGATGGTTACTAAACGCAAGCCCTACACGCCCCCGATGACATCAGGCTGGTGGAGAAAACTGGGGTTTTACCGTTTTTATATGTTACGTGAGGGAACATCCATCCCGACCGTATGGTTTAGCCTTGTGCTTATCTATGGGCTATTTTCACTGAAGAATGGCCCTGAAAGCTGGGCGGGATTTGTTGGCTTTTTACAAAACCCGGTTGTGATTATTCTGAATATTATCACCCTTGCGGCGGCAGTGTTGCATACCAAAACCTGGTTTGAATTAGCCCCAAAAGCATCCATCGTGATTATTAAGAATCAAAAAATGCCCCCTCAACCCGTCATCGCGGGATTATGGGTGCTGACCGTTTTGGTCACGCTGGTTGTGCTTTTCGTCGCATTTTTCTGGTAAGGAGGCTATTTTGATTAATCAAAAACCGAAACGCTCTGACGAGCCGGTATTCTGGGGGCTCTTTGGCGCCGGCGGAATGTGGGGAGCCATCTTTGCCCCGGTTATCGTACTCTTGGTGGGAATTTTGCTCCCGCTGGGCTTCTATCCTGGTGATACGCTGGATTTTGCCCGGGTGCATGCCTTTATCAATAGCTGGATTGGCCGAATCTTTATCTTCCTGATGATTGTTCTGCCGGTCTGGTGTGGTTTGCACCGTATCCATCATGGTATGCATGATCTTAAAATTCATGTTCCCTCAGGAAAATGGGTATTCTATGGCCTGGCGGCTATTCTGAGTATTATGACATTGATCGGTGTTGTGACCTTTTAATTATGATAATCTTTTAAAAGCCTGCCTACTATTGTCAGGCTTTTAATTTATTATTTTTACTTAACAGTTCGCTTCCAACTCCCCGGCCATTGCTGCTAAGCCACTCTGTTTTATTGGACATATGCTATATTTATTTCTCCAGCCTGCGACAGGCTATTATCGCGTTCAACGCCGGGGGAACGCATCAAAAATAAAAAAGAAAAAGATGATTAAATAATAAGTTACCATCCAGACCCGATGATAAATACGGATATATTTATCAGGCCTGGACAGCAAATATATTTTCCATGGACGGTTACAAATGATTAAAAAAAGCTTCTGCTATGGCTTTATTTTTGCCATTGCCTATCCGCTCTATATACAAAATGAAAAAGAACCCTTTAGGCGGGTTAATCGCGTGGTGAATAACACTATCTCTCAACTGAGAAAAAAGAATGATATTCCCGGCATGGCAATAGCGGTTATTTATAAAGGTAAGACGAGATACTTCAGCTATGGCGTTATCGACATTGAACGAAAGCTGCCGGTCACCCAACACAGTCTGTTCGAGATAGGCGCCCTGAGTAAAACCTTTACCGGCGTACTCGGCGGTGAAACCCTCGCCCGGGGAGAAATTAAGCTTAACGATTCGGCAAGGCAATACTGGCCTGAGTTAGGCAAAAAACCGTGGCAACAGATCAGCTTATTGCAGCTGGCGACCTACACGGCAGGGGGATTACCCGCCGACATTCCGGGCAGTGTCACCAGCCCACACGCCTTGCTGGATTTCTATAACCGCTGGCAACCGACATGGTTGCCCGGCACAACGCGCTACTATGGCAATGCAAGTATGGGGCTATTCGGAACGCTGGTCGTCAGAGCCTCAGGGATGGATTTTGAACAAGCACTCAACGCCCGGGTGTTACAGCCTTTAAAGATGAGCCACACCTGGTTTACCGTCCCGGCAGAATCTCTTGATAGTTACGCCTGGGGGTATCGTCATCAGCAGCCCATCCGTCTCTCGCCGGGAATACTGGCTAGCCCAACGTACGGTTTAAAATCGACGATTGAAGATATGGCCACCTGGGCACAGGCCAATATGGCGGCTCAGCATGTTCACTCCCTCACCTTACAACAGGGCATTGAGTCCGCTCAGAGCCGTTACTGGCGAATAGGCGGCATGTATCAGGGGCTGGGGTGGGATATTTTTAATTGGCCTGCTGACTGTAATCTGGTTATCTACTGTAGCTTGCAACATATGACCCATGAAGCGCGTCTGTCTGTGGCCATCAACCCACCGGTCGCGCCGGTAAAAGCCTCGTGGGTTCATAAAACGGGATCCACCGCGGGTTTTGCTGCCTATATCGCGTTTATACCGGAAAAACAGATAGGTATCGTCTTACTGGCTAATAAAAACTATCCAAATGCCGACCGAATAAAAACCGCCTATACCATTTTATGTGCCCTGAATTAGCCTCAGCCTAAGGGGCTTTTCTCCTGAGCCAATCAGCGCCAGGCGGCTGATTGGCTGGCTGTGGACAATCAGTGAGTCGACAGTTTTAAACCGAGGATACCCAGTACAATCAAGCCCAGACTCACCAGGCGTGCCGGGCTGGCAGACTCCCCAAGTAATAAAATACCGGTAATCGCCGCACCTACCGCCCCAATACCGGTCCATACCGCATAAGCGGTGCCGGTAGGCAGAGATTTCATCGCCCAGGATAACAGCACCATGCTGGCAACCATCGCAATAATGGTTATCACGCTTGGCCAGAGTCGGCTAAATCCATGGGTATATTTAAGCCCGACAGCCCACACAACTTCCAGTAGTCCTGCAATAAATAAGATAATCCAGGCCATAAACAGCTCCCGTATTGATGGGGCCGTCCCCGTTGAAAGTTATACTTACGGGTCG
>Ga0153936_100551_pt1 | contig 10810 bp, 7 predicted proteins | sample TSNJ020MetaG_FD_102272 | JGI IMG/M metagenome (GOLD analysis project Ga0153936, IMG submission 102272) | Attine ant fungus gardens microbial communities from New Jersey, USA - TSNJ020 MetaG | ecosystem: Host-associated > Fungi > Mycelium > Unclassified | place: USA: New Jersey, Wharton State... | reverse complement strand
TATTGAATTTAAACGGTTTTGGCGAGTGTATATATTATGAAATCTCATCCGCACAGGCTAAGCAGATAAAGACGATTAACAGCCTGCCGGATCTGAGCCTTTATTGCGAGGGGGTTAAGCATTAAGGGCCTGATGCCCCGGTCTGTGAAAAAAACATCCCGCCGGGGATAGATACCTGGTATGGTCAGGATTCATTGTTCACAGAAGACACCTATGTATGCCGGTGCGCTAATCGCGGTCTTTTTTACCTACCCTACCCGGGCAGACACCCGAAAGGTGCAAAAAAGAACAGCATTAATAATGTGAATTATAAATTAATACCAAAGTAATATTGTACACTGGAAATGTATGAATAAATCCATATAATTTAACTGTTTAACGCATTGCCAGTACGGTGAAAAGCAATCCAATTAATATGATCGTCGGCCAGCCGCCGCAGGCTAAGGCTATATAGACCTATCATCAGGCTTTATGAAATACCAGGAAATCATTTCATGATAAAAATCATCTTATTAAACTGGTAATTTTTATAGTTAGATGCTACTCAGGCATGGGATATGAATGGTTAAACGACAACACTCCAGAGTGGATATTACGCACAAGTCAGACGGTAAAATTTGTCACACACCGATATGAAAAGATAATGACGGACGTTAGTAACTGAGAAAAGATAGCATTCAGGATCCTCTGATGGCAAGGGAATGACAGATTATGGCTTGATACCCTTCCTGATAAACGACTATCCTGGCGTGTTAAATTTTAGCAACTTAAAGGTAGCCATGCTTTTAGTTGACAATGTAGACTTTAGTTTGTTGGCATCTTACAAATAATATATATCTAAAAATTGGGTCTGTCGGTGGGTTTAATTAACATCGCCAGCTTATACGGAATATCCGCATTTTGGTAGCCAGAGCCAAGGGCGGTAGCTTGTCAATAAATGTTAGATAATGGATGTGATGGGATACTCTGACCATGAGCACTGAGGAATAGTATGAGGATTGCATATTTTGTCAACGCAGCATGGTATTTTGAACTGCATTGGCTGGATAGGTCAGAAGCGGCCATCAAGCAAGGCTACGAGGTACATCTAATCAGTTGTTTTGCCGATCGGGAAATAAAAAAACAGCTTGAAGATAAAGGGATTGTATGCTGGAACGTGGAGTTGAATCGATTTTCAAAAAATCCATTAAAAAACATTGCTACACTACTGGCTTTCAATAAAATTTGTAAAAAAATAAAACCAGACTTCCTTCATCTCATCACAATAAAGCCAATTATATTTGGCGGCCTGTATGCCTGCCTGACCCGGACACCCTTTATCGTCAGCTTTGTAGGCTTAGGCCGTTTATTTGGAGAAAAGAAGGGGTTAATAAACCAAATTATATATTACTTTGTCTTATCAATTTATCGCCTGCTTTTTAGCTGCAATAAAAAATCACAGGTTATTTTTGAGCATAACTCTGATTATGCCGAACTGAGTAAGCATATTAAATTCAACCCGGAAAATGTGCATATTATAGAAGGCGCAGGGGTTGATCGTTATAAATTCTGCTATGAGCCTGAACCAGCTGAAGATAACTTCACCATTTTATTTGCCAGTAGATTACTCTGGTCAAAGGGATTAGGGAATGTCGTTGATGCGGTAGAACTATTAAGAAGACGTCACCCTGAAAATAAAATAACGCTAAATGTGGCAGGTTTTCTTGATAGCACAGACCCGGATAGAATAAAAATAGAGAAAATACTTGAGTGGGAAAAACAAGGCACCATTGTCTGGCTGGGTAAACGTAATAAAATTCAGGAGCTAATCAAAGAGTCTCATATTGTCGTTCTTCCAACTATGTATTCCGAAGGCGTTCCCAGGATAATTATCGAAGCCTGTGCAGTTGGCAGGAGCTGTATTGTTGGGAATGTCGCAGGATGTAAAGCAATCATTTCTGATGGTTTTAATGGGTGTGTGCTCAAAGATAACACTTCAGAGGAAATTGCTGAAAAAATACAGTTTTTACAGGACAACGGTGACGTCAGAAAAAGCTATGGGGTACGCTCATCTGAAATTGTAAAAAACAGATTCAGTAAAGAAATTGTTATCGCTAAAACACTGGATATTTATAATGCGTTACGCTCAAAAAAAAACGGTATAAATAATGATTAGAATATTTGTTAGTTTATTAAAGACACTTATTAAGAAGCGCGACTTAATATGGCAAATGACCAAAAGAGATGTTATGGGTCGCTATAAAGGTTCATTCCTGGGGTTAACATGGTCACTCTTCAACCCTATTTTGATGTTAACCGTTTATACTTTTGTCTTCTCCGTTATTTTTAAATCACGCTGGGGAAATGATGCTAATGCAGGACACGCAGACTTTGCTATTGTGTTATTCACTGGTCTGATTGTATTTAATTTATTTTCCGAATGCATTAATAGGTCAACCTGTTTAATTACTTCTAACGTTAACTTCGTAAAAAAAGTAGTATTCCCAATTGAAATACTGCCGGTGGTTAACTTACTGGCGGCCTTATTTCATGCTGGTATCAGCCTGATCGTATTATTTATTGCTATATTAGCGTTTAAACATCAGCTGCACTTAACTATACTTTTGTTGCCTGTCATCACCATACCGCTAATGCTGTCAATTTTAGGATTAAGCTGGGCATTGGCCTCTTTAGGGGTTTACATTAGAGACGTTCCACAAACCATTAGTATTATTGTGACTATTCTGATGTTTCTTTCCCCTGTTTTTTATCCGCTATCGGCTTTGCCACCCTATTTCCAGAAAGTTGTTATGCTAAATCCTTTAGCCTTTATGATTGAAGAAGCCAGAAAGGTCGTCTATTTTGGCACTGAACCAAATTGGTCAATGCTGGCCATTAATATGATTGTCGGCCTTGTTGTCTGCATCGCGGGTTTTGCATTTTTCCAAAAAACAAAAAAAGGGTTTGCCGATGTCCTCTGATAACATTGCTATTAGCGTCAATAACATTAGCAAATGCTATAGTATATACCCAACGCCGAGGGACAGGCTGAAGCAATTTATATTACCCAAATTACAGAAAATATCTGGTGGCAATGTTAAACGCTATTATGATGAATTCTGGGCATTGGATAATATTAACTTTACAATTAATAAAGGTGAGTCGGCGGGTATTATTGGCCGCAATGGCTCAGGAAAAAGCACATTACTGCAGTTAATAACCGGAACCTTAACGCCAACCACCGGCACCATCACAACACAAGGCCGTATCGCCGCCCTTCTGGAGTTAGGGTCTGGTTTTAACCCAGAGTTCACCGGTCGAGAAAACATCTATCTTAACGGCGCTGTCCTGGGACTCTCCCGGGCAGAAATAGAGAATAAGTTTGATGCCATTGCTGGCTTTGCTGATATCGGCGCCCATTTAGAGCAGCCGGTCAAGACATACTCTAGTGGCATGATGGTGCGATTAGCTTTTGCGGTTCAGGTACAGTTAGAACCAGACATTCTTATTATTGATGAAGCCCTCGCCGTAGGGGATGCTTTATTCCAGAAACGCTGTTTTCAGCAAATAGAAAAACTAACAAGCAACGGCGTAACGTTGTTATTTGTGTCTCATGACCAGGAATCAGTCAGGACATTAACAAACAAAGCGGTGTTACTTGATAGAGGCAAGCAATTAAGCACCGGGCTATCTTCAGAAGTGCTGCTTGAATATCGTCGCCTGCTACATCGTGAAGAAAGTAAGTATTTTTCTCAATTGGCTCAGGACGTTGCAGAGCATGCGGAAGCCACCAGAGATGAAAAAAGCCTGGCTCCTCAAGCGGAGAATACTGATGAGGCAGAAAAAGCGCATCAAGATATCACTGTAAATAGTGATACCCAGGTCGATACTCCCTCTCCTTCGCGTACCGATAAACTTTCTTTTGGTGAAGGAGAAGCTGAGGTTGAAAGTGTTGAGCTGTTTAATGCCGCTGGCGAGCGCAGTAATGCATTCAACCCTGGAGATAAAATCAGGATTCGCGTCAACTGTCTGATAAATAAGGACATAAAACATATCAATGTCGGTATACGCATTCGCAATAAAGAGGGCGTAAAAATATATTCCTGGGGAACACTAAACCAGGATATGTACGTGCGCTTTTATCAGCTTAACCAACCCCAGTTTTGGGAAAGGGAATTTAAAGCCGGCGAAAGATTTTATGTTGATATGGAATTCGATTGCACGCTCGGTACGAATTTATATGAAATACAGGCGGCCGTCTCTTATGAAGCCACCCCTAACTACTTTTCACAGCGGATTCTTCATTGGCGAGATGAAGCCGCATTTTTTCATGTTAATGTTTTACGTGATGAATATTTCTTTGGGGGCATATTAGATCTTAAAATGAATGCTAACTGGTGATATTAATGAAAAACATTTGCATAACTGATTATCTCGGTCCTGGCAGCTATTTATTGTATAAACACTCTCAGCAATTGGCCATTCAAATTGCTGAAAAAGGATTCAAGGTCTATCATTGCAATGATGTTCCAATGCTGCTTGAATATGTTGCCAATCATAAAATAAACAATCTATTAATAAATGATGAGGATGATAATTTAAATAATTATATTCATTTACTTGAAAAAATCTCCGCGCAGCCTGTAAATAATATAATTATCAATACAACTATCAGTCCTAATCAGCATAGGCTTCTGCTGGACTATCTTCAGCAGGCCCATAAATATAATTATATTAAGAGCAATCTTTTCTATAAGATAAATAGTGCCTATGACCCATCCTGCCGCGAAGTACAGACACTGACAATTGCACTACGCTACCAGGAAGGCGAGGCTCTTCCTGATGAGAGCCATGAAGCAGAAGAGCAGCAGATCTATAAAACCGTTACAGATATTGCCTCTTACGTGCGCCAGGGCGATAACGTTTTAATCCTGACGCCATCGCAGCATGAGCACTATAAATATTGCATTGAACAGCAAACTAAGTCAGCCAGGGTCAGCAGCGGCAGTCTGGAAAACCTGCAGGAGAGTCTCATCGAGCGTAACTATCACTTTGTTATCATTGATGGCTACGACAGTTCGCAAATTAAGAGTATTATCGGGGATATTAATACAACACTACTACCGGCCGGACGATTAGTCATCAAAAACCCGGATGACTATTTACTCGACGAACTGGCATCGGTCGATATTACGCCAGAAATATATTTCACCTTATCGAATGGCATGCTAAGTATACATACATATCAGGGTGAAAAGTTAAGCTCCCCAGCGCAGCTATGCGTTTTGATGAAGAGCCCGCTGGCAACCACGGACTCGCCATATGAAGAAACGATTTATGGATATTCACAGCCACCACTAAATTTATTAGCTTTTGCACGGGACTATGTAAATCCTTGGCTGATTCGTGGCATTGTTGAGTTTCCATTTAGAAATCGCTCTTCCTGGAATCTGAAGAAATATAGTCTCGCGGTACTGGAGCAATATGATTCTTTTACGCCTGATTATGCCGCTGCATTATCGGTATTAGGGTATCAGATACTTAATGGTGAGCAGGACACACAGCATATTGTAGATAAAATATCTATGTTTTGTGCCGGGTTTTCTGAAATAAATTCGCCCACAGCACATCAAACCCGATGGTTTATCTCGCTATCAACATTACTTGGATTAATCCATAATAAAAATAACGATAAACTGCTGGCGTTAGTTCACTTTTCACATGCGGCGAATACAAGCGTTGATAAATTTAGCCCTTCTATCGGCACAAAAATATTACAAAGCATGTATTTTAAAAGTATTATACTTTTATCATTAAATAAAAAGACCTGTTCTGAAATTACGGTTGACAGCGCCATCAAAAGAGGCACCTCGCTGTTGCAGCAAAAACCTGAGGAGCTGGTCGGTCAATTTTCTCAGCCATTCGACTTTGTCATGTACATTTATCATGACATTATTGATTGGATGATAAAATTAATTAATTTAAAAAAGGCTATTCTGTCGCAAAGATATAACCTGATTCAGACAGACAATAACAACACCTGGTCAGCGTTACTTCATGAAAGAATGAATGCTATCAACAATATGTCTCAGATGATAAATGAGCGGGACATTGCGATACATAAACAGACCGAGTTAATTGATGAGCGCGATCTTACTATCCTCAAACAAAATCAGTTGATTGACGAGCGGGATGTTACCATCCTCAATCAGAATCAACTCATTAGCGAGCGCGACAAGACTCTATCCTGGCAAAAAGAAACCATTGATGAGATGACTGCAAGCCTCGAGGAAAAGAGTGAATTAATTGACATACTGAAATCAAAGATAGTTAAGCATGAAAGAGTGAGCGCTGAGTTAAAAGCCAATGCCCCCCAATCTGATCTATTGATTGATGAGAAAGATAAACAGCTATCTTTACTCAGAGCTGAGCTCGAAGAGGTGAAGGGCACATTACAAAAGATTGAAAACACACCGATAATTGGAGCGTTGATGAAAAAGTTAAATATAAAATAATTCACTATAAAAACTAAATATTATTTAGATAATGAGCTTTATCGAACTATAGTGAGTCACTGAGCGGATAATCATCCTGATAAGAGTGAGTGAGTAGCCATAAATTCACCATGGCTAATTACAGGAAATAGCCAGCATCGGGAACATCCAGTCATATTTTGTACTATAGTGAGATAAGCGCTTTTTAACAACAGAAAGCTATCCCTGCGAAGCGAACTCTCACGTTACTTTGATCAAGGCAGATTCTCTGCACGAATAAATCATTCTGAGCAGTTTATACGTAAGCTTTAGGGTTGGGCTATTCCTTAGTTGTATTTGCAGAGCTAAGAAAGGCGGCTTAGAATTGCATTTCTGAATCAAATCCGCTAGATACTATAAGGTTATAATGGCTAATATTGCTTGGTTTATTCCTCAACTTATTGAGGGTTCTGGTGGTCACCGCACGATGCTGCAACATGCAGCCTATCTTGAAAAAATGGGTCATAAATGTACCATTTATCTCGAAGATAAAAGTGGTAAGGTGGACGGTAGCAAAGTCATACACAAGCTGTTTGGACTCAAGTTCGAAAATGTTATATATGACTGGAATAGTGCTCAGCCTTGCGATGCAGCAATAGCAACAATATGGTATTCTGCATCCTTTGTTGCAGCCCTTCCTTTTGATTGTAAACGCTTCTACTTTGTTCAGGATTTTGAACCCTACTTCAATCCGGTCGGTGATGGCTATTTAATGGCAGAAAACTCATATAACTATGGGTTAACGCCAATCACCATTGGCCGTTGGTTGCGCCATAAATTAAAGAACGATTTCTCCGTCGACAGTTACCATTTTGAATTTGGCGTCAATCATAAAATATATAAAAGACTGCCAGAAATTAAAAAAGAGAAAGCCGTTTGCTTTATTTATCAACCAGATAAACCACGTCGTTGCTCAAGAATTGGGATTGAAGCATTAGGCATTGTAAAGCACCACATGCCCGACGTTAAAATTTATTTATATGGTTCTTCTATTAAAGATTCACTCTGGTTTGAACATGAGCATTTAGGTCTCTTAGACCTTCATGAGTGTAATGAACTCTATAACAAATCAACCGTTGGTTTATGTATTAGCTCATCGAATCCTTCGCGAATTCCGTTTGAAATGATGAATGCTGGTCTTCCAGTTGTGGAAGTATGGCGTGAAAATAATCTGTATGACTTTAGTGAACAAGCCATGCTGTTATGTAAACAAACGCCAGAGAGCATCGCTGCCGGGATTATGAAAATTCTTAATGATCCTCAGTTAGCAGAACAGATGGGTACGGCTGGTATGAATTTCATGGCTGGCAGAACACTGGAAACTGAAACACAAGGTTTTTATGAGTCCTTTGTTTCCGTTATCAACGGCCAGCCAAAGTCAGAAGAGCTTATCCAGCGTTCTTATACTCATGCAGCTTTTGAAGCCCCCGAAGTACGGCCAGATATCGCGAATACCTTAACATTTGCTCACCAGAGTCTACTTAAAAGAATAGCTCTCCGTTTACCATTGTTTATACGGACTCCATTGACAAAGCTCTACTTTATATTAAAGAACTAATTCTGATGAATAAATTTAAAATCAAAACAGTGGATGTATGGGACACTATCTTACGTCGTCATTGCCATCCGGATTTTATAAAGCAATCTACAGCTTATTATTTTTATATTAAATTCCACAGCCTCCATAAAGTCGATTCTGTGGAGACATTACTGGCAAAACGCATCGAAACTGAACGTCATATCGGTGCCAAAAATAAAGAGCTGGGTCTGGATGACGAATACCTTATTCAGGATGTGTTCCTGCAATGGGTTGGCCTATTCATATCAGCAGAATTAGCAGACATTGCCCGGATTGCGCAAGAACTCTGTTCATGGGAAATGGCTCTGGAAGAAAAATCCATTTATCTTGACCCGGGTATAAAGGACTTTCTTGACAGCCATCCATCAGATACAACGATATTTTTGTCTGATTTTTATACCTCTACCAATGATTTAATGAAATTAGTTCGTAGCGCAGGGGCTGATTCATCCATTGTTTCTGATGGTCTTTCCTCGGCTGATGAAAAGTTAAACAAACGCAGTGGTCGATTATTCCATCATATTCAGCAAAAATATAATTTAAACGCTGAGGACTGGCTGCATATTGGTGATAACGAATGGTCGGATGTGCAAATGCCAAAGTCTCTGGGCATTAATGCATTGCGCTACCTGCCAGATGCAGAGCATCAGCGTCGTGAGATCAAAGAATCATTTTGGCATAATAATGATGCTCTGATTGAAAAGACTATCAATGACACCATCCACTCTGTGGTGGAAGAAAGCAAAACCGCCGTTAATGAAAACTTTTTGTTAGGTATCAAAACGACGCCATTAATCGCTGGTTTTTGCTCAATGATTTTAGAGCAAGCCTTACATAGTGAAAGTGAAAAGATCTTATTTTTCACCCGCGAAGGTGAATTTTTCATTAAAGCTTTCAACTTGTTTATTGCTAACTTAAAAACTAACATTCCTGACTTAACACTGCCTGATGTTGAAATACTGGAAGTCAGTCGACTGGCAACATTTTCTCCTTCACTCCAGCAAGTGAGTCTTGAAGAAATGATGCGCGTTTGGAATTTATATAGTACGCAATCGATCGGTGCTCTTTTTAAGACGTTAAACGCTGATATTGCGCAGTACCAGGAACTGATTGATAAATATAATTTGTCCGTTGATCAACAGATTGAATACCCATGGACCGATAGCAGAGTGCAGCAGCTCTTTGCCGATCCTGTTTTTAAAGAAAAATTATGGCAGCATGTCTTAAACCAGCGTACGGAACTCAAAAATTACTTTAAAACTAAAGGCATAACGGATGAGTTAACGGCCAATATGTGTGTAGTGGATGTTGGCTGGCGCGGTACTATCCATGACAATATTGCTCTGTTATTTCCGAATATACATTTTACCGGCGTTTATCTCGGATTGCAGAAATTCTTAAACCCTCAACCCAGCTATACTTCAAAGGTCGCTTTTGGTCCTAACCTGAATATAAAGCAGGAATATCCACATTTTCTTGATTCCGTCGCACCAATCGAAATGATTACCAACTCTCCATCCGGGAGCGTAACGGGTTATGGCGAAGAAAATGGAAAAATGTATGCCATCCGTAACATTAATACTGATGAGAATCAGGCATGGGAGAGTTTTACCCGCCACTTCCAGGAAGGTATCCTTTATGGCATAAAAGATTTCTCAGCGCTTATGCTTAATTATGGTTTCACCCATCAGCAGCTACGCCATTATGCTTTAAAAGTTTGGGAAGTTTTAATTAATGGCAGTAATAAACCGTTGTCTGATGCCTTCGCCAACCTTAACCATAATGAAACCTTTGGTGTTGGGGGTTATCTCAACAAGAGCAATGTCCCTTCAACCTGTGATGTTTTCAGCTCGCTTTGGGATCGACCTAAACGTAAGGAACTGATAAGCTTTATAAAAGCAAACCAGTGGAGTGATGGTATTCGTAAGCGCGATAATCTTTCATGGCTCAATAAGCATGTTTTAGCCTTAACCATCGATCTTGCCGTTTTCTACAAAAGAAAGTTTTATCGTCGATAACGTATAAAATACATCATGGTGATTTGTGGCTATTTTATTATAGCCACAAAACTACCCTGACTCGCCTTGTAATAAACAGAAGTGACTCACCTCTATGCCGTTATCCTGCTATGGAATTCTTAATATACGGATAGCTATACATATTCATTATATGGCCTTGCGCTATATTAATAATTATTGAAGCTTAACCCGATACACAGCAGTAGCAGACGGTGAATTTTCTTATCATATCATTACCGGCTCTCTTTATCTGTCGGCTGTAGAAAGGTATCGGCAAAATTCTGGCTGGCAATGGCACTGCATTGACTGTGCCAGCGGCAATGCTGGCAGGCATCACGTATTTTGCCGCTGGCAAAAGCAGCCCGCAAAGTACGGACTTTGTCAGGGGTTAAGCATAGCGTGCTGCCCGGACCTAACCGGGTGTTAAACAATGCCTCAAGCGCCGCGAGCGTCAGGCTATCGTTGATTGCGGATTGCACCTCTAAGCAATGGGCACCTGAGGTACATAATAAAGGCGTACAAATCTCATCCGGGCCGTCGACAATTTCGATGCCCTCCCCTGCAGAAATTCGTCTTACCAGGCGGTTATAGTTTGCGGTAAAAGCGCGGGTATAGCCCATGCCCTGGTAGGTTAATAGGCAAAGGAGATGATGCCCGCGTAATCGAATCGCCATCCTATCCTCTTTAAAGATCCGGCGAGC
>Ga0153936_100549_pt1 | contig 10818 bp, 8 predicted proteins | sample TSNJ020MetaG_FD_102272 | JGI IMG/M metagenome (GOLD analysis project Ga0153936, IMG submission 102272) | Attine ant fungus gardens microbial communities from New Jersey, USA - TSNJ020 MetaG | ecosystem: Host-associated > Fungi > Mycelium > Unclassified | place: USA: New Jersey, Wharton State... | reverse complement strand
TAACCGGTGCCGGTTATCAGTTTATTGGCATGGATCACTTCGCCCGGCCTGATGATGAATTAGCCATCGCCCAGCGGGAAGGTAAACTGCACCGTAACTTTCAGGGGTATACCACCCAGGGAGATACCGACTTATTAGGCCTCGGCGTTTCTGCCATCAGCATGATTGGTGATTGCTATGCGCAAAATCATAAGGTGCTTAAGCAGTACTATCAGCAGGTGGATGTGCAGGGGATTGCTCTCTGGCGAGGCCTGGCGTTAACGCGGGATGACTGTATCCGTCGGGATGTGATTAAGTCTCTGATTTGTAACTTTAAGCTCGACTATGCAGCAATAGAGAAGCTATGGTCTGTTCATTTTGCAGACTATTTTGCTGAAGATTTACGCCTGCTTGCCCCGCTGGAAAAAGATGGCTTAGTGAGCCTTAGTCCCCAGGGGATTCAGGTGACGGCCAAGGGGCGTTTGCTTATCCGCAATATCTGCATGTGTTTTGATATCTATCTGCGCCGTAAAGCGCGTTTACAGCAATTTTCCCGGGTTATCTAAGCCTGGAGTAGCGGGGGCTTTCCCCGCTACCCTAAGCGCTATGGCGCAGAGCCTTATTCCATCCCCAGCTCTTTCAGCTTACGGGTCAGGGTATTTCGCCCCCAGCCTAACAGACGAGCTGCTTCCTGCTTATGCCCCTGGGTATGGTGCAGAGCCACGGTTAATAGCGTCCGCTCCATTTCGGGTTGAGCTTCTGCCAGCAGATCCTGATGACCGGAGCGCAGCGCTTTATCGGCCCATTGACCGAGAAGCGTTGCCCAGCTGTCAGGATTCATCTGAGTGACACCGCTTTCCGGTGCCGTGGTTTCAAATAATTCTGCCGGCAGATCCTGAATCAGCACTTCCTGGCCTGCGGCCATAACGGTTAACCAGCGGCAGGTATTCTCCAGTTGACGTACGTTGCCCGGCCAGGCCAGACGGGTTAAGGCATTTTCCGTTTCCGGATGCAGCTGTTTGGCCTCGACCCCCAACTCCCGTGCCGCCACCTGCAAAAAATGCCGGGTAAGCCGGGGAATATCTTCCCGACGCTCACGCAGCGGCGGCAGGTGGATGCGAATGACATTTAAACGGTGGAATAAGTCTTCGCGGAATTTGCCTTCCTGCACCCGAAGTTCAAGATTCTGGTGGGTGGCGGCGATTATCCTGACATCCACTTTGACCGGGGCATAACCCCCGACCCGATAAAACTGACCGTCTGCCAGTACACGCAATAAGCGGGTCTGAACATCCAGTGGCATATCGCCAATTTCATCCAGAAACAGCGTACCGCCATCGGCCTGTTCAAACCGCCCCTGGCGAATCTGGTTGGCTCCGGTAAAGGCACCTTTCTCATGGCCAAACAGTTCAGACTCAATCAGGTCCTTTGGGATGGCGGCCATATTAAGGGCAATAAACGGGGACTTAACCCGCGGGCTGTGGCGATGCAGGGCATGGGCGACCAATTCTTTACCCGTGCCCGACTCGCCATTAATCAGCACGCTGATTGAAGAGCGCGATAGCCGGCCAATAATGCGAAAGACATCCTGCATGGCAGGGGCCTCACCGATAATATCCGTCGTGGGGCCATTAACCTGCACATTGCGCGGTTGCTGCTGCTCCTGGTAGTGGCTAATCGCCCGCTCTACCAGGGCAACGGCTTCATCAATATCAAAAGGCTTGGGCAGATAATCGAAGGCACCTTGCTGATAGGCGCTAACGGCGGCATCCAGGTCGGAGTGTGCCGTCATTATGATGACCGGGAGCATGGGGTGGCGCTGCTTAATTTGTTTAAGCAATGCCAGACCATCAATACCCGGCATGCGAATATCTGATAATAAAACGTCGGGGGTCTTTGTCGTCAGCGCGTCCAGCACCTGGTTGCCGCTTTCAAAGGTTGTACAGGACAAACCTGTTCCGGTTAACGCACGCTCCAGTACCCAACGGATGGAGCTATCATCGTCAACGACCCACACTATCCCTCGTTGCATAAAGACCTCTACTTCCGAATAGGCAGGTAAACCGAAAATTCGGTATGACCCGGCCAACTGTTGAATTCGATTTTCCCTGAATGCTGATCGACCAGACTTCTGGCAATAGACAGTCCCAGTCCACTGCCACCCTCACGGCCACTGACCATCGGATAGAACAGCGTATCCTGAAGATGAGCCGGCACACCCGGGCCATTATCTTCAACATCAATTCGGGCAACCAGACGGTGGCGTACGCCATGCAAAGTGAGCTGAAAAGCGGTGCGGGTACGGATAATTATCTCCCCGCCGGCGCTGCCCAGCGCCTGTAGCGCGTTTCTGACAATATTCAGTAAAATTTGCTCAATCTGGTCAGGATCATGGGCAAACTCCGGCAAACTTGGGTCGTAGTCCCGTACCAGCTGGACGTTATCCGGCAGCTCCAGCGTCACCAGTTTAACAACCCTTTCAGCAACTTTATGAATGCTCTCAGTGACATGCATACCGGGTAATTGCGGGCCTAGTAGCCGGTCGACCAAGTTTCTTAGGCGGTCAGCTTGCTCAATAATGACGTTGGTATATTCATTAAGAGAGGGGTCAGGCAGCGCTTTACTGAGTAATTGTGCCGCGCCCCGAAGCCCGCCAAGTGGGTTTTTTATCTCATGAGCCAGGCCACGGACGAGGTCACGGGCGGCGAGTTGCTGGGCATGCTGGAGTTGCTCCTGACTCAGGCGGCGCTGATTATCCATCGGTGCCATTTCAATCAGAATGTACCCTTCTGGCAGCCGTTGGGCGGTCAGAGAAAGAATATGTGAGCGCCCGTCAATCACCAGGGTCACTTCGTTGTCGGTAAACCCTTGTCCGTCACGGAGGCTCTCTTTCATCACCTCGATATTCAGTGAAAAAAAGCTCAGCAGCTCGGGCAGAGGGGTGCCGTACAATTTACGTACACTTTGCGCTAACAGTTGCTGTGCGGCGGGGTTGGCGTAATGGACAGCCAGTTCATCATCCACAAGCAAGATACTGTTAATTAAATAATTTAGGATCTGCCCAGCATCGGGCAGCGTGCCAGTTGCCATACAGCAGTCTCCTTGCACTTTTTTAGTGCATTATAGCGATTTGGGGATAAAAGGTATGCTAAAACTGGTGCTGTGTGGTTAAAAAAGCCCATCCGAAGATGGGCCAAAATTTCCACGGCAACAAAAAAACTTCAATTAAACGCTGTAGTACAGTTCAAACTCTACTGGATGCGGCGTCATACGTACGCGGTCGTTTTCTTCGGTACGCAGCGCGATGTATGCATCGATAGCGTCGTCAGTGAATACGCCACCCGCAGTCAGGAACTCGCGGTCTTCGTTCAGCGCATTCAGCGCTTCTTCTAAAGAACCGGCAACCTGTGGGATCTCTTTCGCTTCTTCTGGCGGCAGATCGTAGAGGTTTTTGTCCATTGCTTCGCCCGGATGGATTTTGTTTTTGATGCCATCAAGGCCAGCCATCAGCAGGGCGGCAAAGCACAGGTATGGGTTCGCCGCTGGATCTGGGAAGCGAACTTCAATACGGCGTGCTTTTGGTGAAGCAACCACTGGAATACGGATAGAGGCAGAACGGTTACGGGCAGAGTAGGCCAGCATAACCGGTGCTTCGTAGCCCGGGACCAGACGCTTGTATGAGTTGGTGGTTGGGTTTGCCAGCGCGTTGATAGCTTTAGCATGCTTGATCACGCCACCAATGTAGTACAGGGCTTGCTCAGACAGACCGGCATATTTGTCACCAGAGAACAGGTTTACGCCGTTCTTGGACAGAGACATATGGCAGTGCATACCGGAACCGTTATCACCAAACATTGGTTTTGGCATAAATGTCGCAGTTTTACCAAACGCATGGGCGACGTTATGTACGACATATTTGTAGATCTGAATTTCGTCCGCTTTTTTGGTCATGGTGTTAAAGCGGGTTGCCACTTCGTTCTGGCCGGCAGTGGCCACTTCGTGGTGGTGCGCTTCAACAACCAGGCCCATTTGCTCCATGGTCAGACACATGGTAGAGCGCAGATCCTGAGAAGAGTCAACCGGTGGAACCGGGAAGTAACCGCCTTTCACGGCTGGACGGTGACCTTTGTTACCGCCTTCATATTTGGTGCTGGTGTTCCATGCGCCTTCGATATCATCGATAGCAATGTGTGAACCGGAGATAGAGCTACCGAAACGAACATCATCGAACAGGAAGAATTCTGGTTCTGGTCCAAACAGGACGGTGTCGGCAATGCCGGTAGAACGCAGGTAATCTTCTGCACGTTTAGCAATAGAGCGCGGGTCGCGGTCATAACCTTGCATGGTGCCTGGCTCAAGAATATCACAACGAATAATCAGTGTGGTTTCCTGGAAGAACGGGTCAAGCACCGCCGTTGTTGAGTCTGGCATTAACACCATGTCGGATTCGTTGATACCTTTCCAGCCACCAATCGAAGAGCCGTCAAACATTTTGCCTTCTTCAAAGAAGTCAGCATTCACCTGGTGAGCGGGAATTGTGATGTGTTGTTCTTTACCTTTAGTATCGGTAAAGCGCAAATCAACAAATTTCACTTCATGCTCATCCAGCATCGTCAATACGTGTTCAGCGGACATACTTAAACTCTCCAGAATTGGTTCATTTCGTTTGGTAGCGAGGTAATCAAACACTTTTCACTTTCGGGCGTTTCGCCTGATATTTATAAAGCGAAATCTGTGCCAACTTTTAAATCACCCTAAAAAGGCGCTATTATGCAGGGCAAAGTGCAAAAGGCTGCACCAGAATCGATATCTTGCACCAGTATAGTGCCTCATTATGGAAAATAGGCACCATATTGGTGCAATTTACATTGTGGCTGCTTTTTCAGCTCCGTGAAAATGATCACAAACCCTTACTTTGAAGATTGTTTGTAAAGGTTCTTTGTGATCCTGTTCAGTACTTCGATTAATACGTGTACAATAACGCGCTATTTCTAATGCCTGAGGCAAATCTGTGATCGAAAATTTGCGTAATATCGCCATCATCGCGCACGTTGACCATGGTAAAACCACCCTGGTCGACAAGCTGTTACAACAATCCGGTACTTTCAGCGATCGTGCTGAGACGACTGAACGTGTGATGGACTCCAACGATTTGGAGAAAGAGCGTGGGATTACTATCCTCGCTAAAAACACCGCCATTAAATGGAATGACTACCGTATCAACATCGTTGACACCCCTGGACACGCCGACTTCGGTGGTGAAGTTGAGCGTGTTATGTCAATGGTTGACTCCGTTCTGCTGGTGGTTGATGCAATGGATGGTCCCATGCCGCAAACCCGCTTTGTAACTAAAAAAGCGTTTGCCCATGGTTTGAAACCTATCGTTGTGATTAACAAAGTTGACCGTCCTGGCGCGCGTCCTGACTGGGTTGTAGACCAGGTATTTGACCTGTTCGTTAACCTTGATGCGACCGATGAGCAACTGGATTTCCCTATCATTTATGCATCAGCATTAAATGGTATTGCCGGCAATGACCATAATGATATGGCGGCAGACATGACGCCTCTGTATCAAGCGATTGTCGACCATGTTCCTGCGCCGAACGTTGATCTGGATGGTCCATTCCAGATGCAAATTTCTCAGCTGGACTACAACAACTATGTTGGTGTTATCGGCATCGGCCGCATCAAGCGCGGTAAAGTGAAGCCAAACCAGCAAATCACTATTGTTGATAGTGAAGGCAAAACCCGTAACGGTAAAGTCGGTAAAGTACTGGGCCATCTGGGTCTGGAACGTATTGAGACTAACGAAGCGGAAGCGGGTGATATCATTGCTATCACCGGTCTGGGTGAGCTGAACATTTCTGACACACTGTGCGATCCGCAAAATGTGGAAGCACTGCCAGCTCTGACCGTTGATGAACCTACCGTAACCATGTTCTTTAACGTCAACACTTCTCCGTTCTGCGGTAAAGAAGGTAAGTTTGTTACCTCTCGTCAGATTCTTGAGCGTCTGAAAAAAGAGCTGGTACACAACGTGGCATTGCGCGTTGAAGAAACCGAAGATGCGGACGCATTCCGTGTTTCTGGTCGTGGTGAATTACACCTGTCCGTGCTTATCGAAAACATGCGTCGTGAAGGCTTCGAACTGGCTGTGTCCCGTCCGAAAGTTATCAACCGCTTGATCGATGGCCGTATGCAAGAACCGTTTGAAAACGTGACGCTGGATATTGAAGAACAGCATCAGGGTTCTGTCATGCAGGCAATGGGTGAGCGTAAAGGCGACGTTAAGGACATGATCCCTGACGGCAAAGGCCGTATCCGTCTGGACTACCTGATCCCAGCCCGTGGCCTGATTGGCTTCCGTACTGAGTTCATGACCATGACCTCCGGTACTGGCTTACTGTACTCCACGTTCAGCCACTATGATGATGTGCGTCCGGGTGAAATCGGTCAGCGTCAGAACGGCGTTCTGATTTCTAACGGTCAGGGTAAAGCCGTTGCGTTTGCGCTGTTCAGCCTGCAAGACCGCGGTAAGTTATTCCTCGGCCACGGTGCAGAAGTTTACGAAGGTCAGATTATCGGTATTCATAGCCGTTCTAATGACCTGACCGTTAACTGCCTGACCGGTAAAAAACTGACTAACATGCGTGCCTCTGGTACGGATGAAGCAACCACGCTGGTTCCGGCGATTAAAATGTCTCTGGAACAGGCTCTTGAGTTCATCGATGATGATGAACTGGTTGAAGTCACGCCAACTTCTATCCGTATCCGTAAACGTCATTTAACTGAGAATGACCGTAAACGTGCGATGCGCGGTAGCAAAGACGTCTAATTCGTCTTTGATCAAAAAGCCCTGCCTGCAAAGGCAGGGGCTTTTTTTTATCAGCCAGTGCTGACCCTTCCTCCTGCCTGAATTGCCTGTTGTTTATCCGTTTTTCCTCATAGTCAAAAGCTGCCTTTCCCGTTAGAGTGGATCTCCCGAGTCAAAAAGGAGACGCTCATGCTGTATATCTTTGATTTAGGTAATGTGATTGTTGATATCGATTTTAATCGCGTGCTTGGCGTATGGAGTGATTACAGCCGCGTACCCCTGGCGAACCTGCAAAAGAGTTTCACTATGGGCGAGACGTTTCACCAGCATGAGCGGGGTCATCTCACTGATGAAGAGTTTGCCAGGCAGCTCTGCCATGAAATGGATGTTGCCCTGAGCTATGAGCAATTTGCTGCCGGCTGGCAGGCGGTATTTGTTGGCCTGCGTAAAGAGACCATTGAGATAATGCAATCACTGCGCCAGCAAGGGCATCGTGTTGTCGTTCTCTCTAACACGAACCGTCTGCATACCGGTTTCTGGCCCGATGAATACCCGGAAGTGGCCCAGTCCGCTGATAAAATTTATCTTTCCCAGCAAATGGGCATGAGAAAGCCGGATGCGGAAATTTATTTAAAACTGCTCGAAGAAGAAGGCTTTTCTGCCGAAGATGCTATCTTTTTTGATGACAATGCTGACAACATCAAGGGTGCTGAACGGCTGGGTATCACCTCCATTTTGGTGACCGATAAGCAGACAATTCCAGACTGGTTTGCGAAAAATAATTGATGATAAAAAAGGTGGGTAAGCAAATACATCATCGTCTACAACCCACCACAACATGGGTGAGGTTACTCTACCGGCGCGTCGATCAGGACAACCTGATGACCCTGGCTGGCAACCTTGCCTATGTCTCGCTCCTTTCGCTGGTTCCTTTGGTTGCGGTTATCTTTGCGTTATTCGCCGTATTTCCCGTTTTTGCCGATATCAGCGTGCAGCTACGGCAGTTTATTTTTAGCAACTTTATGCCGGCAACCGGCGATGTGATTGAGCGTTATATCGATCAGTTTATTGCTAATGCCAGCCGCATGACGGCGGTCGGGGCGGCGGGGCTGATAGTCACCTCTTTGCTATTAATGTATGCCATAGACAGTGCGCTCAACACCATATGGCGCAGTACCAGGGCCAGGCCGAGGATGTACTCCTTTGCGCTGTACTGGATGATACTCACTCTCGGCCCCTTGCTGGTGGGAACCAGCCTTGTGATTAGCTCTTATTTGCTGTCACTGCGCTGGGCATCTGAATTGAATAGCATGCTGGATGACATACTGCGGATTTTTCCCTTGTTGTTATCCTGGCTATCTATGTGGCTGCTTTATTGCCTGGTGCCGACAACTCAGGTACCGGTAAGAGATGCGGCCATTGGGGCGCTGGTTGCCGCCTTACTCTTTGAGCTGGGTAAAAAGCTTTTCACCCTCTACATTACGATGTTTCCCTCTTATCAGCTGATTTACGGCGTGCTCTCGGTTATACCGTTATTGTTTATCTGGATTTACTGGACGTGGTGTATTGTCTTGCTGGGCGCCGAAATTACCGTTACCTTCGATGATTATCGGCGGTTGCAGCAGCCCTCTAAACAGAAAATACCGGAACAATCATGATTGCATTAATTCAGCGAGTGACGCGTGCCAGCGTGACGGTGGCGGGCGAGGTCACCGGCGAAATCGGCCCAGGCCTGCTGGTGCTGTTAGGGGTCGAAAAAGAAGACAACGAGCAGAAAGCCAGACGATTGTGTGAGCGGGTGCTGGGCTATCGTATTTTCAGCGATGAAAACGGCAAAATGAACCTGAACGTACAGCAGGCCGCTGGCAGTGTGCTGGTGGTTTCCCAGTTTACCCTCGCGGCGAATACCGAAAAAGGGCTACGCCCAGGATTTTCTGATGGCGCTGCCCCTGAGCTGGCAGAAAACCTGTATAACTATTTTATCGGCAGGTGTCAGCAACAAGGCATCCATACTCAAACGGGGCGGTTTGCGGCAGATATGGCGGTCTCCCTGGTCAATGATGGCCCGGTCACCTTCTGGCTGCAGGTGTAGTGATTCAGCACTGAACCTGCTGAGGTTGCGTTACTGACTGTATCGCCAGACGGGGGAGCATGGCAGAGTGTCGTTCATCCTGAAGAGAAGCTGGCCCGGTTTATCTACCGCGCTATCACCTGCCTGGTCAACAAATGCCCCCGCGTTGGTCATCAATAAGAGAGCGAATTATGTACCATCTACGTGTACCTGAAACGGCGGAAGATCTTGAGCGTTATTACCATTTTCGCTGGGAAATGCTGCGTAAGCCGCTGCATCAGCCTCAGGGGTCTGAACGCGATGCGTGGGACGCCATGGCCCATCATCAAATGGTGGTAGATGAACAGGACAATCTGGTTGCCGTTGGCCAGTTATATATTAATGCTGACAATGAAGCGGCGATCCGCTTTATGGCGGTACACCCCTCGGTACAGGGGAAAGGCCTCGGGACACTGATTGCCATGACCCTTGAGTCTGTCGCACGCCAGGAAGGGGTCAAACGGGTGACCTGTAGCGCACGTGAAGATGCTGTGCCTTTTTTTTCCAAGCTGGGATTTGTTAATCAGGGACAAATAACCACCCCACAAACGACACCTATCCGTCATTTTATGATGATCAAACCGGTGGCGTCACTGGATGATATTTTGCATCGACCCGACTGGTGCGGCCAGCTCCAGCAAGCCTGGTATCAGCATATCCCCCTGAGTGAAAAGATGGGGGTGCGTATTCAGCAATATACCGGGCAAAAATTTATTACTACCATGCCCGAAACCGGCAATCAAAACCCTCATCACACCCTTTTTGCCGGCAGCCTGTTTTCGTTGGCTACCCTAACGGGCTGGGGATTAATCTGGCTGATGCTGCGTGAAAGGCACCTTGGTGGCACGATTATTCTGGTGGATGCCCATATTCGTTACCGCAGCCCGATAACCGGTAAGCCGGTGGCGGTGGCCGATTTGGGGTCATTAAGCGGTGATTTAGATAGGCTGGCGCGTGGTCGTAAAGCCCGTGTCACCCTGAACGTCGAGCTGTACGGTGGCGACGAGGCGGGGGCGGTTTTCGAGGCCGTCTATATCGTTTTACCGGCTAAGCCGTTCGGCCCCCTGGAGGAAGGGGGCAATGAAGAGGAGTAAAAACCCAGGACCGGTTATGTGCCAGGCACCACGCCCTGGGTCATGGTTTGCTGAGTCTGTTGTCCGTTGGCATCAATCACTTTGAGTGAACCATTGACCGTTGGTTTTAACGCGGCTTCTGCGCGGAGTTGGCCGGTGGCAGACAGGGTAAGATTACCCTCACCCTGTAAAGGCAGTGATGGCCATCCCCAGGCATGTAAGATGTTCACCGGCACGTTCTGTCCTTTAAGTGATACGCTGATATCTCGCTGGGCATTCTGGCTGAGCGTTGCGCTCGCTTCCAGCAGGCCTTTTTCACTAAAGGCGCTCAACTCGCTAATGGCTATCTGATTCGGATTAGCATTCAGCGCAATGGACGGGCGGCGGACATCAACCCCGTTAAAGGTGGCATTTGCCGCATGTGCCGTCAGGCTGCCGTCCCATATCCCCCATTGATGATGACGGGCAAGGACTAAGTTTGTTGCCGATGCGTCCAGGGCCGTCAGCTGGAACGGCCACTGGGGCGTGATATCAATTATCAGGTTGCGGCTGGCTGACAGTTTTTTCAGCGTGATATCCGCCAGCCAGTCAGGCAGTTTTTCCTGCCAAAGCGCTTTCCAGTTAGCCGGTAAAGTATATTCCAGTCCGGCCACCGCCAGTTCGTTTAACCATGCATGACCCCCGTCGCGTTGCCATTGGCCATTGGCCCGAAGCATGCCGCCTTCCCAGCGTGAGCTAAACTGGCGCAGAGTGACCCCCTGGGGCGTCAGATCAGCATTAATCATCGGATCCTGCAGATGCAACGAGCCATAAATAAATTCACTGGCGTTAAGTGCAAACTG
>Ga0153936_100545_pt1 | contig 10827 bp, 20 predicted proteins | sample TSNJ020MetaG_FD_102272 | JGI IMG/M metagenome (GOLD analysis project Ga0153936, IMG submission 102272) | Attine ant fungus gardens microbial communities from New Jersey, USA - TSNJ020 MetaG | ecosystem: Host-associated > Fungi > Mycelium > Unclassified | place: USA: New Jersey, Wharton State... | reverse complement strand
GATTTCTTTGAGACGTTTTTGGTACCATTTGAAAGGTCTTCTTAAGGGCTTTTGGTGGCCATTTAGATTGTTGAAATCGGTCAAGTATTCCTGAAGTTATGGTCTGAATGAAGTTTGTGACAGTAATAGAAAAGTTTATGAGCCCAAAGTACATTATAGTTGGCTCATAGGCTCTGATGTACATTGTGAATACTACCTTCTATTCATCTCCTTCTTTGATTCTAATATTGTTATACCTCCACCTTAGGTCTAGCTCTGTAAAAACCTTCTTACTGCCACTCTATCCAGAATATCAGTAATCAGTGGTAATAGATATCCATTCTTGACAGTCCACTAGTTCACATATCTATAATCCTGTACTATTCATCATTTGCTATCTTTTTTGGCTACAAAATATACTGGCAATGTCTATGGTAATTTCAATGGTCAGATATAACCTTTTTGCAGTTGATCCTCTACAAATGCTTGCACCCCCTCTTACTCTTCCCTTGACAATAAATATACCTTCTCTTTCTTAGGCATAAAACCCTCCTTTAGCTCTATTGCATGATTCCAGGCCTTTTGCACTGGTATCCTTTCTGACTTCACTTTTCCAAATACCTTTTTCCACTTCCAAAACTTTCTTAGTACTAGTTCTTCCACCATTTTCTTTTCTTCTATTTTTCTAACCTCTTTATTCTTTTCTTTTTCCTTCTTTCTTCTATAGATAGGTGGACATCTCATCATCTTTACTTCTCTCTTTTCCCAGTCCATTTCTGGATTATGGGCAGCTAGCCATAGTATACCCAGTATCACTTTTGTTTTTCCCAAGTTGTATATATCTATTCTCACCCTTTTTATATGTTTCTTGAAAAACATATTGCACTCTACCTAGTATGTGATTGCTCCCCCCATATTTACTATACTATCTATGTTTTATACTAGTAGAGGTTTTTTCAATTTTTCTAGTTTAAACCCTTTCTTTTTTACAAACTTTGTGTCTATGAATAGATCTGTTGCCCTGCTATCCAACAATGCCTTTACTACTATCCCTTTATGGTTTTCTATCTTTTCCAATTCTACTTTCATTCACACTTCTCTTAGTGGTTAGAGGGTATACCATACATCTTTTACTTCCTTAATATTGCTTTGGCAAAAAACTTTATTTTCTAGTTTTTCTAGGTACAATACACTGTATATATTTAAGAAGGCCAGTCAAGAGCTCACTGTCCTCTATTGTCTTTTACCAACTCTTGTAGTGTTTTCACTACTCTCCCCTCTCTTTCTTTCCTTTACCAACAGTTTTTGGCTATATAGCTCTACTTCCCATATACATAGCATGTTCTATCTCTCTCTCTTCTTTTATTAACATCTATTATATTGGGGTTTCTTTCTAGCCTCTGTCCTTCTTGATTGTTTTGTACTCCTTCTCTAAAGTTTTGACCTTCTGCCTTCCATACAATCTGGTTCCCTCTTCCTCTATATGATCCTCCACTCAAGTTTCCCCTGGACTATACATTTCCCTGTAGATACACTGCATTCCTCCCCAATATCCTTTTCTCTGTTCTGCTCTACCTCTAGTTTCTGTCTAGTCTCACTGTCCTCTTCTACTACTCTTCTATAGTACTGGGGATATTCTCTACCTCTGCTAATTTCCTTTTCAGCACTCCGCTTAACCTTCTCTTGAATTCTTTGATGAGGGACTATTCCTCATAGCTACTTTCTCTTGCCACTTTCTTGAACTCCTGAACATATTTGTCACAGGTTCTTCTCTCTTGTTTGATTGTCCTCAACTGCTCTATTTTTCTTTCTTTTTCTGCTATTTCCCCAAATTTATTCCTCATTTTGCCAAACAATTCCTCTACCATTTCTATTTCTGACTCCCTCTTCAATAGTTTATTTAGCAAATTGTTCTTCTATGTTTCCACCACTCCCTCTTGCATATAAGACAGTACCTAGGCTATTCTTGTTGCTTTCAACTTTTCCGTTATCTTCATACTCAGATACAAATGAGTTGTATTGATGAACATGCTTACTTTCTCTATCTTTCCACTAAATAAAGGAGATTTAGCCACTTTCACTCTGGCTCCTCCATTTTGTTGCAATAGAGTAGCCACTTGCTGCTGTAGATCAGCAATCAGGGTGAGAAGTTGCTCCTTCTGGATAAAGGAAGCTTGGGATATAGAAATAGTGGATTGCTCCATAGGTTGTTGTTGGTATTGTTGGAACATGTGTACTGGTGGTAGTAATGGCAATGATAATGAAGTTTCCTTGTATAAGGACAAGCAGTCTTCTTTGTCTGAACTTATGACTAGTTACCAACTAGAAGAATGAAACAATATTACCCCTAAAAAGGGAATCTCTAAGCTAAATAGGTCTTTAAGAGGTTACCATCATTCCTCTGCATAGACTGATCATAATGGACCAGTAACATAGAGCTGATAGTGAAAAGCTAAATACAAGTCTACTTGATATAGAGGTCAGGTCTCAGGTAAAAATATAAGTTTTGTCCAGGCTGTCTATCTACTATCCCTAACTGACAGTGAAGTCCCCTTTACAACTAGGGTCCACTTTTCAAAAAGCTTCTAAGTGCTGTACTTATTAGTAAAAATAATAAGAGAGTGAGTAAGAAGTGAAATGTTAAGACTGTAAGATGTAGAGTCAATAATAGAGATCAAGTTCTTGTATTAGTATGAAGTTGTGAGAACTTAGAGCTCAACCAAGGTAGTTGTTCAAGAAGAACTTAATAGAGTTCCTTGTTAGATTCCACTAGGTACTTATACAAATATTAGATAGTCTGTGTGCCTATCTCCTGCAATCACATGACCCCTACTAGAAACTATCTATATCTTATATAATTCTTCCCACACTATTTATATCTTTCCTGTATTGTATTCTTGGATATTTTCTATTAAGTTGATAAACATACAAGAAATAGTTTTTTTTTGGTTGTTTCATAATACAAAGACATACAAAGATGCCATGAAGAGACTGGAATTATAGTAGGAACTAATGGTATATAAGTTAGAGATGTTAAAGGAAAAAGGAGTATTTGAAGTAGTACCAAGACTACAAGGGAAAAATGTCAGTGGTTCAGAATGGGTATATACAGTAAAGTGGAAGGAGAATAGGGCAGTAGAAAAAAGAAAGGCAAGAATCATAGTAAAGGGTTTTACACAAGTGATTGGTGAAGACTATGATAAGACTTATGCTTCAGTGGCATGATTGGAATCTATTTGGTTGGTATGTACAATAGTGGCCTCTTAAGGCTTAAGGTTATGGCAAGTCAACTTTGTTTTAGTCTTTTTCAACAGTAACAATGCTTATGAGATATATATGGAACAGCTGAAAGAATTTGAGGAAGAAAGAGCTAACTTTATATAAAAACTGCATAAAATGCTTTATGGGACTATACAGGGCACTCATGATTGGATAGAGAACCTCAATAAAATATTTGAAGGGCATGGCTACTATAAGTCATCTACTAATCCCCAAATCTATTCTAGAGTCATGGATGATAAACTCACAATAATATTAACTTGGACAGATAATATCTTAGGTACCTTATCTATATTAGAAGAAGAGTTATTGGCAAAAGCACAACTCAGCAACAGCTACAAGATCAAGAATCTTGGGAAAGCAAAGCTAATATTAGGAATGTATATCATCAGAAATGCATCAGGAGATATTATATTATCTTAATAGGCCTATTACAAATGAATAATTGAGCACTTCAACATAGGTGGGTATACACCTACATTCACTTCACTTTCTTCTGCAATTACCCTTTTATGTGATGACTGTCTAGACAATCTCCATAGTGCAAACGAGATAAAGAACATACTATACTATAAGACACTCAGTTCACCCATATGGCTCCAAGTAGCTACTAGACCAGACTTATCCTTTGCTGTAAACATGTCATCTTGGTTTGCTTATAATCCTAGAAAGTTGCATTGGAATACTCTTAAATATATGTTGGCTTATATTAAAGACACTATATACTATAAGGTCATATACAAGACAGGAGACAGCCTAGACCCCATTGGTTATGTTGACTTTAATTTTGCTAGTTATAGGAAGTCAAGATACTCAACAGAAGGTAATATTTTTATTATTGCAGAAGGACCAGTCTCTTGGAAAAGCAAATGCCAAGAAACTATAGTATTATCAACAGTTGAAGCTAAATATATAGCTTTTACTAGAGCAATGTCCCAAGCCATATATGGCTTAGCAAATTCTTTGATGAAGTAGGTTTCTCAATCAACAAGCTAATCCTTATTTATGGTAACAATATGGGATTGATTGCAAATACTATAAATGACAAGAACTATTGCAGAACCAAGTATATAGACATTAAATATCACTTTGTTAAGGAGCACACTAAATTGGAACAAGTAAAGTTTGAATATACACTATTCACTTGTAAGGACTTAGACTAAGACATCTTAGAACTACTCCTAGTCTGAGTTGACAAGGAGAACTCAATGGAGTTCTCATTAATTGTGGTATACTACTTATACACTTCTTATGTTTACTTTTATTTATAAACTCCCACATATCTCTTCTTAGTTGTTTCATCCTATACATCTACCAATTTCCTAATTAAAAGAAAAGAAAAAGAAAAAGAAAATAAATAATGACTTAGCTGTTTTTGGCTGTGTCATAACATTATCCCTCTCTCAAGATTTCTCATCCCAAGGATTTTTATAGTTCGTAGTATGGGTCGCAAATATTCTCCATTTCATTGTCATCTTCTTCTGTCCACTCCTTGGACCCTGAACTTTTCTGCTTGATTTCTTCTTTTTCTTCTTTTATTGTTTTTATAGTTCTTTGTCCTCTCATTCATCCTCCTTTCTATTGTTTCCAATTTCTTTCCAGTTTTCCCCAATATTCCTCATCATATTGTTTGTCTGACCATCCAAATAGCTTTTTTGCTATGAATTGCCCTGGCAGTTCTTCCTTTCTAAATGTTCCTTCCTCTCTCTCTTGTTGTTTTACGTTTTCTATATCTCTTTTGTATTCCTTTTCATACTCCTCTATTGCTTTCTTTGTATTCTCCAAGTTCTCCTTTCCTTCCCAGATATCTGATTCTGCCGTAAATCCCTTTCACTATACCAGATACTTATCCTTCTCTCTAATCTATTGCTTATTTAATATCCTCTTGACTTTCCATTCCTCTTCTTTCTCAATTATGACTGGGGCTAGTTGCTCCTTCTTCTGTCCCTTGACTTGTCCTATGTATCTACATATCCTACTAATGTTTACTACTGGATGTATCCTGATTGTGCTAGGTAGTTCCAATTCAACTGCATTTACTAATATGATCTTCTTTATTTTATAAGGGCCAATAAACCTTTTTGTCAACTTTTCTGTCCTTCTACTGGCCATCTGATATTTTAGATCCTTAGTGCTTAGCATTACCAAGTCTTCTACTTTATACTCATTGACTTCTTCTCTCTTCCTATCTGCATATTTCTTCATCTCCTCTTGTGCTTTTCCCAGTACTGCTTTTGCTTCTTTCTGGATCTCTTTCATTTTTGTTATGAATTTCTCCACTCTTTTGTATTTCCCTTTCTTCCTCATCTCAAACCCTATTCTAGGATCTTGTCTGTAATTTGCCTTGAAAGACAATACTTTAGTACTTGAGTGTTATTATTGATAGGCAGTGAATACCCTTAGTGATTACCCTAGATGAATGTTCAAAAAGAACTCGATGGAGTTCTTCGTTGGATTGGACTTCTACTTATACTACTTTTACAGTAGCTGTACTCTTAGTCATGTTCTTCCAGAATATTCTGTGATCACCTGACCTTGTCACGTGGTTCTAGTTCCCATACTATTTATATCTTCAACTCTATTATATATCTTGAGGTTTTGGATTAAATGTTTGAATGCTTGGGAAACTTTTTTTCTTTTGGGGCTCTCATAATATGACCTCCCTTTCAAGTTTCCTTGTCCCAAGGAATTTTTCCATCAATTCCAGTTCTCATTCCACCTCTTTTCTCTTTCTCTTTTGTACCTTCTTTTTTCCCATCCATATATCAATTTTGCCATGAACTCCCTTGGTAATTCCTGACTAAATTCCCTCTCTTCTTTTTCTAGCTTCTATCGCCTTAGTTCCTCAACCTCTTCTTCGTATTCTCTCTCAAACTCTTCTACCAATTCCTTTGTGTTCCTCAAGTTTTCCCTATTTTCCCAAGTATCTTCTTCTACCATGTATCCCTTTCACCTTACTAGAAACTTCTTCTTTCCCCTAACTATCCTTTTGTTTAAGATTTTTTCTACCTCAAATTCCTTCTCTTCTTCAATAATGACTGGTTTTGGCAGTATCTTCTTCTGTCTCTCTACCTGTGGTTTATAGGGTCATACTCTTCTTACGTTAACTACAGGATGTATTTTAATAGACTTAGGTAGTTCTAATTCTATTGCATTGCTAGAGACAATTCCCTTGATTTTATAGAGGTCCACAAAACACTCTGTCAATTTCTCTGATCTTCTTCCTTTTATCTGCCATTTCAAGTTCTTCATACTTAGTAGTACTAGGTCCTCTACTTTGTATTCCTCTTCCTCCCTTCTCTTTCTGTTTGCAAACTTCTTTATCTTTTCCTATACTTTTCCTAGCACTGCTTTTGCTTTCTCCTAGATTCTCTTCATTCTTTCTGCAAATTTTTCTGCTGCTTTATATTTCCCTCTTCTTTTTCTCTCAAATCCCATCCTTGGGTCTTGACTATAGTTTGCTTTGAATAGCAATATTTTTGTTGTCATGTAGATTTTGTTATTGTACACAAATTCCACTGTTTTTTCACCAATCCGGTCACTGCTCTTGTCTGTGGTTGATGAAGACCCTTAGATATTACTCTAACTTCTGGTTTATCCTTTCTATCTGCCCATCTGTTTGAGGATGATAGGCTGTTGAAAGTTTTGTCTGGATTCCCAACAGGTTCTTTAACTCCTTTATCATTCCCACCACAAACTGTACTCCTCTATCTGATATGATGCTTTCTGGAAGTCTGTGCAACTTCCATACATGATCTCAAAACAGCTTTGCAAGTTCTTCTGCTGATGTTTTCTTTGTTGTTGCTATGAAGTGCACCATTTTGCTAGAATAGTTGCATACTACTAAGATAGTGTCATACCCCTGGGCTAATGGCAGTTTAGTGATAAAGTCTGCCGAGATATAGCTCTATGGTTTTTCTGGGATTGCATTAGACATCAGCTTTTCTGCTGGTGCTTTACTTCAATTCTTGTATCTTTGATAAGCATTACATCTATCCACATATCTTCCCACCTCTTTTGTCACTCCTGGCCACCAGTAATTTCTAGCAACCAACTCTGTTGTCTTCCATCTCCCTCTATGCTCTTTTACTGGAATGTTGTGGTGCAACTGTATAACCTCCCTTCTGAGTTCTCTCTCTGGCACATATATTCTTCTCTCCTTTATTACTAACTAATCTTCTATTTCCTATTTTTCATCTTTTAACATCTTTATTTCTGCTCTCTTTAGCTCTTCTACTGCCTTTACTACCTTTTTATCCCCTTCTTGTGCTCTTCTAATCCTTTCTTTCAGGTTTTCTTCCTCTATTATTGTTTCCATTTCCCTGATCTATTCTGGCTTTATCAACTTCTGGTCCTCATTGTCCTTTTCCACTCCCTTCTACCAGTCTGGTCTCTTGCTTAATCCATCTGCCTTTTCTATGCTCTTTCCTGGAATGTGCTTTAATGCAAAATTAAATCATGATAGGTATAGAGCCCATCTTGCTTGTCTACAGTTTAATTTTTGGCTTGTCATAAAATACTGGAGGTTCTTATGGTCTATCCAGATTTCAAATTTGAGTTTCACTCCTTCCAAGTAGTGCCTCCATGCTTCTAGGCATCTTATAACTGCCAGCATCTCCTTGTTATGAATTTTGTAATTTTGTTCTGTTGTGTTCAGTGATTTAGAGATGAAGGCCACTAGTCTCCACTTGCCATCCTCATACTTTGTTGACAACACTTCCCCTGTTGCATAGTCTGAGACGTCTACTTCCACTCTTATTTCCCTATTAATATCTGGGATAGCTAAGATGGATTCTGTGGTAAATACTGTCTTGAGTTTCTCAAATGCTTTCCCCTGCTCCTTTTTCCACTTCCATTTCTACTCCTTCCTGACCAGCATATATAGCGGTGCTGCTATTTTGGTGAAGTCTTTTATGAACCTCCTGTAGTAATTGGTGAGGCCTAGAAATTTTTGTACTTCTTTGATATTTCTAGGTGCCAGCCAGTTCAGAACTCCTTTCACCTTCTCTCTTTGCATCTCTACTCTCTTGGGACCAATCACTACTCCTAGGAATTCCACTTCTCTCACTCTCTATTTACACTTCTCTGGCTTCATAAACAGGTCATTTTCTTCTAGTCTCTTTAGTACCTCCTCTACCAGCTCATTGTGCCTCTCTTCTATATTCATGGCTACTAAGATGTTATCAATAAATGTTGCCATATCTCCTTGGTTTGTGAGGTCTCTGAACAGGTCATTCATCATTGTTTAGAAAGTAGCAGAGGAGTTCATTAACCCAAAATACATGACTATGGGTTCATAAGCTCTAATGTACATTGTAAACACTACCTTCCATTTGTTCCCTTCCTTGATTCTGACATTATTGTATTCCCATCTCAGATCCAGCTTTGTGAACACCTTCCTCTTTTCTACTCCATCTAGTATATCTGCAATAAGGAGTAAGAGATACCCATTCTTTATTATCCACTGGTTTATGTGTTGATAGTCTTGTACCATTCTCTGTGTACCATCCTTTTTTGCCACAAAGTGTACTGGTAACATTTGGGGTAACTTAGAAGGTTAAATATATCCTTTCCTCAACTGATCCCCCATAAATGCCTGTACTTTCTCCCTTTCCTTCCTTGACAAGGAGTACACCTTTCTCTTTTTCAGTACAAACCCCTCTTTCAATTCTATAGCATGGTCCCAGGTCTTTCATACTGGCATTCTCTCCGACTCCTTTTTTCTAAATACTCTTTTTCACTTCCAAAACCTTTTGGGTACCAGTTTTTTCAATGTTTCTTCATCCTTGTCCTTTTTCACCTTCTTTACTTCCTTCTCCTTCTCTTCTTGCTTTCTCCTTCCACATATAGGTGGGCAATGTGTTATTCTTACTTCCCTTTTTTCCCAATCTATTTCTGGGTTATGGGCTGCTAGCTACGGTATTCCCAGTATCACCTCTGTTTTCCCTAAATTATATACATTTATTCTTGCCCTCTCTATATGTTCTTTGAAGAACATGTTGTACTCTACCTGGTACGTTATGGCTCCCTCTGCATTTACCATTCCATCTACATTTCTAACTAACAGAGGTTTCTTTAGCTTCTCCATTTTAAACTCCTTTTCTCAGGCAAAGGTCGTATCCATGAATAGACCTATTGCCCCGCTATCTAGCAGTGCCCTTACTGCTACCCTCTTGTGGTTTTCCAGCTTCTCTAGCCCCATCTTTATCTAGACTTCTCTTAGCAGCTGTAGAGTGCACTGTATATCTTTTACTCTCTCAGTTGTATTGGTGTAATTGAATTTATTTCCCAGCTTTTCTGGGTGCAATACACTATATAGATTATTGGAGGCCAGCCAAGAGCTTACTGTCCTCTATTTTCTTTTGCTGACTTTTGCAGCATTTCTACTACTCTTTCTTTATGCCTTTTTCAACAATTTTTGGCCATATAGCCCCACTTCCCATACATATAGTATGTTCTGTCTCCTCCTCTTCCTCTGTTTATATCCATTGCATTTGGGTCTCTCCTTGGACCTATTTGAGTTCCTCCTCTATTGGATGTATTTCCCCCTTCCCCTCCTTTGTACCCTTCTCCCATTCTCCATGTTATTTGCCCCCCTCTTCCTCTATACAATCCTCCTCCTCTAGACTGTGTATTTCCCCTTGGACATGCTATATTTCTCCTTAACATCCTCTCTTCCATTCTGCTTTGCCTCTGATTTCTATCCAGCCTCACCACTCTTTCTTGCCACTCTCCAATAGTGGTCGGCAGTTCTTCTGCTTCTGCCAGCTTCCTTCTAATACTTCCATTCAACTCTCTCTTGAATTCTTCGATGAGGGGTCTTCCCTCATAGCCACTCCCCCTGGTGACCTTTTTGAATTCCTGTACATACTCATTGCAGGTCCTCCCTCCTTGCTCAATTGTTCTCAGCTGTTCTATTTTCCTCTCCTTCTCCAGTGTTTCCCCAAAGTCGTTCCTTATCTTTGTGAACAGCTGCTCCACCAATTCCACTTCTAACTCCCCCTTAGCCAGCTCATTCAGCAAGTTATCCTTCCATGCTTCTGCTATTTCTCCCTGTATATATGACAACACCCAGGCTACCTGGGTCGCTGCTGCTTCTTCCGTCATCTTCATAAGCGAGCTATGTTAACAAACGCGCTCACCTCTTCCATCTTCCCACTGAAAACTTGAGGTCTTGCGACCTCTACTCTGCTCCTCTGTTGCTGAAGGAGCATGGTATTGACCTGCTGCTGCAAGGTTGCAATCATAGTAAGGAGTTGCTTCTCTCTGGTTTGGAGGGGGGTGGGCACCAAGGGGTATTCCCTCTGTTGCTGTTGTTGTTGACAAGATATTAGCAATGGCAATGGCAATGGTGATGATTCCTTGTAGGAAAATGAATAGTCTTCTTTGTCTGTACTTATGACTGACTACTAACTAAGAAGGGTAAAACAATATTATCCCTAAGAAGGGAATCTCTAAGCTAGATGGGCCTTTAAGAGGTTACTGTTGTTTCCCTGTGTAGACCAGTCACAATAGATCAGTAGCACAGAGCTGATAGTGAAGAACTAGTTACGAGCCCACTCAATATAG
>Ga0153936_100544_pt1 | contig 10838 bp, 11 predicted proteins | sample TSNJ020MetaG_FD_102272 | JGI IMG/M metagenome (GOLD analysis project Ga0153936, IMG submission 102272) | Attine ant fungus gardens microbial communities from New Jersey, USA - TSNJ020 MetaG | ecosystem: Host-associated > Fungi > Mycelium > Unclassified | place: USA: New Jersey, Wharton State... | reverse complement strand
TACGATATCGATCAATTCTTTATACTGCGTAAATTCAGGGGAATGGGCGTGGCAAAACAGGCATTTCGCCTCGCCGTTTCGTCAAAGCCTGGTCTGTGGCAAACCCGAGTGATGCTGGAGAATTCCGTTGCATTGCCCTTCTGGCGCTCGGCAATCAGGGCGGTGAGCCAGGGTGAAGTGAATGAACAGATTCAGGCCGATGATGACCTGGAGATGCACTTTATCTTCTACGAAATACAATAGCCTTGCGCCCAGCCCCAGCCCCATCGACACCGTTTAGCCTGCACAAACCCTCAGGGAATAAACGGTGTCATCCGCTTAGCCAGGGTTATCGCTACGATGCCCGACCCTATCGCCCTGTCAGGCCCGCTGGGTTGCATACGGCTTTCATCATGGAGCACCGTCGCTGGCCCGGCCTGTCGGTCGGAAAAAGGCCCCGCTGTGACCGGCTTTAATCCTCAGGCATTTTAGCCCGGAGCACGTTCGTGAGCCCCAAGGGTCAAGACCTGAACACCGCTGCGGGTGACGGCCACCGTATGTTCAAACTGGGCAGATAACCGGCCATCCCGGGTCACCACCGTCCATCCATCATCTTCCGTGCGGACGGCACTCCGCCCCTGATTGATCATTGGCTCAATAGTGAACACCATACCCTCGCGTAGCGTCAACCCGCTGCCGGGCTTACCCCAGTGCAAGATTTGCGGCGGTTCATGCATTTCGCGGCCGATACCGTGTCCGCAATACTCTTTCACTACCGAATAACCATTTTTCCGGGCATGACGCTCAATCGCATGACCGATATCCCCCAATTGTGCGCCGGGACGAACAGCATTGATGCCTTTCCACAGCGCCTGGTGGGTGACCTGCAGTAAGCGCTCCGCCATCGGAGAAACCTGACCGACCGGGTAAGTCTTACTGGCATCGGCAATAAAGCCATTCTTCTCAAGGGTAATATCAAAATTAACAATATCCCCATCCTGGAGTCTGGCGCTGGCGGCGGGGATCCCGTGGCAAACCACGTGATTAAGTGAAGCGTTCAGAGCATAAGCATAGCCATACTGCCCTTTGCTGGCCGGACGTGCCTGAAGATCGTTGACAATCATATGCTCAACCCGGTCGTTAACCTCAAGCGTCGACATGCCCGCCAGGCTGAGGCTGTCCAGATAGCTGAAGACCTGGGCAAGCAGCCTGCCCGACTCTGCCAGCAACGCCACTTCTTCGGGGCGTTTTATCATGCTGAAACCTCCGGTTTCTTTTGCTCATCAACTCCCGCATCACGTAATTCACGCGTCACAATATCGTTAAAGGACAGGGTCGGGTTCAACTCACAGAGCATGCCAATTCTTATCCAGAATGCCGCCTGGGCGTTAATCGATCGGCAAGTCACACTACTGGCCTTACGGATCCTGTCGTGAAGATCATCATCAATATTGACAATACCCATATGCACTCCATATATGAATTATATATAAATCATATCATCACAAGTCCGTGGGTCAACAAAAACTCAGGCCACAAAAAAAGGCCATTGGCTGGCAGCCGAATGACCTTTGATAATAAACGGTTTTAAACACAATTTTTTAAAGCCAGGCCATGAGGATGCCCTGCGCCACCAGGCGTTAGATGATGCAGAACATTAATCAGCCCCTGATACCTTGAGCTGCTCAGGGGCATTCGCCAGGTGATAGCCGCCCTGCTCATCCATATGCAGCCGCAAGTCAGCCTCCCGGCTATGGTTAAGCACCCTGTCGACATTCGGGCCATCGGTACGCCGATAAAACGCCTCGGCCTCTTCGGCTGTGAGCCCGCCGGCTATTTTACGGTTAACCAGCCGTTGCTCAAGAGTATGAGCCGGGGCATCAATAAACAGAGAAAAATCGCACGCTTTCCCAAGGGCTCGCCAGCGTGGGTCATCAAGCAAGAGCCAATTCCCCTCAACAATAACAATCGGGGCGGTTACCTGAATCGCCGCTTCTACCGGGTCATGCAATTTGCGATCGTACTGCGGCCAGCTGACCTCTGCCTCTCTCAACTTTTGCAGGTTTTCGGCCAGCTTCTCGACATTAAAGGTTTCCGGTGCCCCTTTCGAGGCGCGCAATCCCTGTTCTTGCAGCCAGCTATTGTAATGATGAAAACCATCCATTGGCAGGGTTTGAATTTGCGGTATATCGGGTAAGTTGCGGGACAGATATTCCCAAAAGGTGGTTAATGTTGATTTACCGGTCCCTGGTGGGGCACTTAAAAAAATAATCGTCCGGGTTGGGGAATTTCGGGAGGCTATTTTTGCGAAGTGCTGCAATAAAGGTTTATGCAGCGTTTCTATTTCCCTATCTGAATAATGCGCTTCAGTCTCAAGGCCATTAATCGTCAGCATTATTTTCATATTGCAAGTTCCTTTAATATCGCCGTTACTGAAAAGGCCAATGTGGTTTTAATCATACTGACAAAGCGAGCCTCGGAATAAACATCAAAATCAGCAAACTTCATGGCTTTCAAACGACCAAAAAGCGCCGGATTTTGATTAATGCCACTGACATTAACAATAAAATCCCAGGTAATATCATCGGTAAAACGCGGTGGATTAACCTGTTCTTTTAAGTAATCATTAAACTGGGAAAAATGAGTGATATCGGCATATAGCCATTTATCCATTTTCCCCAGGGCATATATCAGACGAAGCGCAACATCAATATTATTTAATGGACCACTTTGCGAAAGTAACGGCTTTACAGCATATTCCACTATCTCTTCATCATTATTGACGAATAGTGACGGAAGGAAATTCCTGATGGCCTGGCGCAAAATACGCGTGGCAGCAGAGATAAATGCCGGCAGAGTTTCCTGCGCATTCAGCTTTTCAAACACATCATCTTCGGTCAGGGTCGTCATCCGTTTCTCTTACAGAAAACTAATAATGTCTAGAGTCTATTATATTCCAGCTACGTTCTGCACCATTGATCAGTAATGTTTGCGTGTGCAGGCTTTCTCCACTTTGCCGGACCCCAGAAAGCAGTTCACCACTGGTCACGCCGGTTGCCGAAAAAATAATGTCGTCACTGCGAACCAGCTCATTGAGAGAGTAAATACGGTTCACTTCCACACCCATTTCCTGACAACGACGCCGTTCATCGCCAGCAATCTGGTGGTGGGCAACGCTTTCACCCTTAGCCTGACAGAAGTCGATAAGCGAAACCTGCATATCCCCCCCCAGCGCCTTCACCGCGCAGGCTGAAATCACCCCTTCCGGCGCACCGCCAACGGTGTACATCACATCAAACGGGCTTTCATCAAAACAGGTCAGGACGCTGGCAGCCACATCGCCGTCTGGCTGGGCAAAGACTTTCACCCCTAACTGGGCCACTTCGGCAATCAATGGCTGTAAACGGGGTTTATCAAGCGTAACCATACGCAATGCCTCAAGGGGTTTGCCCAAAGCCTGTGCCACATTGCGCAGATTTTGCGTTAATGGCAGGTTGAGGTCTATCACCCCTCTGGCCCGATGGTTTACCACCAGCTTTTGCATATACATATCAGGGGCATGAAACAGTGTCCCCCGCGGGGCGACAGCCATCACCGCCAGGGCATTATTCTGCCCCATGGCCACCATGCGCGTGCCTTCAATGGGATCAACGGCAATATCAACCTGCGGCCCCTGACCCGTGCCCAACTGTTCACCGATATACAGCATCGGTGCTTTATCAATTTCGCCCTCGCCAATAACAATACGACCCTGCATGTCTATCTGATTGAGCGCCAGACGCATGGCAGCAACCGCTAACCCATCTATATGATTTTTATCGCCGCAACCGGTTTGAGTCCAGGCGGCAAGCGCCGCCTGTTCCGTGGTGCGAAAAAGTGGCCAGGCTAGTGACTTCATTTCAGGCCCACTCCCGTATCGACGCCAAAGTGTGCCAGCAGATACTGCTCAGCCTGTTCATTCCAGATGCCTTTGCTTTGGGCCACACGTTTTGCCAGCTCAGCAAACAGCGGATCGGTTTTGCCTTTTTCGGCAAAATCGCTGATCGCGGTCAGAGGCATGGTGACACCGTTATAAATCAGCTTCTTACCACCAGGGATATTCGGCAGATTAAGGATAGCCTCAGGCACCGCATCCAGTCCTCCGATATGCGTCACCATAAAGGATGGCTGTAACTGACCGGAGCCACTCAGCGCAATGGCCTCTTTCATATCTTCCGTAGAGCCACCAGAGGTGCCAACCACATGCGTGCTGTTGTAGTGAACGTTATAGAAATTGAACGGCACTTTAAAATTCTTATCTGTCGGGCCGGCAAAGAAGTTCAGGCAGCCATCTTCCGCCAGCAGCTCATCGGCCTGCTCAACCAGGGCCTCAACGGCGGCATAGACAAAGATATCATCGAATCCATGGCCGTCGGTCAGGGCGCGCAGGCCTTGCACCGGGTCGGCGAAGTTACGGCTATTAACATAGATAAGCTCAATTCCACGCTCTGCGGCGAGGGCTACCGGTAACAGTTCTTCCGCATTTTTCAGACGGGTAGCATCAATATCTACCACCACCACCCGCCCCGGGCGCACCGGACCATTAATCGCATAATCAATGGCGCCAATGCCCATTGGCCCGGCACAGGCCATCAGGGCGAGGTTGCCCCCTTCTTTAATGCCCATCCGGTGTTCATAGACATAAGGCGTGGTGTGATAGTTAGCCCGGTATGCGCCAATAATGCAGCACATCGGCTCTGCCAGGGACGCGGCGGCAAAATAGGTGCCTTCATAAGGCAGGACACAGCCCAGATTAACCGCCACCTCAGGAATAATCATATAAGTCGCGTTACCGCCAAAATATTCATAGCTGTAACCCGCCGAGTAACCCGACGGCAGCCCCATGGCTGGCTGTAACACAAATCGCTGTCCTGGTTGATATTTATCAGTGAGGTTCTTACCGACCTGGACAATCACACCAGCACATTCATGACCGGTAATAATAGGGTGATTTTGCAAGTCGTCCGGAACCCGTTTATGTTCACTGCCCAGTGAAGCGGCTTTCCAGGTAGAAAGACAGATACTGTCGGAAATCACGCTGACCAGCAGTTCATTATCGGTAATTTCGGGTAATTCAAATTCACGGATACGAATATCCTGCTTACCGTATAGCGCAGCAACTTTCGTTTTCATTGTTGACTCTCTCCATCAGTTTTCTTTTCAGAAATCAGTTGGTTAAACAGTTGGTCCAGTTTCGGATCGCCGATGTAGTTATTAATCAGGATTAAAGGTTTCTGACTCACCCTTTTTACCCGGTCTTCAAGATTGATATGGGTGACGATGATTTCCACATCGGCCGGAACGTTTTCAATTGCGTAATTTTTAACCTCAATCGCTATGCCATTTTTCTCCAGACGTTTGCGGAAAGTGGTTGCTCCCATTGCGCTTGATCCCATACCGGCATCACAGACGAAGGCAATTTGTTTCACTTTGCTCAGTGAAGACAGGCTTCCCTGTTGCTTCATGTTTTTCATGGTCTGAGTGGATTGCTCAAACTCATCGGTTTCTCCGGCATCTTCGCTTTCAATTTTTCTTTCCATTTTCAAAATCAGCGCCGTCACCGCAAAAGAGACCAGAGCACCCACCGTAACCCCGGCAATGGTGGCAATAAACGATCCCTTAGGCGTCAGAGCCAGATAAGCAAAGATAGAGCCAGGGCTTGGGCCGGCAACCAGTCCACCGCCCAGCAAACTAAAGGTGTAGATACCTGACATACCACCGGCAATCATGGCGATCAGCGTCAGGGGTTTCATTAATACATAAGGGAAGTAGAGCTCATGAATGCCGCCGAGGAACTGAATAATCATCGCGCCAGGGGCAGATTTTTTACTCATACCTTTGCCGAAAACCGCGAATGCCAGCAGTAAACCAAAACCGGGGCCAGGGTTGGAGGCCACCATAAAGAAGATAGATTTACCGGTTTCAGAAGCCTGCTGCATGCCGAGTGGATAATAAACGCCCTGATCAATGGCATTATTCAGGAATAAGATTTTGGCCGGCTCGTTAATAATGGAAAGCAGGGGCAAATAGCCTGAACGCACCAGGGCTTCAATTCCCTCTTTTACCGCATTGTTTGCCGCCAAAACTGCCGGACCAATCACTTCAAAGCCCAACAGGCATAACAGCATCCCGGCAATACCGAGCGAGAAGTTATTAATAACCATCTCAAAGCCAGCGGGAATGCGTTTATCCAGCGCTCTATCGATATGTTTAATCAGCCAGCCGCCCAGTGGGCCCATAATCATGGCGCCGATGAACATAGGAATATCTGCACCCACAATAACGCCGATGGTACCAATGCCCCCCATTACGGCGCCGCGTTTACCGCCAAGCAAAAAGCCGCCGGTAGAACCAATCATGACCGGTAATAAATAGGTGATCATCGGCCCGACAATTTGGGCGAAATGCTCATTAGGCATCCAGCCGGTCGGAATAAACAGTGCCGTAATAAAACCCCAGGCAATAAAAGCGCCAATATTGGGGATGACCATAGCCGTCAAAAAGCCTCCAAAGGCCTGGACCTTTGCGCGTGCAGACTTATTTTTCATATTATTTTCCTGAACTGGTAGGAATTAGGCTTGAGCGATAATATCCGCTAATTGTTTTTCAGTATTGGCAGACAGCAAAGCTGTAAGATGTTCATCTTCACATAATAATTCGCTTAATGCCTGAATAGCACCAATATGTGAATGGGAATCGGCAGCCGCTAAACCAATTAATAATTTAACCGGCTCACTCTGCTCATCAAATACCACAGGTTTTTTAAGCAACGTTAATGACATTCCGGTTTTCAATGCACCGCACTCAGGGCGGGCATGAGGCATGGCAACCTCGGGAACCAGAATATAATAAGGGCCATTAGTGATGGTTGAATCTTTAATCGCCTGAATATACTGGGAATTAACAAACTGGTTTTTTAATAATGGCGCCATGGAATAATCTATAGCTTGCTGCCAGTTTTCTGCAGAATCTTTGATAACTATCGAAGCTTCCGGAAAGTAATCAATTAATCGCATAATGTTATCCTTCTTTTTATTTGGGTACAGTGTGACGCTAAAAATAAAATACTCGGGCATTTCTATTTAAGCAATTCTGGCAGGAAGCCATGCATGATGAATGGTCTTATTATTAAAACCATATAAATCATAGCTATATAAAGTGAAATTATTTTAGCAACCGGTAAAAACAGATCAGCTTCACAATTATTGAAATGACTAATTTTTCCAATTGAGATAATGATCACATTTTATATATTGCCTGGAAGGAATTGATTAATACCCACATCAAATACCATGAATTAAGACAATCAGCAGCAGGAAAGAGGCCTATACTTTGACAGACAAGGGGAACAAACGTTCATCAGCGGCATGACTGCCGGGCTATAAACGTCGGCAACCGCCATAAGCAAAATAAAAAACAATAAATTTCAATAAAAAACAATAAATTATTGATAAGCACCCCGCTTATGGAAAGAAATTATCTTCCCCTCTATTGCAAAATGCAGAGTGCCACCTATAATTGAGTGACTAGTCAGTCATTTTAAGGATGACGACAGTAACAACCTGACAGTCTCTCAGGCGAGAGGCGGCACCGTGTCACTAAAGGGGAAAAAGATGACGTCTAAAACTGAAAAATGGTTTATCACTGGCGCTTCCGGCGGTCTCGGACTGGCGCTAACTCGCCGGGTACTGGAAGCAGGAAATACGGTTGTGGCTGCGGTACGAAATCCGGCTGCGCTGGCAGAGCTACAACAACAATTTGCCAGCCAGTTACTTATTGAAAAACTGGATGTTACCGATTATGCCAGCCTGCCTGCCATCGCGGAAAAACACCACGACAGCGATGTCATCGTGAATAACGCCGGTGGGGCAATTATTGGCGCAATGGAAGAGTTTAGCGATGAGCAAATTGATAGTCAGTTTGCCCTCAACCTGCTGTCGCCGATTCATATTACCCGGGCCTTCCTCCCTGCCCTGCGCAAAAACAAACAGGGACGCCTTATTTATATTACCAGCATGGGCGGGCGGATCGCTTTTCCTGGTGGCGCGTTTTATCACGCAGCCAAATATGGGCTGGAAGGTTTTGCCGAAACCGTTGCTCAGGAAGTAGCTGAATTTAATATCAAAGTACAAATCATTGAGCCGGGTTCAATTAAAACAAACTTCCAGGCGAATGTGCGCTGGACGGATGAAACCGAAACCTACAAAAACAGTAGCGTTGGCCAGCTGCGGCGCTGGATTATTGAACATGGCGAGGAAAACAATGCCGGCAGCCCACTCAAAATGGCTGATGCTATCTATACCCTGAGCCAGCAAGCCGAACCGGCGCTGCGCACCGTACTGGGTGCCGATGCCTGGCAAATCCTCAAAAACGGCTATGAGAAGAGCCTGCAGTCACTGGAGTCACAGAAAGATATTTCTGTTTCGGTAGCCATTGAAGGAAAAACAGGCTTTATTCCTGACTAAGCAAGCAGCCGGCGACCAACAAGGAAAGTAAAAATCGACGGCTAAATCTATTACACTGTCCGGCATTATTTTACCGTCCCCGGAGACGATTTTTATGGCAAGACCACTTAGCCCGGAGAAGTATCAGGCACTGCTTGACGCGACTGTGGAGATTGTGGCGCAGAGCGGTTTAGCTGCCACCACCGCCAGTATTGCGAAACAGGCAAAAGTTGCGGTAGGCACGCTATTTACTTACTTTCCTGGCAAAGAGCAGCTTTTTAACGAAGTCTATCTGATGCTCAAGCAGGATATGTCTGAGTTACTGGTCCGTAATTACCCGCAGGATGCCGACTTTCGTACGCAAATATTGCACGTCTGGCGCAGCTATACCGAGTGGTCGCTAAAAAAGCCTGACGGCAAGCGGGTTCTGAGGTTGCTAGGGGTTTCTGACATCCTGACCGATGAAACACTGTCCAGCACCCCGGAGCCTTTAAGCCTGGTGGATAAGATGTTTGACGAGGCCATTAAACAATCTTTGTTTGTCACCGACGATAAAGATTTTATTTATGCGGTTTTTCAAAATATATCTGATGCCACAAGTATGCAGATAGAAAAAATACCTGAGGAAAAAGAAGCGCTTATAGAATTAGGCTTTCGCATGACCTGGAATGCACTGAGCGCCTGACTTCCCCTGCATTAACGTTTTAAAAATCAGAAGTTGAGTTGGCAGTTTATTCGCTGCCAGCCCTTTCTACGCCTTTTTTTTGACTCTGACTAAAGAGGATATAAAGATGAAAATTAAAACCGAATTTAATTTTAACAGCACGGCAAATGAAGTTATTAAGGGCCAGAACTTACAGGGTAAGCGCGCGATAGTGACCGGCGCTTCCTCAGGTATTGGTCTGGAAACCGCCCGCGCGCTGGCCAGTGCCGGGGCAGAGGTCACCCTGGCGGTGAGAAATATTAAAGCCGGACAGCAGGCCGCTGAAGAGATTATTAACGACACCGGCAATCACAATATTCATGTCGCTCATTTGGATCTCGCTGACAGAGCGTCTATTTCCCAGTTTATCCGTTCATGGTCAGGCCCCCTCGACATCCTGATTAATAATGCCGGGGTGATGGCTTTACCGGAAACCCGTACCGAGGAAGGCTGGGAAGCACAGTTTGCAACCAACTATTTGGGTCACTTTGCATTAACCCTGGGCCTGCATCCGGCATTAAAACAGGCGGGAAATGCCCGGGTGGTGTCCGTCAGCTCCAGTGGACACCATTTCAGCCCCATCGTGTTTGACGATATTCATTATGATATTCGTCCCTACGACCCCTGGACTGCCTATGGTCAATCCAAGACAGCGCTGGTGCTGTTCGCGGTGGAGGCATCCCAGCGCTGGAAACAGGACAACATCACAGTCAATGCCGTGATGCCTGGCGCGATTAGGTCTAACCTGCAGCGTCATTCCGGCGAACTACCGGTTCCCGAGCATCTGTGGAAAACCGCCCAGCAGGGAGCCGCCACATCCGTTATGGTGGCTACGCTACCTGCCCTGGAAGGGATTGGCGGTCGCTACTTCGCCGACTGTAACGAAGCCGAGCTGATAACCCGCACCAGTGGCGATCGTATGACGGAGTTTTCCGTTGTTGCCGGCTGGGCACTGGATAAGGCAAACGCCGCGCGTCTGTGGGCGGTAACTGAAGACTTACTGAAGTAAATGACACCGATACCGCCAGAAATAGCGGCGAAAAAAGACTTATTTTTGGGAAAAAACCGATGAAAGTAGTCATTGTAGGTTCTGGCGGTATGGTGGGTCAGGGGGTCTTACGCGCCTGCCTGGCGGCACAGGACGTAACAGAAATTGTTTTACTGGTCAGAAAACAGCCGATGGATATTCCCGACCCACGCGTCCGGTATCTGGTCAGCAGTGACCTCATGCTCCTCGATGCTGCTCACCCGCTATTACGCGATGTCGACGGCTGTTTTTTCTGCGCAGGCATGAGCTCGTCCGGGGTCAGTGAAGATGTTTATCGCCATGTAACATACGACCTGACGATCCACATCGCAGAACAACTTAAGACCAATAGCCCGCAAATGCAGTTTATTTATGTCTCCGGTGCCGGAGCCGATAGCAGCGGAAAAAGCTCACAAATGTGGGCCAGAGTACGGGGTGAAGTAGAAAATAAATTACAGGTCATGTTTCCTGACCATATAGCTATTTTTCGCCCTGCGTTTATTTTACCGACCCCGGACGTTAAATCCCGCACCGCGGCTTACCGCATGATGTACACCCTGGTGGCGCCGCTTATGCGCTTAATCAGCGCCACAACCGGTAAACGCTTTTTATCAATTATCGACATCGGTAACGCCATGCTGAACAT
>Ga0153936_100538_pt1 | contig 10878 bp, 11 predicted proteins | sample TSNJ020MetaG_FD_102272 | JGI IMG/M metagenome (GOLD analysis project Ga0153936, IMG submission 102272) | Attine ant fungus gardens microbial communities from New Jersey, USA - TSNJ020 MetaG | ecosystem: Host-associated > Fungi > Mycelium > Unclassified | place: USA: New Jersey, Wharton State... | reverse complement strand
TAGCAGGCCCTAGCTGTAAAGGGGACTTCACTGTCAGTTAGGGACAGTGGGTAGACAGCCTGGACAAAGCTCATGTCCCTGCCTAAGACCTGACCTCTATATTGAGTGGGCTTATAACTAGTTCTTCACTATCAGCTCTATGCTACCAATTTATTGTGACTGGTCTATACAGGGGAATGACAGTAACCTCTTAAAGGCCCATCTAGCTTAGAGATTCCCTTCTTAGGAATAATATTGTTTTACCCTTCTTAGTCAGTAGTCAGTCATAAGTATAGACAAAGAAGACTGTTCATCCTCCTACAAGGAATTATTATCATCGCCATTGCTATTGCCAATGTCTTACCAACAACAACAGCAATAGGGAGAATGCCCTTTGGTGCCCACCCCCCTCCAAACCAGAGAGAAGCAACTCCTTATCATAATTGCAACCCTGCAGCAGCAGATCAACACCATGCTCCTTCAACAACAGGAGAGCAGAGTGGAGGTCGCAAGACCTCAAGTTTTCAGTAGAAAGATAGAAAAATGAAGATGATAGAAAAAGTAGCAGTAATCCAGGTAGCCTGGGTGTTGTCATATGTACAAGGAGGAATAGTGGAAGCATAGAAGGATAACTTGCTGGATGAGCTGGCTAAGGGAGAGTTAGAAGTGGAATCGGCAGAGCAGCTGTTCACAAAGATAAGAAACAACTTTGGAGAAATATTGGAGGAGAAGAGGAAAATAGAACAACTGAGAACAATTGAGCAAGGAGAGAGGACCTGCAATGAGTATGTACAGGAATTCAAAAAGGTCGCCAGAGGGAGTGGCTATGAGGGAAGACCCCTCATCAAAGAATTCAAGAGAGAGTTGAATGGAAGTATTAGAAGGAAGCTGGCAGAAGCAGAAGAACCGCCGACCACTATTGGAGAGTGGCAAGAAAAAGCGGTAAGGCTGGATAGAAATCAGAGATAAAGCAGAATGGAAGAGAGAATGTTGGAGAGGAATGTGGCACATCCAGGGGGAAATGCATAGCCTAGAGGAGAAGGATCATATGGGAGAAGAGAGGGGCAAATAACATGGAGAATAGAAGAAGGGTATAGAGGAGGAAATACGCTCAATAGAGGGGGAACTCAAATGGGTCCAAGGAGAGACCCAAATACAATGGATATAGACAGAGGAAGAAGAGAAGACAGGACATGCTATGTATGTGGGAAGTGGGGCCATATGGCCAAAAATTGTTGGGAAAGGCATAAAGAAAGAGTAGTGGAAACACCATAAGAGTTGGCAAAAGAAAATGGAGGACAGTAAGCTTTTAGCTGGCCTCTAATAATTTGTACAGTGTATTGTATTCAGAAAAGCTGGGAAATAAATTCAATTGCACCAATACAACTGAGAGAGTAAGAGATATACAGTATACTCTACAGCTGCTAAGAGAAGTCTGGATAAAGGTAGGGCTAGAGAAGCTGGAAAACCATAAAGAGGTAGCAGTAAGGGCACTGCTAGATAGTAGGAAAACAGGCCTATTCATAGATACAACCTTTGTCCAAGAAAAGGGGTTTAAAATAGAGAAGCTAAAGAAACCTCTGTTAGTTAGAAATGTAGATGGAATGGTAAATACAGGGGGAGCCATAATATACCAGGTAGAGTGCAACATGTTCTTCAAAGGACATGTGGAGAGGGCAAGGATGGATGTATGTAATTTAGGGAAAACAGAGGTGATACTAGGAATACCATGGTTAGTAGCCCATAATCCAGAAATAGATTGGGAAAAAGGGGAAGTAAAAATGATATGTTGCCCACCTATATATGGAAGAAGAAAGCAAGAAGAGAAGGAGAAGGAAGTAAAGAAGGTGAAAAAGGATGAAGATGAAGAAACATTGAAAAAATTAGTACCCAAAAGGTTTTGGAAGTGGAAAAGAGTATTTGGAAAAAAGGAGTCGGAGAGAATGCCAGTGCAAAAGACCTGGGACCACACTATAGAATTGAAAGAGGGGTTTGTACTGAAAAAGGAAAAGGTGTACTCCTTGTCAAGGGAGGAAAGGGAGAAAGTACAGGCATTCGTGGGAGATCAGTTGAGAAAGGGATATATCTGACCTTCTAAGTCACCCCAAACATTACCAGTACACTTTGTGGCAAAAAAGGATGGCATATGGAGAATAGTACAAGACTATCAACACATAAACCAGTGGACAATAAAGAATGGGTATCTCTTACCCCTTATTGCAGATATACTGGATGGAGTAGGAAAGAGGAAGGTATTCACAAAGCTGGATCTGAGATGGAGATACAATAATATCAGAATCAAGGAAGGGAACGAATGAAAGACAGTATTCACAATGCACATTGGAGCTTATGAACCTACAGTCATATATTTTGGGTTAACAAACTCTCCTGCTACTTTTCAAACAATGATGAATGACCTGTTCAGAGACCTCATAAACCAAGGAGATACAGTGACATTTATTGATGACATCTTAGTAGCCACAGATATGGAAAAGGGCACAATGAACTGGTAGAGGAGGTACTAAAGAGACTAGAGAAAAATGACCTGTTTGTAAAGCTAGAGAAGTACAAATAGAAAGTGAGAGAAGTGGAATTTCTGGGAGTAGTAATTGGTCCCAAGAGAGTAGAGATGCAAAGAGAGAAGATAGAAAAAGTCCTGAACTGGCCAGCATCTAGAAATATCAAAGAAGTACAAAAATTTCTAGGTCTTGCTAATTACTATAGGAGGTTCATAAAAGACTTTGCCAAAATAGCAGCACCACTACATGTACTGGTCAGGAAGGAGCAGAAATGGAAGTGGGAAAAGGAGCAGGAGGAAGCATTTGAGAAACTCAAGGTAGTGTTTACTACAGAACCTATCTTGGCTATTCCAGATATTGATAGAGAGATGAGAGTAGAAGCAGACACCTCAGACTATGCAATAGGGGGAGTGTTGTCAACGAAGTGTGAGGATGGCAAGTGGAGACTGGTGGTCTTCATCTCTAAATTGCTAAACACAATGGAATGAAATTATGAAATTCATGACAAGGAGATGCTGGCAGTTATAAGATACCTAGAAGTATGGAGGCACTACTTAGAGAGAGCAAAACTCAAATTCAAAATCTAGACAGACCATAAGAACCTCTAGTATTTTATGACAAGCCAAAAATTAAACCATAAACAAGCAAGATAGGCTCTATACCTATTGCAATTTAATTTTGTATTAAAGCACATTCCAGGAAAGAGCATAGGAAAGGCAGATAGATTAAGCAGGAGACCAGACTGGTAGGAAGAAGTGGAAAAGGACAATGAGGACCAGAAGTTGATAAATCCAGAATGGATCAGGGAAGTGGAAATGATAATAGAGGAAGAAAACCTGAAAGAAAGGATCAGAAAAGCACAGGAAGGGGACGAAAAGGTAGTAAAGGCAGTAGAAGAGCTAAAGAGGGCAGGAATAAAGATATTAAAAGATAAAGAATGGGAAATAGAAGATGGGTTAGTAATAAAGAAGGGAAAAATATATATACCAGAAGGAGAACTTAGAAGGGAGGTCATACAATTGCACCACGACACTCCAGTAGGAGGGCATAGAGGGAGATGGAAGACAATAGAGTTGGTTGCTAGAAATTACTGGTAGCCAGGAGTAATGAAAGAGGTGGAAAGATATGTGGATGGATGTGATGCTTGTCAAAGATACAAGAATTGAAGCAAAGTACCAGCAGGAAAGCTGATGCCTAATGCAATCCCAGAAAAACCATGGAGCTATATCTCAGCAGACTTTATCACCAAACTACCATTAGTCCAGGGGTATGATACTATATTAGTAGTATACAACCATTTTAGCAAAATGGTGTACTTTATAGCAACAACAGAGAAAATATTAGCAGAAGGACTTGCAAAGTTGTTTTGAGATCATATATAGAAGTTACATGGATTTCCAGAAAGCATTATATCAGATAGAGGAGTACAGTTTGCAGCAGAAATGATGAAGGAGTTAAATAACTTGTTGGAAATCCAGATGAAACTCTTAACAGCCTATCATCCTCAAACAGATGGACAGACAGAAAGGATAAACCAGGAGTTAGAGCAATATCTAAGGGTCTTCATTGACCACAGACAAGAGTAGTGGCCAGATTGGTTAGGAATAGTAAAATTTGCATACAATAACAAAATCCACACAGTAACAAAAATATTGCCATTTAAAGCAAACTACGGTCAAGATCCAAGGATAGGATTTGAGGGAAGAAGAAGGAGAAATATGAAGCAGCAGAAAAATTTGCAGAAAGGATAAAGAGAATCTAGAAGAAAGCAAAAGCAGTGCTAGGAAAAGTATAGGAAGAGATGAAGAAGTTTGCAAACAGAAAGAGAAGGAAGAAAGAGGAATACAGAGTAGGGGACCTAGTACTACTAAGTACAAAGGACTTGAAATGGCAGATGAAAGGAAGAAGATCAGAGAAATTGACAGAGTGTTTTGTGGGCCCCTACAAAATCAAGGGAATTGTTTCTAGCAACGCAATAGAATTAGAACTACCTAAGTCTATTAAAATACACCCTGTAGTTAATGTAAGTAGAGTACCACTCTATAAACTGCAGATAGAGGGACAGAAAAAGATACTACCAAAACCAGTCATTATTGAAGGAGAGGAGGAATTCAAGGTAGAAAAAATCTTAAACAAAAGGACGGTTAAAGGGAAGGAGAAGTTTCTAGTAAGGTGGAAGGGATATACGGTAGAAGAAGATACTTGGGAAAATAGGGAAAACTTGGAGAACGCAAAGGAATTGGTAGAAGAGTTTGAGAGAGAGTACGAAGAAGAGATTGAGGAACTAAGGCAACAGGAGCTAGAAAAAAAAAAGAGGGAATTTAGTCAGGAATTACCAAGGGAGTTCACAGCAAAATTGATATATGGATGGGGGAAAAGGAGGTACAAAAGAGAAAGAGAAAAGAGGTGGGATAAGAACTGGAATTGATGGAAAAATTCCTTGGGATGAGGAAACTTGAAGAGGGGGCTATGTTATGAGAGCCCCAAAAGGAAAAAAGTTTCCCAAGCATTTGAATACTTAATTCAAAACCTCAAGATGTATAATAGGGTTGAAGATATAAGTAGTGTGGGAACTAGGGTCACATGACAAGGTCAGGTGATCACAGAACATTCTGGAAGAACATGACTAAGAGTACAGCCACTGTAAAAGTAGTATAAGTAGAAGTCTAATCCAACAAAGAACTCCATTAAGTTCTTTTTGAACATTCATCTAGGGTGATCACTAAGGGCATTCACTGCCTATTGATAACAAGTGATCTTGCTAACTGATAAAGTGGCTGAGCCTTATATTCTTTGGAACCAATTAAAAACTGGACTATGTAATGATATCAAGCACAAACTATATTATATGAACTACTACTAAGCTGACCAAGAGATACCAGAGGATAATATTTATGATTATAGCCTTTGGGATCTAAACAGAATATTGGTAGGAATAGGAAGAAGTCTTGCTGAGTTTCCACCTATACCTCTTCTATAGCAAGAGTGGAGTTACAGAATACCCAATCCTCTCTTACAGGCTGAGCAGTATAATGCAGATAAAATGGCAACTTTGGTGAATAAATAGAGAGCAATCTTTAACCCTGATCAAGCTACTACTTTCAATGCTGTCTTAGAGTCTATTACCAACAATCAGAGTCACATTTTTTTCATTCATGCTGCTGGTGGTTGTGAAAAGACTTTTTTTTATAATACTATTGTTGCTGAGGTTAGAAGAAGAGGACAAGTAGCATTGTGTATGATATCATCTGGAATTGCTGCTCTTTTGTTAGATGGGGGAAGAACATCTCACTCACTCTTTAAGATTCCTATTTCTATTTATGAAAACTCTGTGGCTGGACTCAAGTATAATAGTTATATGTTTTCAGTCATCCAACAGACCAAGATTATTATATGAAATGAAGTTTCTATGCAGCATAAGTATGCTATAGATGCTGTTGATCAATATCTTAGAGATTTACTTGAAGTAAGTGTTAACTTAGATTTAGTACCTACTAAATTAACATATTGCTTAGAATGATTATCCATTTAGTGGAATCACTGTGGTATTTAGTAAAGACTTTCATCAGACTTTGTCTGTTGTACCTAGAGGAACATGTTAACAAGTGGTGGTAGCATCTCTTTGTAGAGGAAATTTGTAGAGAAATATCAAGTTCTTTTATCTCAGACATAACATGTGCTTGGGCTATTCTGAAGCTGATAATCATCATATTCAGTAGTTATTGGAAATTGGTACTGGTACAATAATAGATGACAGTGATATGATTCAAGTTCCTTAGTCTATACTTTGTGCTGATCTCAACACTCTCATTAACAGAGTCTATCCAAGGATTAGCCATCAAGAGATTAAAGAAGACCAGTACTTTTTGGATTGTATTATTCTTTGTTCTAGAAATGATGAAGTACATAATATTAATGAAGCTATTCTTCAACAGTTTAATCCAGGACCAAATACAGAGGTCTATATACTGAGAAGTGTGGACTCTGTATCTGAGGAAAATGGAATGCACCATACTTATCCTGTAGAATTCCTTCAACAACTTAATACTAGTAGATTGTCTCCTGCTTTACTTTGTCTCAAAGTTGGCTGTCCAGTTATCTTGCTAAGAAACTTGGATCCAGGAGAAGGATATCATGATTTGGTAAAATGGCTAAGTTATTATTTTATTTTACTTTCTTTTTCTTTTCTTATTTGGACTTACTATACAAGAAAGAAGTGCAGGAAAGTGTCACATGACAATGTTGTATGTCACAGTCACATGATAATGTCACATGATAAGTGTGGGAGAGTAGTGCACAGACTATATAGTAGTTGTATAAGTAGTATACAGAATCAAATGAAAACTCTATTGAGTTCTTCTTGTTAACTTAAACTTGAAGGGTAATTAAGTCATCTCAGGCTAAGTTGCTACAAAGGACTTTGTAATGGGACAAGAATGGTAGTGTTGAATGTGAGAAAGAAAGTGCTCCAGTGTAAGATTATTAGCAAGGACAGAAGGTTTGCAGGGAAGGTTGTGTTGATTCCAAGAATTAGGCTATCACCCAATGCAGAAACACTGCCTGTACCACTCAGAAGACTTCAATTCCCAGTTAGACTAGCCTTTGCCATGACCATCAACAAGTCTCAAGGACAGTCAGTAGAGCATGTAGGAATTAATCTCAAAACATCAGTGTTTTCACATGGGCAGCTATATGTAGCATTTTCAAGATGTACTTCACCATTGAATATCTCAGTACTTCTTCCAGAGCAGAGCCAAGAAAGCAGAAGAACACTCAATATAGTGTATAAAGAAGTATTTAACAGTATTAGACTATAGTAAAAATTGTATTGTATATGTTGCAATGGACTTAAAAACACCTTAAATGATATTAGGATGTGAGTAATGAGGAAATAAAAAAACTATATAATTCAGATATAAGTTTAGTTATCACTACTCAGAATTTGTAGATGCTAAAGCCTGTGCCGAAGGCACGGGTGAAAGCCTCGTGTCCATCTCTCCTACCTATATTCTGTTGCTCGCATAATCACTACCATTTTACTGCTCCTTCCAGTATATAAGGCTGCACCTCTTATCAATGAATCCAATCGCTTCTTTGCCTCTCACCCCCTTAAGTTGTAACTGCTATTTATTTACTAGGTGAGTAAGTAGGAATGTACACTACTGCGCTATGGTTGCTGGCCCCTATTCTAATAATTTTATCCTAAGTATAAAAGTATATTTTACCCTTGAGGATATGCTCTGCTCTTGCCCTTAAGTCAAGCACCAAATCTTGTGAGTATGTAACAAGTTGCTTGCCTACTGCCACTATAGCAGTTACTCTCCCCGTCAAACCTTTTCTAGCACTAGCATCACAGAAGACAATCTTATTATCATGCCCATACAAAACCTATTATTTTTACTATACTATGCTAGGGGAGGTGACTTGTGTCTCCATTGGCTCTTCACCCGCTTTCTTGTTATCAGTGTTATCACCGTTACTCGACTCAATTTGTGAGACTCCGGCTAACCGGGCCTCCATGAACGTTTTTGAGTCATTGAACCGTATTGTGGAAAGCTGCATTGAAGTTGAACTCTGACCATCACTAGCATTTCCGGCTCCCAGTGTGCTTATTGTCCCTCTGACCGGGGAGGTCTCCCAATATGTTCGTTGATTGAGGAGTACCATGAAACAGTTGCTATACCTGTACGAAGAATGGCGGTGGTGAGTAGTTTTCAAGTAAAAAAAAATGCTTGAAAATACAATTTCCCGATTATGTAGCCACTGAATGGAATAGGTGAGTATGAACTTTTGGTAGATTGAAAATAGACTTACAGTGTCACATTAACATTGGTTTTCTGCAAGGGAAAAAATGAGCTTATCAAAAAATGAGCAAGAATGAAGATGCTTTACTGGTTCTTTGGCAGACGGAATGAAGAACGTCAGAACAAGTGCAATTGCAATTACGGCTGCAATAGAACGTCAATTGTATCGCCGCAATAAATAAACTTTAGCCTATTTACCAGTGACAGCATTCGTTTCCAGCGTCAATAACAGGATACGCTTCAGCAGGACCATTGTAGAATGGCTTGACTTCCCCTTTTGAAGTCTCAAGAGCTTTCGAAACGCGATGAGCCTAACCAGATGGATCAGGATGGTTATTGTAACTCACTAGAAAAGTCATGGAACATGCGATGTAGATATCAACGACAGCACTCAACAACAGCCACAACTAGGTCACTCCATTAGACACATCATTCACATGAATGTCAAGCACCGACCTCTTCAACAGGCTTATCTCTTCTAGCTGTGGCGGGGTCCACGATCACACTCTATGGTCTGTCAGTACAAATTAATAGAGGAGAGAAGAAATTTACATAAATGCCAACAAATACCCCACTGACGCACGCAACAAAGGCAAGCTATACACGAACAAATTAATTTAGCTGTTTAGAGACCAGTGTTGAGAGAAACTTACCCCAACTGCGACTGCTGGCAGGAATCTCCAATGTCCAAGTTTCCACACCCTCCAGCAATATACAGTCTGCACTGTGAACATGATGATAGCATCTAAGAATGGGCCGTCGACGACTGCATAGTTGAAGTGGCCCAACGAGCTGTAGTCGTTGAAATGATAAACAAACCAATAGAAAAGGTCGTCCATCACCAGCACACTTTGGACGGTGTCAAGCAGGAATATGAAATGCACTATGTATTTGAATAGGTTAAGAAATCAGGTTGTGCCGTTTTTATACGCACCTGCTGCTTGAAGCCACTTCCGTTCGGTCTTCGACGAGTGATTCAGATATACAACTTGAAATAGAATTGAGAAAAGAGGTGACATGGTGTGCATGTAAACTGAAGCGTACAGTATTGCATTACCAGGATGCCATAGAAGAACCAGTTGAGGACGACACCAATAAGCTACGAATTGGTGTAATTACGGGCAAGCCCAGAGTCGTCGCATGTGCTCTCACCGATGGTCCCAAGCTTGACGTATATAGGTTCAGTAATGCATTTTTTTTGCTGCCAATGTAGCTTACATTAATGGTGCGTTGAGTGGTAGCGATGCAGCAGGAGTAGACGCCATTTGTGCTCCAGTTGCCAAGAGAGAGTGGATGGCTAGAACGAATATCAACTTCAATTTATCCCAGCAACGGGATCCTTAACCTTGGGTCGGCGAATCAACAACCTGCTGATACTTTAATCGAACCGATTATCGAATCACCGCTCTCGCCGGACTGGTTCAACTCTAAACAGTCTTTTTTTCGACGACTCACCTCTACTTAAACTTTTTACATGGCTTGGCTGTAGGAAACCAATGCCTATCGAATGGTGTAGGGACCAGCCCGATCTGAGGTCTTTCTACGACGTCGGTCTTTTCCCTTGGTCAACCGCCATTTTCATTCGTGGTGCTCGCCTCCTTTCACATTGTGAATGCCGTGGACTGGTTTCTATCATCAAAGTTGTATACGACTGTTTTCAGCACTGCATTTATTTTTGATCTGTGGCCTCCAGGCTCATGAATCCTGATGTAATGTTATACTCAAGCTTCCTGATGAAAGCTGCATATGATGCATGATTCGCAATGATGAACATTGGTAGACAGTGTAGACATTGAATCAACAAATATATTCAAGAAAGTACCACGAATGCTAAGGGTACAATACAATACTCTACGCGAAATCTAGAGGAGTTACAAAGGATACATGTACACGAATGGGCTCAATCCAGTTTTCCAACACAGAGTTGCATCACAATGATCTGCTCAACGAGACAGTGGAATATGAAACATGTAATAGGACAGATCTGAGAAGCTTGATGTGGTTGTGCAACATCATGTGGGTTGGGGAGTTTTTGGAGCTGATTTGGCGTATCTCTCAGCGTCCTATGAGTTTTTGCGGTGTAAAGATATGATATTTTCACTTCAAGTGATCTTCGAGAGCCGTTTGATCAGATATGAGGTATCTGTATAAACTCAAGTTCAGGGATCTGACTGATTTGAGACCCCTCGTATGTTTTTTCTTCGAACTAAGAGCAAATGGAACATCCACTAACAGCGCGGCTGCCCAGGCTATGTTTTCATGGGTTCAAGAAGATATCCTAGTAGAACGGAAATGAGGCAGTAGACAATGGGTGAGGAAGAAAGATGGAATCAGTAAAACACGCTGATTTATTGCCCTTTGTAGTTAGAAAATGCTAGTGGTGCACAGTATAAGACGACAAAGAATGGTTTCATTGTCACTTGGGTTTACTGCAGAGAAAAGTTCAGTCACCAGAAAGCTAAGTACCAGGAAGGCGCGACAGGGTTATCAGATCATGACTAAAAATGTCACACTTGCCAATAAAGGACTGATGATCCCAAACAATGAACTCAACAATGAGCTAACAATGAACCAAC
>Ga0153936_100533_pt1 | contig 10916 bp, 9 predicted proteins | sample TSNJ020MetaG_FD_102272 | JGI IMG/M metagenome (GOLD analysis project Ga0153936, IMG submission 102272) | Attine ant fungus gardens microbial communities from New Jersey, USA - TSNJ020 MetaG | ecosystem: Host-associated > Fungi > Mycelium > Unclassified | place: USA: New Jersey, Wharton State... | reverse complement strand
GGGTAGTGCCGCGCACAAAGCCGGTGTGATGCAGCCTGGCAAACCTGCGTTTGCCGGGCCGATGATCACTCTGTTTCCGATGCCGCCAGTAACAGGGTATTGAGCAGGACATTCGCCCCTTTCTCTGACCAGGCAGGCAGGATATTCTCCGCCTCATTATGACTGATACCCTTTTCACAGGGGATAAAAATCATGCTTGCCGGCGCGCAGGCATTAAGGTAGCAGGTATCATGCCCGGCACCCGACACCATGGGTTTATAGGCATAGCCCAATGCCTGGGCGGCCTGTTCTGAGCGTTTAATACAGCCGGGGTCAAAGGCGATAGGGGCATAATCGAAAATGCGCTCAAGCTCTACCACAACCTGGCGCTGACTAAGGGCCGCAACCGCCTGGTGTAATGCCTGTTCCATACTGTCTAATGCCGCGGTTTGCGGATGGCGAAATTCAACGCTACACACCACTTTGCCGGGTACGACATTGCGGGAGTTAGGGATATTTTGCACCATGCCAATGGTGGCCCGACCATCGGGAACATGATCAAGACCAATTTGCTCTACCGCAAGGGCCAGTTGCGCAAAAGCGCTGAGCGCATCACGACGGTTGGTCATCGGCGTTGTACCAGCATGGGCGGCGAAGCCGCTGAGGGTCAGGGTATACCAGCGCTGGCCCATTGCCGCATAAACAAGACCAATATCAATGCCCTCAGCCTCAAGGATCGGGCCTTGTTCTATATGCACCTCATAGCAGGCATGCAGGGGAAAAGCCCGGGTTGGCTGCTCACCCTGATAGCCAATCTGACGTAAGGCCTCTTCTAAACGTATGCCGTTATTGTCGAGGCGGGAGAGGGCAAACGCCTCACTGAAATGACCGGTCCATACCCCGGAGGCGAGCATGGCGGGGGCAAAGCGGGCACCTTCTTCATTGGTCCAGTTTACCAGCACAATATCCCGCTCGGTTTCTATCCCCTGGTCATTGAGCGTCCGCAGCACTTCGAGCCCGGCCAGCACGCCGTAAATCCCATCATAACGCCCGCCCAATGGCTGGGAGTCCACATGGGAGCCGGTCAGGACAGGGGCAAGATGGGGGTGGCGACCCGCCCGGCGTATAAACATATTGCCAAGGGTGTCAACGCTGCAGTGAAAACCGGCTTCTTCGCCCCAGCGCCGTAGCAGGTCCCGGGCTTGTCTATCTTCATCGCTGAGGGTCAGGCGGGTTACCCCGCCTGCCGCTGTGCGTCCTATCTGTGCCATCTCTTCAAGGCTTGACCATAGCCGCCCGGCATTGATCGTCAGCGGCGCACTCATGGGTTTTCCTTTTTAACGCGATAGCGGAAATCACAACAACGCGCACCCTGCATAATGGTGGTCGTGCGGGTCAGTTCGACCTCCGGCGCATAGCCGACAATAAACTTATCATCCCGGGCACAGGAGAGCAGGTGACCAATCTCACCCAGGCCCATTTCATGATACATCTCAGCGTAACGACAGCGGGTGACATCATAGTTATAGTGCTGATCGTCATTGTCCAGCACCTTCACATCAAGGGCGTTATCTTTTTCCCACAGATACTGTAACTCGACAAAACTGCGTAAATTTGCCCCCTCAGGCTCTTGTTTGGCAAAATCGGCTCCGGCCTTGATAGCCGCCTGCTCAATGGCTTCCCCGATAATGGCCTGGGCCTGGGCTTTCCCCAACTCACGCACCATAACCTGATAAATGGGTTTAATAATTTCTGCTTCTATTTTTCGACGGGCCAGAATGCCCAATTCATTATTATTGCTCATCACATTGCCTTACTGGTTATTTCCCTGCGCCACCTAATACGGTTTGCGGCAGCCATTTACCGTCAACGACTTTATAAACGGTAAAGGAGGGGGATTTCAGATTGCCTTCTTTATCAAAGGCAATCGGGCCGGTCACGCCGGAGTAGTTAATCGCGTGCAGGACAGGCAGATATTTGGCCGGGTCAACGGAATTGGCCTGCTCCATGGCGGCGACCAGCACGCGGGTAGCGTCATAGGCAAAGGGGGCATGCAGCTCAATATGGGTGTGATAGCGGTCTTGGTATGCCTGCTCAAAGGCCTTGCCGCCGGGCATCTGCTCAACCGGCAGACCGGGTTCAAGGGCAACAACCCCTTCCCCTTCCTTCTGGGCCAGTTGCAGGAAGGTTTGGCTAACAAAGCCACCTGCGCCCATCAGCGTTGCGTCCATACCCAATTGCTTAATCCGCCGGGCAAGAGGAGCGGCCTGGCTGTCGACACCGCCAAAGAAAATCAGGTCAGCATTTTTACTGCGAATAGCGGTGAGCACCGGGCTGAAGTCAACGGTTTTATCATCCACGTACTGTCTGTCGACAATTTTGCCGCCCTGGGCTTCAACAGACTTAATAAATTCATCGGCCAGGCCCTGACCAAAAGCGGTGCGGTCATCAATAACGGCAATGCGTTTGGCTTTCAGCGTCTGCAGGGCGTACTGACCCGCCAGCTGACCGCCATCATCGTCATGACCCATTACCCGGAAGCTGGTGTCAAACCCCTGGCGGGTATAGGCATGTCCGGTAGCAACCGGGGCCACCTGGGCGATACCGGCATCATGATAAACCCGGGCTGCCGGAATACTGGTCCCGGTATTCCAGTGACCAACGACCCCGGCGGCGCCACTGTCAACCAGGCGCTGAGCGACGGCAACGGCGGTACGCGGGTCAGACTGGTCATCTTCTGACTGTAACTTAAAGGTGACTGGCTTACCGTCGATAACCGGATGCTGCTTGTTGATATCATCGATCGCCAGCTGGGCGCCATTTTCGAGGTCTTTACCAATTCGCGCCGACGGACCGGTTAACGGCCCGGCCAGACCGATAATGACCGTTTCATCAGCCAGGGCTACGCCTGGAAAAGCGCTGAATCCTGACAGGACAATGGCGGCGCTTAGCGCACTCAACGTTAATTTTTTCATGGTGTTTCCCTGGTGTTGGTGGTGGTTAAACGGGCATTTCGCCCAAATAAATTTGTGCAATATTGTCATCATTCAGCAGTGTTTCTGAATGCCCCTGGTGGACAAGCGATCCACTGTCCATAACCCAGGCTTTATCGGTAATTTCCAGCGCCAGTCGGGCATTTTGTTCAATAAGCAACAAACTGACGCCCTGGCTGCGCAAAGTGGCAATAACTTTAAAAATTTGCTCAATCATCACCGGAGCAAGGCCCATTGATGGCTCATCAAGAATAAGCAGTTTGGGGCGACTCAATAAGGCCCGGTTGAGGGCGAGTAACTGTTGTTCGCCCCCGGAAAGCAGTCCGGCTAATTGATGCTGACGTTCAGCAAGCCTTGGAAAGCGAGCGAAGATATCGTCCATTTCGCCCCTGACCTCCTGGCTATCAGGGCGCAGCCAGGCCCCCATTTGCAGATTTTCCAGTACGGTCATCCGGGTAAAAATGCCTCGCCCCTCCGGCACCATCACCAGGCCTGCGCGTAATAGCGCTTCTGGCCGCAGTCTGGATACCGACTGACCGTCAAAAATAATTTCTCCCGAGAAGGGCTGCAGGCCGGTAATAGCACGCACCGTAGAGCTTTTTCCGGCACCGTTCGCACCAATCAGTGTGGCCTGTTCCCCTTCCGCTAAGTGAAATGAGATACCCTGAACCGCCTGAATCCCCCCATAATGAACGCTTAAGTCTTTAACCTGCAGCAGAGGCTTAGTCATGTTTTTGCCCTCCTAGCCAGGCGCTTATCACCGCCGGATCGCGGCGTACGGTCTCTGGCGTACCGCTGGCGATGACTTTGCCATAGTCGAGAACGGTGACACTGTCACAAATACCCATCACCAGTTTCACGTCGTGCTCAATCATCAGCAGGGTTTTACCATCATCCCGGATATGTTTTAGCAGTTCGCCGAGGGCGACTTTTTCCGCCGCATTCATCCCGGCAGCCGGCTCATCAAGTGCCAGCACCTTAGGGTCTGTCGCCAACGCCCTGGCAATTTCCAGCCGGCGCTGATGGCCATAGGCCAAATCACTGGCACGGTAGTGGGCAAAACGGGCGATACCGGTGTACTCAAGCCAGTGCCAGGCTTTTTCGCGGGCTTCAGCTTCTTCCTGGCGAGCTCGTTTATGACGCGATAACACAGCCCAAAGACCATTGTGGGTGCGAACATGACGGCCGACCATCACGTTTTCCAGCACGGACATCTGGTTAAACAGACGGACATTCTGAAAGGTTCTGGCGATACCGGCCCGGGTGACGTTCTCCACCTTTTTAGGGGAATAGGGTTTCCCCTCAAGGGCAAAGGTGCCGCTGTCTGCAGCATACAGGCCGGTAATCAGGTTAAAACAGGTGGTTTTACCCGCGCCATTAGGCCCAATCAAGCCATGAATTTGTCCGGGTTCAACACTGAGCGAAACATTATCCACCGCCTGTACCCCGCCAAAACGCTTACTAATATGACTAACGGTTAATAAGCTCATTGTGTCCTCCCCGTATGGCGTGCCGGCCAGATACCCGCCGGGCGATAAAGCATCACTAACACCAGTGCCAGGCCGTAAAACAGCTGACGTAATACCTCAGGGTCAATCAAGACACTGCCAAAGATAGCCTGTTGCAACGGGGCCGCCTGACTGCGCAGCAGCTCTGGCAGGGCCGTCAGCAACAGGGCTCCAAGGATAACCCCGGGGATATGCCCCATACCGCCAAGCACCACCATCGCCAGGACGGCAATCGACTCCTGCAGGGTAAAGGACTCGGGGGAAACAAAGCCCTGAAAGGCGGCAAACAGCGCGCCGGCGACGCCGCCAAAGGTTGCCCCCATGGCAAAGGCCAGTAATTTGTAATTGCGTACATTGATGCCCATTGCCCTGGCGACATCTTCATCTTCACGAATTGCCTGCCATGCCCGGCCAATACGGGAGTGTTGCAGGCGAAGGCAGATAAAAATGATCAGTACAATCAACAAAACCAGCAGGTAGTACCACAACCACAGGGAAGGGATTTTCATGCCAAACCAGTGCTGTACGCCGCTGAATTTAACGCCGAACACCGACAGCGTATCGATACCTGAAATGCCTTTTGCGCCATTGGTAATGTTGACCGGCCGGTCAAGATTGCGTAGCAAAATACGGATAATTTCGCCAAAACCCAGGGTAACAATCGCCAGATAATCACCGCGCAGTTTTAAGGTCGGCGCTCCGAGTAAAATGCCACAAACCGCGGCCAGCAGTGCGGCAAGGGGCACAATCAGCCAATATGAGGTGTGCAGTCCTTGCGGGAACCAGACCTGCAGGAATACAAAAACGTCCAGCAGATGGGGAGAGGCCAGTAAGGCCGCCAGATAAGCGCCAACCGCATAAAAGGCAATAAAGCCCATATCCAGTAAGCCTGCGTAACCGACGACAATATTTAACCCCAGCGCCAGCATAATATAGAGCAGGGCGAAGTCGATGACCCGTACCCAGTAATTCCCGCCTAATTGCCCGGCAACCACCGGAGCAATGACCACGGCAAGAATAAGCAGCACTAAGCCCAGTTTCAGGCGGCCGCTTAAGGCCGGGGCCGCAGGCGTTTGAGTGGAAGAGATTGTCATATCATTATTATCCTATGCCCGATGGGCCACGCGCTCACCCAGGATCCCGGCCGGGCGGAAAACCAGTACCAAAATCAATACAATAAAGGCGAAAATATCCTGATAATTACTGCCGAGTACGCCGTTGGTCAGTTCGCCAAGATAGCCTGAACCCAGCGCCTCGATAATGCCGAGCATAATGCCGCCGAGCATCGCGCCACGAATATTGCCGATACCGCCAAGCACCGCCGCGGTAAAGGCTTTAATCCCCGGCAGAAAGCCCATGGAAAAGTTGGCGGTGCCATAATTACTGGCCATCATCACCCCGGCGAGGGTGGCAAAAATGCCGCCAATAGCAAAAGTCAGGGAGATAATGCGGTTGGGATTGACGCCCATTAAACTGGCCACCCGTGGATTTTCAGCCACGGCACGCATACCGCGGCCCAGGCGGGTAAACTCCACCAGCAGCCATAGCCCCAGCATCACCACCACGGCCAGCACCACGGTGACGATGCCGGTGACGGTAATAATGGCGGGAGGATGTCCTTCACTGCCTGCGGTGACGGCTATCGGCGCCATAGACAGTACCTGCGGGAACATCAGCGGATTACGTGTCCAGATAATCATGGCGATGGTTTGCAGTAAGACCGAAACGCCAATACCGGAGATAAGCGGTGCCAGGCGCGGGGCATTACGCAGGCGACGATAGGCAAAGCGCTCTACCGCCATGGCCAGTAATGCTGAGACCGCCATGGAAATTGGCAAAGCCAGTATCAGACAGACCAGCATAGAAAGGGCCGGAAAGTGACTGGCCAGCATATTCATGGTTGACAGGGTGGTCAGGGCACCCACCATCAGAATATCGCCGTGGGCAAAGTTAATGATGCGTAAAATGCCGTACACCATGGTATAGCCGAGGGCTATCAGAGCATAGATACTCCCTAACATGATGCCATTGATCAATTGCTGCACTAACGTATCCAAAATAGACCTGCCTGGTGATTCATTTTTCGGCTACCTTCCAATAATTGAATTTAATTGTGAAATACGGATATATTATTTCTTATTATAAAATCATAACCAGATATCTTATTGTTTTATATGGTTTAATTTTTTTAACCACATTGGGGTTACTGCTAAAGAAATCATCATATGAAAAAAACAGAACAATTGTCAGCCCAGCCACTACGTGGAACAGGCCAGCTGGCTAATGATCCCCCCTTGCGCGCCGTACGGGTTTTTGAGGCCATTGCCCGACTCGGCGGAATTACCGAGGCCTCCGCTGAGCTGGAAATTTCCCCTTCGGCGGTCAGCCATCAACTGCGGGTGCTGGAAGACTATTTACAGATGCCGCTGACCGAGCGCCATGGCCGGCGATTGATCCTGAGTATTCAGGGTCGGGAATACTACCGCTCTATCCGTACCGCGTTTACCGTGTTACGTCAGGCAACAGAACACCTGGTAGAACAGGTACAAACCCGGCAAGTGACCATCAGCCTTATCCCCCTGTTTGGCATGGGCTGGTTTATTCCCCGCTTACCCGCTTTTATGCGGGCAAATCCGCAAACAGAAATCAACGTGGTTTATGCCAATCACCGTAACTACCTGAGCGATGCCTCTGATATGTCAATCCGATTTGGCAATGGGCAGTGGGCGGGATATCAGACAGAAAGACTTATTTCGGGGAAAATGGTGCCAGTGGTTAGCCGTGATTTTTTACGTTTACACGGCCATATCGACACGCCGGAACAGCTTCTGCAAATGCCCTTGCTGCATGACGAGGAGCGAACCAGCTGGAGTCAGTGGTTTATCCAGCAGAATGTCAGACGGCCACTACGCCGCAGTGGGCCAATGTTTGAAGACGGTTTGCTAACCCTGGCTGCGGTGCAGGCTGGTTTAGGGTGCGCCCTGATGCGCGAACCGCTGATTGCCCCATTTCTTGAAAGCGGCGAGCTGGTGAAACTCTGGGATTTACCCCTCGATGACGGGCGTGATTATTATCTGTGTATCCGCCAGGACACGCAAATGACCGAGGACGGTCAGTTGCTATACAGCTGGCTGCATCAGGAAAGTGCGAGAGGATAACCCGGGACACCGCGCGCTATAGCGCTGCCCCGGCAGACATGGCTTCGAATGGCGCGGCTGTGCATTTTCTGGCGCGCAGTCTGCCTGGCCCCTGACTGTGCGACGGCGGCCTGTTTTATCCAGCCCTCAACGCCTGTTGATGGGCCTCTATCCGGCTATCGATATACCGGTTAGTCTTCGCGGTTGCAGACTCTCCGGCATGCCTGGGCCGATTTAGGGCATTCACACCTTTGACGGGGAGGCTAACAAGTGAAAACAGTGTAGCCGCCGCTGGGTTTGCAGCGCCCACTGCCTGCTGGCAAGCAGATACTGATTATTAGAAGCAAAGCCGTCGTGATGAGCCAGGGGTCAGGTGGGAGCCGCCTTAGCCTGGCTACCGGGGGCGGCAAAGGCCAGGGATGACCTAACCACATCCTGACCAGGTTTGAGCATTTTCCTCACGCCAGTCAGGCATCCAGCTGAAAGAGAATATCGGGTGATTGGCCGGATAGCAGGGAGGGTATCGGCAAGCATAGCGGAGTCATTCCCCTGATTTCACCCAGGCCTGATCCAGCCGGTAAACATTGAGATGGCTTTCAATAACCCAGGCACATGCCTGCCTGAGCAAACAAGCATCGGCCAGCAGGTCATTATCTGATCGTTACCCATTCACAGACGTTATTCTGCCCTGGCGGTTTAGATAAAGCCCGCTATTGCCCATAAACAGACCCAGCCCCCATAGCCAGCTAGCGAGTCAAAGCGGGCTGGCGCGCTATCTAAAAAATCTTTTTGCATCAGCGAAGTCATCAATATTTCAATAAATATCAGCCTCAATGTCATGAATAACCGGGCGCTCAACGAGTGACAGATTATTAAGCTGCTACACCGATAAGATGCCAAATGAAAATCTAAACGCTCCTAATGCATTCTAATTAACGTTTCGATTGTGTGAAAATGTAAAAAATGTAATATCAATATTACATATTGTCATATTTGTTTAATCGTCACAGATATCATTATAAAGGAGTGGAGTAGATGTTGAAGCAAGTCGCCGTTGCGGTGGGTTTGGCGTGCCTGTCTTTACCGTCCTGGGCATATGATAATGGCAGTTATGCCCGTGAGACCCTCGATACACTGATTCATGACTATCCGGGACGCTACCGGGGAACGGAAAACTTTGCCGGGGCCGCTAACTGGATGGAACAGCGTATGGGGCCCGGTTATAGCACCGTTCGTCATGATTTTTCCTGGACCGCCAGCGGGACAACTCGCTCATCGCAAAACGTACTGGCCTATAACAAAGGCTTAAGTGACGATTACATTATCACCGGTGCCCACTTCGATACCTACTTTGGTCGCCCAACGTTGCAAGGCGTTGATGACAATGGCTCTGGTGCGGCAATCCTGACGGAAGTTGCCCGCAACCTGAGCGGTGTTCAAACTGAAAAAACGTTGGTTTTCGCTGCCTTTGGTGCTGAGGAAGAGGGGTTACGTGGTTCTAAGGCGCTGGTCAATGACCTGATTGCTCAACAGGCAACGGGCAATCTAAAAGCCATGATTAACATGGACAGTATGATTACCGGGGACAAACTCTATGCTCATGCCGGTAAAAATAGCGTGGCCAACCCGGAGTTAGCCAGTCTGCGTGAACACATGCTGCGTATTGGTAAAGAGCTGGGGATTGAGCTGTTCACCAACCCGGGTCTCAATGCTCATTATCCGGCCGGAACCGGCTGCTGCAGCGATGGCGATAGCTTCAATAATGCCTTCAATATTCCGGTGCTCTATTTGGAAGCGACGAACTGGGAGCTGGATGAAAAAGACGGTTATACCCAGACAGATAACCCGGCGGTTCCTGGCGGTTCGACCTGGCATAACCCGAAGGTCGATAATGAAGAGTTTCTTAACAGTGCCTTAGGCCAGGAACGTATCGATCAGCGCCTGCGCGATGTTTCTCTGCTGATGACTCGCCTGTTAGTGGAAATATCCAATACTGACTTACTGCACTCCGCTTACTCGGCGGCGGCCATGCAACATGCCATGCAGGATAGCCTTAAGCGCCAGCGGCAAAGCATTACGCAACTGCACGATAATCGCTGGCTGTCATTGCTGCATAGCCAGCGTTTACCGGGAACATGGGACACGGCGGTGGGTATTGAAGGGTCAACCCAGCCATCTAATGGTTTCGATAAAGGCCCGCAACAACGCTCAAGCCAGGCGATGTTCTACGCTCTGGCGGATTATCAGTTAACCGGGACAACCACCGTCGGCGGCAGCCTCAGCTTACTGCGTAATAAAGATAAGCTGGAGCGCGATGGGCATTTGGACAGTGATACCTGGCAGTTGGGTCTATATGGCCTGATTAACCAGAATGGTCCGGCCTGGGCGGGAGGCGAGCTTACCGCAGGGCGTGCTGGGATTGATACCCGTCGTTCGGTTTATCTCCAGGCCGATAATGGTCCGGTGCTGCTCGACCATAAACTCAATGGTAATACTGACGCGCAATTCTTCGGGGCGCGTATAAGCGGTGGCTATGACTTCGCCTATGGGGATGTGCATACCGGGCCGACCGCCGGCCTCGACTATGCGCACTACCGAGTGAATAGCTTTGCTGATAACGGCAATTTGCGTACCGGCGTGCACTATGAGAAACAGGGGGTTAACTCTCTGGAAGCCAGCATCGGCTGGCGTTTATACGGTGATATCGCGTTAAGCAAAACCATGGGGCTGAAACCCTATACCTCAGTGTCATGGGTACGTGAAATGGCTGACGGGTTAGACTCCGCGTTTAACATTCGTGATAATGCCGAGGGCGCAACACGGCGGATTGACGTAGGTAAAGCGGATAAAAACTTTGGCCGTTCAACGCTTGGTGTGCAGTGGCAGGCAACCGAAAATCTGCATGTATACAGTGAAATTAGCAGCCGTTTTGCCCATAAAGAAGGGGAGCAAACGCGTTACAATCTCGGCGCACAATGGCAGTTCTAAGCTAAGCCACAGCCACTATCACCGGGTGTTAAGCCGTGAAAAAATCCGGGCTTAATCAGCACCCGGATGGTTCTCTGTGCGGGATATCCCCTGACCTGGATATCCCATTTTTTTGCCAAAAAAAGGTCGGTAGTGTTTTTTTAATCGCGCCGTGCAAGTCATTTTCACCCGTCAGTCGGCATAGTACGCTCCCGGACGCCGATTGGGGTCCGGCAAGGATGACCCCGAAGAAAGATGGCGTCTTTAATCTGGCGGAAAAACGTTATTGGTTGCGATAAAAATCGTCATATGGATGATATCGTCAAATCCTG
>Ga0153936_100532_pt1 | contig 10926 bp, 12 predicted proteins | sample TSNJ020MetaG_FD_102272 | JGI IMG/M metagenome (GOLD analysis project Ga0153936, IMG submission 102272) | Attine ant fungus gardens microbial communities from New Jersey, USA - TSNJ020 MetaG | ecosystem: Host-associated > Fungi > Mycelium > Unclassified | place: USA: New Jersey, Wharton State... | reverse complement strand
CCCAGGTCACTTTGTCACCTTCTCGACAGTTTCGTGGGAAATTTGATTTGAATCATTACTTCTATACAGGATTTATCATTCCAACACCAAATCCGGATGGGTATGCCTATACCTGCGAAGTCAATCGCTACTAGTATATCTTTTTCTGATTCCTAAGCGTTGATGTGGTGCAGGTACAAGAACCGCCAGATTCTTGAACCTCGATTGAATTGTGCTGGCTAGAAATGGACACGTGTGTTGAATGCCAGGAATACTGATCGCTTTGGTTGATCCATTCAGAAACTGGGTAGGTGCTATTTGCAAAAGCTTCGTATCTCCTGTTGCTGACGCCCCGCCTTTACCCTAGGGGTATAAATAAAAGCCAACAGCACAGTACGTTCCCAAGACGGCAGAGCTTAGGGTCATGTGTCATAATAAACGATCATTGTCCACACTGGTTCCCTGGTCATCAGGCTTTCAAATCACCAGAGGTTAACAACATTGCGAACTTTGTCTGTACTTTGCCTAATGTTGTTGCAAATGCGCTGAAGTCTGTGTATGAATCCATTTTCAATGTAACGATTATTAAAAATCATTCTTTTTCGGCTCACTGCTTTCAGGTCGACCGACTTTGCTATTTGCTTTATCCTGGCCGAGGTAATATCCTGGATTGTATGTACAACGTAGTCGGTATCACATATTCTTGTTCTGTATATCTTCGAGACACAGGAGCAGTGAGTGTTCCTCACCACCAAGGAAGCCGCTAATGATCTATGATAGTATGGTTTTCCATTGCCTAGGAGGTGTATGAGAAAAATGGTAGAGTCCATATCTAATTTCATCTCATCTTTCATCAAATGTAAAATACCCTTTATTCAATGCTTCCCCCACTGAATCGAGCTGCCTTGCAAAACTCAATGGCCGTGTCCAGTCGCCCAAGCAGACTATTCTGCAACGCCATTGAGAGTATAACTGGTTCTGCCAGTAAGTTTTGATGCTGGAGACACTGGTATGTGCGCTCAGCATACTGTTTATCTGACCATCCAAATAATTTCTTTGCTGTAATTTGTTCTGGTAGCTCTCCCCTCTTAAACATTCCTTCTTTTTTTTCTTGCTGTCTTATGTCTTCTATGTCTTGTTAGTATTTCTTCTCATATTCTTCAATTGCTTCTTTTGCATTCTCTAGATTTTCCTTTTCTTCCCAAGTATCTGATTCTGCCATGAATCCCTTCCATCATACCAAGTACTTGTCTTTTCCTCATATCCACTGCTTATTCAGGATCCTCTCCACTTCCTACTCTTTCTCTCCCTCAATTATGACTGGAGCTGGTTGCTCCTTTCTCTGCCCTTCTACTTGCCCTACATATCTTTGTATTCTACTAACATTAACTACTGAATATATTTTTACTGTACTAGGTAGTTCTAATTCCACTGCATTTAACAATACAATTTTCTTTATCTTGTAAGGCCCTATAAACCTCTCTGTCAATTTTTCTATCCTCCTCCCAATCATCTGATATTTCAGATCCTTGGTACTTAGCATTAGTAAGTCTCCTACTTTATACTCATTGACTTCTGCCCTCTTCCTATCTACATACTTCTTTATTTCTTCTTGTACTTTCTCTAGTGCTGCTTTTGCCTCTTCCTGAATCTCCCTCATCTTTGTCATGAATTTCTCTGCTCCCTCATATTTCCCCTTTCTTCTTGTCTCAAACCCCATTCTGGAATCTTGTTTGTAATTTGCCTTGAAAGATGACGTTTTAGTACTTGAGTGTGCTTTATTATTGTAGGCAAACTCTGCTGTTCCTAACCAATCTAGCCACTGTTCCTGCCTATGGTCAATAAACATCCCTAAGTACTGCTCTAGTTCCTGATTAACCCTTTCTGTCTATCTATCTGTTTGAGGGTGGAACACTGTTGACAATTTACTTTCAATCCCCAATATCCTGTTTAACTCCTGCATTATTCCTACCATGAACTGAGGTCCCCTGTCTGAAATGATACTCTCAGGTAACCCATGTAACTTCTATACATTGTCTCTAAACAACCTAGCTAGCCCTTCTGCTGACATCTTTTCTGTAGTAAGAATAAAATGTACCATTTTTGTCAATCTATCAACTACTACCAAAATTGAGTTGTATTCTTGTGCTAGCAGCAACTTAGTAATAAAATCCACTGAGATATATGCTCAGAGTTTTTCTAGAATTGAATTTGGCATTAGTTTTCCTGCCAGCTATTCTGTGCAGTTTTTATTATACTGGCAAGCATTGTACCCCTCCATATCTTGCTTTACTTCTTTTGTAAGTCCTAGCCACCAAAAGTTTCTAAGGACCAATTCCACCATTTTCCACTGTCCCCCATGTTCTCCTACTGGTGTATCATGATAGAACTGAATAATTTCTGCTCTCAGTTTCTCATCTTTTGGTACATATACCTTCTTTTCCTTATATATGGTACCATCAACTTCTCTCCATTTCTTACCTCTTAGCATCTTTACTCCCACTTGTTTTATTTCTTCCACTGCTTTGATCACCTCATTATCTTTTACCCTTGATTGTTTTACTTTCTCTAATAAATCTACTCCCTCTACTATTACTTCTACTTTCTCCATCTTTCTAACCTCCAGCTATTCTAGCTTTACCAATGTTTCATCCTCATTATCCCTTTCTACTCCTATTTCCCAGTCTGGTCTCCTACTCAAGCTATCCACCTTTCCCATTTTACTTCCTAGAACATGCTTTAGTGTAAAATCAAATCTTGATAGGTACAATACCCATCTTTCTTGTCTTCTATTCAATGTTTGCACCTTCATAAAATATTCAAGATTTTTGTGGTCTATCCAGATCTCAAACTTTATTGTTGTTCCTTCTAGAAAATGCCTCCACACTTCTAAACACCTGACTACTGCTAACATTTCTTTGTTGTGGATCTCATATATTCTTTCTGTATTACTTAGAGATTTAGAAATTTAGAAATGAAAGCAACCAGCCTCCACAGCTCATCAGAGCACTTTATTGATAGTACTCCTCCAGTAGTGTAGTTTGAAGCATCTGCTTCTATCCTAAATTCTTTGTCTAAATCTGGGGCTGCCAATACTGGCCTAGTTGTAAAGATCCCTTTAAGCTCATTAAATGCTTTCTGCTGCTCCTTTCCCCACTGCCACTTCATATCTTTTCTCATCAATACATTCATTGGCCTTGCTACTTGAGCAAAGTCCTTAATAAACCTCCTATAATAGTTGGTGAGGCCTAAAAACCTTCTGACATCTTTCATATTCTTTGGCTCTGGCCAACTTAATACTTCATCTACCTTTTCCTTCTCTATTTCAATTTTATTGGGTCCTATGACAACCTCTAGAAATCTGATTTTCCACACCTTCCACACATACTTCTCTGGCTTGATATACAAGTTGTTCTCCTCTAGCCTCTTCAGTATTTCCTCTACAATCTTGTCATGTTCTTCTTCTGTCCCTGTCCCCACTAGTACATCATCCACAAAAGCCACAACTTTTTCTTTATTAATCATGTTTCTCAGGATCTCATTTATCATTGCCTGGAATGTGGCTGGCAAATTTGTCATTCCAAAAAACATAACTATCAGCTCAAAGGACCCTATATGGATTGTGAATACCCCCTTCCTCTTGTCCCCTTTCTTAATCCTCACATTGTTGAACCCCCACTAAAGATCTATTTTAGTGAATACCCATTTGCTCCCCATGTTGTCTATTAAGTCTATAATTAACAGGAGTAGGTAGTTATTCTTCATTGTTTGGTCATTCAGATTATGGTAGTCCATTACCATCCTCTTTTCTCTATCTTTCTTGCTTACAAAGAAAACTGGTGATGTCTGAGAGGACTTTGATGGTCTGATGTACCCCTTTCTTAACTGATCCTCTGCAAAATTCTGAACTTCTTCTCTTTCATTTTTAGATAAAGGGTAGATTCTTTCTTTCCTAGATTTGAATGTCTCCTTGAGATCTATAGTATGATCCCTGATTTTCCTTGTCAGCATCCTCTCTGACTTTACTTTCCCAAACACTTTTCTCCACTTTAAAAATTTCTGTGGTACCATTTCTTTAATCTTTCTGTAGTCTACTTCAACTTCTTCTTCTCTTTCCCAATCCTCTTTATTGTCTACTACCCATCTCACAATCTTTTTCTCTTCTAGGATCACTACTCTCTTCTCTTTCTTTCTTCTCTTTTCTTCCTTCAACTTTGTATTCCTCCCACACAGTGGTAGACACATTGTCATTTTTATCTCCTCTGTCTCCCAGTTTATCTCTGGATTGTGTACTTGTAACCATGGCATTCCTAGTATTATATCTGTTCTCCCCAGATTGCACACATCCATCCTCATTCTTTCTACATGGCCCTTATAGTACACATTCACCTCTACTTGATGGGCAATGGCTCCTACACTGTTATTTGTCCTATCAACATTCCTGACTACTATTGGTCTTTCTAATTTTTGCAGCCTAAATCTATGTCTTGCAGCCATTTTCTGATCCATAAACATCCCTATTGTACCACTGTCCAAAAGTGCCTTTATTGTTACATCTTTGTGTGTATCCACCTTTTCTACTCCAATATTCAGCTACACTTCTCTTAGCATTTTAAACATCCTCCTAACTTCTCTCTGCTCACCTCCCTCTCTTGCTGTACCTTTTGGAGCCTCTGTCCATGTGCTATTCTGCTGCACTTTTCCCTGTTCAGGGTGTGCTGCTACTCCCCAGTTCCACCATGGTTGCTTCCTCCCTGTTCTACATTCTGGACACCAAATACTCCTTCTTTCCTCTTCTGATATTTTCTCCCCTACTATTGTGTTCTTTCTTCCACACTTTGTATATTTAACCTTACTTCCTGCTTCATTGTTCCTCTATTTCCATGCCTCTAGACAATTCTTGCACCATACATTCCTCAGTTTCTCTCCAGAGATAAAATCCTGTTCTTGGTTTTCCTCTGTCTTGGTGCTTTTATAGTTACACCCTCCACACTCTACAAACATTACTACTTTCCACCTCATCTTCCAACCCCTCCCCTCTAGTGCTGCACTTCTCAGGGGCATACCCTATGTGCCACTATATTCCTGTGCCTTCCTCCATAAGAAGTATGCCAGTCTCTCCCCTTGCTGTGCCTTTTGTGGACTAACCACACATACCACCTCCTCACTCCTTCTCCTCTTCTTCTCCATCTTTATATTTGAGCACTCCCATTTGAAATGCCCAATACCCCAACATCTGAAGCATTTAACCTCTCCTACCATCTCATTTCTTCTTGTCTTTACTTCTTCTCTTACTCTGCATTGCATTACTCTACTTGCTATCACCTCAAATTTATTTTGGGGAGTCAGTTTCCCCTTCATCTCCTTCTTTCTATTCCTGCAGTTACAGGCCAGGTGCCTGAACCTTTTATACTCCCAACACACTCTTCCTTCCCTTCTCTCTATCTCTGTCCTTAGTTTGGTGAGGGCACACCATTGGTTGAGCATCTCACTCATGAGAGAGTTATATTGTTCTAGAGACATGATGCTACATCTCCAGAGAAGTCAAATAAGGAATGATCTTACTAATATTATGTCTACTGGGGCACAAGATCTTCATCTAGCTAGACACCTACTGCCTTACTTACTACTGCCCTAGTAATATGGTTATACTATCACCCCAAGGAGAGAATCCCTAACCTAAACACCTTTCTAAGGATGCAGCATTATTCCTCTGTGTGTACAGCCTACAATGGGACTTTAGCACAAGGTTTCTACTAAGAACAGTACAAGTATGCTATACAATACCACTCAATTGTGAGGTCAGGTCTCAGACACAATACCTAAGCTTGGTACTGTACTTCTACTAATAGTCCCTAACTGACTATCAAGTTCCCTTAAGCCTAGGGCCTGGCTATGTCATAGTGGTCCTGAGTTGTGTCACCCAGGTACCAAGAAAGATGAGAGAGTAAGAAGTGACAAGGCTCTGTGATGAGCAGTGCCAATAAAGGAATCAAGTTCTGGTGTAAGAACTTAGACTGAGATGCCTTAGAACCACTTCTAGTCCAAGTTGACAAAAAGAACTCAATAGAGTTCTCATTTGATTGCTATATACTACTTATACACATTCTATATTTACTTCTATTTATAAAGTCCCATATATCTCTTTTGAGTCATTCCCTCTCACATGTCCACTGATTTTTTAATTAAATGAAAAAGAAAAGAAAAGAAATATAAATAATGACTTAGCTGTTTTGGCCATGTTATGACACAGTATGAGTTTTCTTGGCCCAAACTGAAGCCTACAGTAGCCAATTTTGTGAGGTCATATAATATTTGCAACAGAAACAAGTCTAGATAGCACAAACCTTATGGACCTTTGACATAACTTCTAATCCTTCCTCAACCTTGGGAGTTAATTTCAATAGATTTTATTGAGCAGCTCCCTCCTTCTAGAGGCTATACTGACATATTGGTAATAGTAGATTGACTGACCAAACAGGCCATCTTTGTACCCACTCACAACCCAATCAATGCCCAAACACTAGCCAACCTTTTCATCTTGTATGTATTTTCAAAATATAGCATACCCTTATATGTCATGTCTGATTGGGGCCCCAAATTCATATCATCTTTCTTGAGATCACTGGCTAGAACCTTGTAGATGAAGCTTTACTTTACCTTAGGCTACCATCCTAAAGCCAACAGTCAGTCAGAGAGAATGAACCAGACCCTCAAACAGTACTTATGCATGTACTACAACTACTAGCAAGACAATTGGTCCAAACTCTTGCTACTAGCCAAATTTGCTTTCAATAATGCAACCTCTGCCTCCACTGGAGTTTTATGTTATCAATGGACAGTGAATGTCTGTAGCAATCACCCTAGGTGGATGTTCAAGAAGAACTCAATAGAGTTCTTCATTGGATTACAGCCCTACTTATACTACTACTACAGTGGCTGTACCCTAGAGTCCCATGATCACATGTTCTTTCCAGAATGTTCTATGATCACCTGACCTTGTCATGTGATTTGATTTACTGAGTCCCCACCCTATTTATATCCTTACTCCATTGTATGCTTTGAGGTTTTGGATTAAGTGTTTAAATACATGGGAAACCTTTTCCTGTTTGGGGCTCTCATAACATTTTACCATTCTTTGCTAAAAAGGGCTATCATCCTTATCTCCAGTTTCAACCAATGGCTGACTTACTATCAGTAGCAGCAAGAACTTACTCTAACAATTTGGATACTATACTAGCAAACTTGAAATAGACCCTAGCAGATTCCCAGGCACATTGTCAAACCTATGCAGATGCTTACAAATCTACTCCTCTCCAAAATTGAAGTGGGGGATTTTGTATTTGTTTTAGCTAAGTTCATTAAGACAACAAGACTATCTAGGAAATTATCAGAGTGCTGTCTAGGCCCTTTCAAGGTAACAGGCAAGCCAAGTGCTCACTTCTACCAGATCAAGTTTCCTCAATATCTTTGTACTATTCATCCTGTGTTCCATATCTCTCAGCTCAAACTAGCCAGCCCCAGCCAGATTCTGAACTGTGTAAACTCACCCTCCCACCTATCAGTATTGATGATGAACTGGAATATGAGATCTCTGAGGTACTCAACTTGAAACTAGACCATTGCAAAAAAACCCCTTCTTCTCTACTACATTTACTAGACAGGATATAAGGGTACTGATAAAGAATTTTCTTGGTTAAGCACCTCTGAGCTAGACCATGCAAATGATCTTGTATATGACTTCCACACAAAATATCCACTCAAGCCTGGTCCAATTGAGTACTCTTCCTAATGTTCACTGCTACTCAAATTTATATTAAGACCATGGGGGTATGGTCTTAAGGGAGGGAGGATGCTGTCACACTTCCCCTGCCATCATTGTAACACTTATACTAATCAAGTCCACCTGTCTAGAACTCTTCGAAAAATTGATCTCATCTGTTGTACTGTATAGTTCTAGAGACTATTAAGTACTGATACTTTCTAGTACAACCTTAGTTTTGTTCTTAACTAAGTTACTATCCTGTCCATTTCTGACTCTATCCTTATTATCTTAGTCAATAAAACTATATCATCTGAATTACCAAGATCAAGACTTGACAATATCCCTTTCTTAGTTAATTATTCACAAAATTCTGGACTTCCTCTCTTGTTTTTGGACAAAGGGTAAATCCTTCCTTTCTGTGGTTTAAACATCTCCTTGAGATCTATGGCATGATCCCAGACCTTCCTTGTTGGCATTCTCTCTGATTCTACCTTTCCAAACACTTTTTTCCACTTCAGGAATTTCCATGACACCATTTCTTCAATTTTCCTATGATCTACTTCAACTTCTTTCTCTCTTTCTTATTGTCTACTGCCCACCTCACAATTTTCTCTTCCTCTAGGGTAGCTACCCTCTTCCCTTTCCTTGCTTCTTTCTTCCTTTTTAGCTTTGTGTTTCTTCCACATAATGGTAGACACCTCATCTGTCACAAACTTCATTCGGACCATAACTCCAGGAATACTTGACCAATTTTGACAATCTAAATGGCCACCAAAAGCCCTTAAGAAAACCTTTAAAACGGTACCAAAAACATCTCAAAGCGATCAGTATTCACTGAGTTATCAGCAGATCAGTCAGTGATCACCAAGTCACCAGACACTAAATCACTGATATCTCGGAAACCACTTAACGTAATCATTCACTTCAATGACCATTGTGAAGCTCTCTTTAATGCGCTTCTTTTGGCCATAAATAGATCCCGAGGCAATAAGATCCCATGGAGATACAAGGTCCTCAATGTTTGCACATAATATTGATCTTTACTCATAGATTATCATCTGTCCTTGAATAGAACAAAGGACTACCCTAAGACAGTTAGGTTATCTCTATTTCAAGAACAATAGTACTCCTATATGTAGAACAATAGGTAGTGATCATGTAGTAGGCTGTTCTGGTGCACAGACCACCACAATCATGTATTTAAGAACTGTATGCCTGAGGATAAACCTTAGACTTAACAACATCTTTTGCTGCTTGTCTAACTTTGCTTTTTTGAACACTTTGATTATCAAATCAACCAATCACAAATCAGTAAGTGGCTATTTGTGATATCATCATTTTAACCTCCCCTTTTTTCCAGTTGATTTCTGGGTTATGGGCTTGTAGCCATGGTATGCCCAATATAATGTCTGTTTTTCCTAAGTCACATATATCCATTTGCATTCTTTCTACATGATTTTTGTAGTACATATTTACTTCCACTTGGTGTATTATTGCTCCTGCACTGTTATTTATGCCATCTACATTTCTCACTACCACCAGTCTTTCCAATTTCTGCAGCCTGAATCCATATTTAGCTGCTATTTTTTTATCCATAAACATTTCTGTTGTGCCACTGTCCAAGAGCACCTTTACAGTTATGCCTTTGTGCATATTCACCTTTTCTACTCCAATATTCAGCCATACCTCTCTCAATATTTTAAATGTTCTTCTCAAGTCTCTCTGTCCACTTCCCTCTCTTGCTGTGCATTTTGGAACCTTTGTCTGCATGCTATCTTGCTGTGCTTTTTTCTTTGTGGGGCATGCTGCTTCCCTCCAGTTCCACCCCTCTCTTTTTCTTCCTATCTTACATTCTGGGCATAAGATCCTTCTTCTTTCCTATTATGACACCTTTTTCACAGTTGCATCCTTCCTTCCACATTCTACACACTGTACCCTTGTCATTTCTCCTCTTCTTGCTTCCCCTTCTCTCTAGTTCCATGCTTTTTGGTATAAGCTATACCACATGTTCTTTACTTGTCTTTCAAGGAGGAATCCTTGTCCTTGATTTTTGTGGGTTTATACTCCCTTGCCTTTATATCCTCCACAATCCACATATGTTACCACTGTCTCTTTTGTGATCCATCCCCTTTTAAGTAGAAGTGCACTCTCTGGAGGTATAGTGACTTAGCCTGAGATAACTTAATCACACTCCAAGTCTGAGTTGACAAGGAGAACTCAATAGAGTCCTTATTTGATTGTTGTACACTACTTATACATATTCTGTGTTTACTTCTATTTATAAAGTCCCATATATCTTCTTTGAGTTATTCCTTCTCATGTATCCATTGATTTCCTAATTAAATAAAAAGAAAAAGAAAATAAATATAAATAATAACTTAGCTATTTGGCTGAGTTATGACAGGAGGCATACTCTACTTGTTACAGTACTTCTGTGTCTTTTCCCACATGGGATATTAGGCCTTCTCTCTTGCTGTGCCTTTTGTGGCCTGGCCATATGTACTATCTCTTCCTCTCTTCTCCTCTTCCTTTCAACTTCAATGTTTGGACACTTCCACTTGTAGTGCCCTATTCTCCAACATCTAAAACATCTTACTTCCTCCACCATCTCTTGTCTTTTTGCTTTGACTTCTTCCCTCACTCTATATTGCACTTGATTGCGAGGTCAGGTCTCAGTGCCAATACCCAAGCTTGGTACTATACTTCCACTATCAATCTCTAACTGATTGACAAGTCCCCTTAAGCCAAGGGCCCAGCTATGTATAGAGGTAACTAGTGATCATGATGATTACCAGTTAAGGGTCAAAAAGATTATGAGAGTTAAGATGAGCAAGGTCCAAAATGGATGGTGCTCTAGATATGGAATTGAGTTCCAGTATAATGACTTAGCCTGAGATGACTTAATCACACTCCAAGTCTGAGTTGACAAGAAGAACTCGATGGAGTTTCTGTTAGATTCTATATACTACTTATACAACTACTATATGGTCTGTGTACCACTCTCCCACACTCATCATGTGACTCTATCATGTGATGTGACACTGTGACACTGTGGTGTGTGACTGTGATGTGTGACATTTGTCATATGACACTTTTCCACACTCTTTTCTTGTATAGTAAGTCCAAATAAGAAGAGAAAAGAAAAAGAAAAGAAAAGAAATATAAATAATAACTTAGCCATT
>Ga0153936_100528_pt1 | contig 10937 bp, 6 predicted proteins | sample TSNJ020MetaG_FD_102272 | JGI IMG/M metagenome (GOLD analysis project Ga0153936, IMG submission 102272) | Attine ant fungus gardens microbial communities from New Jersey, USA - TSNJ020 MetaG | ecosystem: Host-associated > Fungi > Mycelium > Unclassified | place: USA: New Jersey, Wharton State... | reverse complement strand
ACTGAACGGACTTTAACGCTGTCTACGGAATTCGCTTCCAGCAGGTCACACCAATGCTCATGCAGCAGGGTGTTACGCGGAACCAGAATATCAGCAGTACCCGGCTTAAGAATATCTTCTGCCGTTACACGACCCAGAACGCGATCGCGCAGAGGTTCTTTAACATCACCCCCTTCGATAACCGGCGTCATGGTGATGCCTTCCAGCGTGCCACAGTCATCTTCGGTAACAACCAGGTCCTGGGCAACGTCAACCAGACGACGCGTCAGATAACCGGAGTTAGCGGTTTTCAGTGCGGTATCCGCAAGACCTTTACGCGCACCGTGAGTGGAGATGAAGTACTGAAGTACGTTCAGACCTTCACGGAAGTTCGCGGTAATTGGCGTTTCGATGATGGAGCCATCTGGCTTCGCCATCAGACCACGCATCCCCGCCAGCTGACGAATCTGTGCCGCAGAACCACGCGCACCGGAGTCGGCCATCATGTAGATGCTGTTAAAGGAAACCTGCTGCTCTTCTTCACCGTGACGGTTAATAACGGTTTCAGTTTGCAGGTTATCCATCATCGCTTTAGAGACACGGTCATTCGCCGCAGCCCAGATATCGATGACTTTGTTATAACGCTCGCCGGCGGTAACCAGACCAGACTGGAACTGTTCCTGAATTTCAGCAACTTCTGCTTCAGCTTCAGAGATGATTTCCGTTTTCTTAGCCGGGATAACCATATCGTCGATACCAACGGATGCACCAGAGCGTGCTGCATAAGCAAAGCCGGTGTACATCGTCTGGTCCGCAAAAATAACGGTCGGTTTCAGACCGAGGATGCGGTAACAGGTGTTGAGCATCTTAGAAATTGCTTTTTTACCCAGCGCCTGGTTAACGATGGAGTAAGGCAAGCCTTTCGGTACGATCATCCACAGAATTGCACGGCCAACGGTGGTATCCACCAGGCTGGTATGCGGGATGAAATCGCCCTGTTCATTCTTCTCGTATTCAGTGATACGAACTTTAACGCGAGCATGCAGCTCGGCCAGGCCAGCACGATAGATACGTTCAGCTTCTTTCGAACCTGTCAGTACCATGCCCTCGCCTTTGGCGTTAATTTTGTCACGGGTCATGTAGTACAGACCCAATACAACGTCCTGGGAAGGAACGATGATAGGCTCGCCGTTCGCTGGAGACAGAATGTTGTTGGTAGACATCATCAGCGCACGCGCTTCCAGCTGCGCTTCAAGCGTCAGCGGAACGTGAACCGCCATCTGGTCACCATCGAAGTCGGCGTTATAGGCCGCACAAACCAGCGGGTGCAGCTGGATAGCTTTACCTTCGATAAGAACAGGTTCAAATGCCTGGATACCCAAACGGTGCAGGGTTGGTGCACGGTTCAGCAGTACCGGGTGTTCGCGAATCACTTCGTCGAGGATATCCCAAACGACCGCTTCTTCACGCTCAACCATCTTCTTGGCTGCTTTGATGGTGGTCGCAAGACCACGCAGTTCCAGCTTGCCATAGATGAACGGTTTGAACAGCTCCAGCGCCATTTTCTTCGGCAGACCGCACTGATGCAGACGCAGGTATGGACCTACGGTGATAACAGAACGACCGGAGTAGTCAACACGTTTACCCAGCAGGTTCTGACGGAAACGACCCTGTTTACCTTTGATCATATCGGCCAAAGATTTCAGAGGACGTTTGTTAGAACCGGTGATAGCACGACCACGACGGCCGTTATCCAGCAGGGCATCCACCGCTTCCTGCAACATACGTTTTTCGTTACGTACGATGATATCTGGCGCAGCCAGATCCAGCAGACGCTTCAAACGATTGTTACGGTTGATCACACGACGATAAAGATCGTTCAGATCAGAGGTAGCAAAACGGCCACCGTCCAGCGGTACCAACGGACGTAAGTCTGGTGGCAGCACAGGCAGAACGGTCAGGATCATCCACTCTGGTTTGTTGCCAGACTGAACGAACGCTTCCAGCAGTTTGATACGCTTGGTCAGCTTTTTACGCTTAGTTTCAGAATTGGTTTCATTCAGTTCTTCACGCAGCGTTTCACACTCTTGCTCCAGATCCATGCTTTTCAGCAGGGCCTGAATAGCTTCGGCACCCATCTTCGCGTCGAATTCGTCACCGAACTCTTCCAGCGCATCCAGGTATTGCTCTTCAGTCAGGATCTGACGACGCTCGAGGTTAGTCATACCGCCTTCGATAACCACATAGGATTCAAAGTACAGTACGCGCTCGATATCACGCAGTGGCATATCCAGAAGTAAGCCGATACGGGATGGCAGAGACTTCAGGAACCAAATGTGTGCAGTCGGGGAAGCCAGCTCGATATGACCCATACGCTCACGACGTACTTTAGTCTGGGTCACTTCAACGCCGCACTTCTCACAGATAACACCGCGGTGCTTCAGGCGCTTGTATTTACCACACAAGCACTCATAGTCTTTCACTGGCCCAAAGATACGGGCGCAGAACAGACCGTCACGCTCAGGTTTGAACGTACGGTAGTTAATGGTTTCCGGCTTTTTAACTTCACCGAAAGACCATGAACGGATCATGTCTGGCGAAGCCAGAGCAATTTTGATCGCATCAAACTCTTCAGTTTTAGTTTGCGCTTTCAGAAACTTTAATAAGTCTTTCACGGATTTGCTCCCGTCGGAGTTAGCACTCTGTGATGCCCGGAATTAACCCGGGCACCATGGACCTTTTGAGCAACGATTACTCGTCTTCCAGCTCGATGTTAATACCCAGCGAGCGGATCTCTTTCAACAGTACGTTGAAAGATTCCGGCATGCCCGGTTCCATCTGATGATTGCCATCGACGATGTTTTTATACATCTTCGTACGGCCGTTCACGTCATCAGACTTAACGGTCAGCATTTCCTGCAGAGTATAAGCGGCACCGTAAGCTTCCAGCGCCCACACTTCCATCTCACCGAAGCGCTGACCACCGAACTGAGCCTTACCACCCAGCGGCTGCTGAGTAACCAGGCTATAAGAACCGGTAGAACGCGCGTGCATCTTATCGTCAACCAGGTGGTTCAGTTTCAGCATGTACATGTAACCTACGGTTACCGGACGCTCAAATTGTTCACCAGTACGGCCGTCGAACAGGGTAATCTGACCAGAAGTTGGCAGGTCACCCAGTTTCAGCAACTCTTTAATTTCGGATTCTTTTGCACCATCAAAGACCGGGGTAGCGATTGGCATCCCTTTCTTCAGGTTCTCAGCAAGACGCAATACTTCTTCATCACTGAAGGTATTCAGGTCGACTTTCTGACGAACGTCGGCACCGAGGTCATAAGCTTTCTGGATAAACTCACGCAGTTTGGCCACTTCCTGGTGTTGCTTAAGCATCGCGTTGATTTTCTCACCGATACCTTTAGCAGCCATCCCGAGGTGGGTTTCCAGAATCTGACCGATGTTCATACGGGATGGTACGCCCAGCGGGTTCAGTACGATATCAACCGGCGTGCCGTTTTCATCGTAAGGCATATCTTCAATCGGGTTGATTTTAGAGATAACACCTTTGTTCCCGTGACGACCTGCCATCTTGTCACCAGGCTGGATCTGACGCTTAACAGCCAGATAAACTTTAACGATTTTCAGCACGCCCGGCGCCAAATCGTCACCCTGGGTGATTTTACGGCGTTTCGCTTCGAGTTTTTTCTCAAACTCATGCTTCAGTTCGTCATACTGCTCAGCAAGCTGCTCAAGCTGGTTTTGCTTCTCTTCATCAGCAAGACCCAGCTCCAGCCAGCGATCGCGTGGCAGTTTGTCCAGTTTTTCAGCTTCGATACCGCCAGCAACCAGCACGGCATAGATACGGCTGAACAGACCAGATTCAAAGATTTGCAGTTCTTCAGACAAATCTTTCTTCGCCTGTTTCAGCTGCATCTCTTCGATTTCTAACGCACGTTTGTCTTTTTCTACGCCATCACGGGTGAAGACCTGTACGTCGATAACCGTACCGGAAACGCCGTTAGGAACGCGCAGAGAAGAGTCTTTAACGTCAGACGCTTTCTCACCGAAGATAGCACGCAGCAGTTTTTCTTCTGGCGTCAGCTGAGTTTCGCCCTTCGGCGTAACTTTACCAACCAGAATATCGCCACCGGTCACTTCTGCGCCGATGTAGACAATGCCGGACTCATCGAGTTTAGACAGCGCAGCTTCACCGACATTCGGGATATCTGCGGTAATCTCTTCAGGCCCCAGTTTGGTGTCACGGGACACACAAGCCAGTTCCTGGATATGAATAGTGGTGAAACGGTCTTCCTGAACAACACGCTCAGATACGAGGATGGAGTCTTCGAAGTTGTAACCGTTCCATGGCATAAATGCCACGCGCATGTTCTGACCCAGAGCCAGCTCACCGAGGTCAGTCGATGGGCCATCAGCCAGTACATCACCACGTTCAACTGGCTCACCCAGAGAAACGCAAGGCATCTGGTTGATACAGGTGTTCTGGTTAGAGCGGGTGTATTTGGTCAGGTTGTAGATATCAATACCTGCTTCACCTGCGTACATCTCTTCTTCGTTAACTTTAATAACGATACGAGAGGCATCAACGTACTGGACAGTACCACCACGTTTGGCAACGGCGGTCACACCGGAGTCAACCGCTACGGCACGTTCCATACCGGTACCTACCAGCGGCTTATCAGCGCGCAGAGTGGGTACGGCCTGACGTTGCATGTTTGCACCCATCAATGCACGGTTGGCGTCATCGTGCTCAAGGAACGGGATCAGGGATGCACCGACGGAAACCACCTGCTGGGTGGAAACGTCCATGTAGTCGACCTGGTCGTTACTGAACAAGCTTGACTCGCCTTTGCTACGGCAGGTGACCAGGTCATCAACAAAGCGGCCTTCCTCATCGAGGTTGGTGTTCGCCTGAGCAATAACGTAGTTACCTTCTTCAATAGCAGACAGGTAATGAATCTCATCGGAGACCGCACCGTCAACTACACGACGATAGGGGGTTTCAAGGAAACCATATTCGTTAGTCTGTGCATAAACGGACAGTGAGTTAATCAGACCGATGTTCGGACCTTCAGGGGTTTCGATTGGACACACACGACCGTAGTGGGTTGGGTGTACGTCACGTACTTCGAAGCCCGCACGTTCACGGGTCAGACCGCCTGGGCCAAGGGCAGAAATACGACGCTTGTGGGTAATCTCAGACAGTGGGTTGTTCTGGTCCATAAACTGTGACAGCTGGCTGGAACCAAAGAACTCTTTAACCGCAGCAGAGATAGGCTTGGCGTTGATCATATCCTGAGGCATCAGCGTATCCAGATCGCCCAGAGACAGACGCTCTTTCACCGCACGCTCTACACGTACCAGGCCGACGCGGAATTGGTTTTCCGCCATTTCGCCGACCGAACGGATACGACGGTTGCCGAGGTGGTCGATATCATCCACTTCGCCTTTACCGTTACGGATATCAATGAGCTTTTTCATCACCTGAATGATGTCGTCATTGCTCAGGATACCGGAACCTTCAATCTCGTCACGCAGCAGAGAACGGTTGAACTTCATGCGACCTACCGCAGACAAGTCATAGCGGTCTTCGGAGAAGAACAGGTTCTCGAACAGCGTTTCAGCTGCTTCGCGTGTTGGCGGCTCACCAGGACGCATCATGCGATAGATTTCAACCAGCGCGCTTAAGCGGTCATTGGTCGGATCGACACGAACGGTCTCAGAGATATATGGACCGTGGTCCAAATCGTTGGTGAACAAGGTTTCAATGCGTTTGTGTCCGGACTGGCTCAGACGGGCCAGCAGATCCAAAGACAGTTCCATGTTCGCCGGGCAAATCAGCTCGCCGGTGGACTCATCAACGTAATCTTTAGCAGACACTTTACCCGCGATGTACTCAACCGGAACTTCGATATGCTTGATATCGTCTTTTTCCAGCTGACGGATATGACGGGCAGTAATACGGCGTCCTTTCTCAACATAGATTTTGCCATTGGCTTCAATGTCGAAAGAGGCAGTTTCGCCGCGCAGACGCTCCGGGATAAGCTCCATTTGCAGCTTGTTATCACGGATTTCAAAAATAACTTTCTCAAAGAACAGGTCAAGGATCTGCTCAGTGGTGTAGTTCAGTGCACGCAGAATAATGGTCGCAGGCAATTTACGGCGACGGTCAATACGGACGAACAGGTTATCTTTCGGGTCGAATTCAAAGTCCAGCCAGGAACCACGATAAGGAATGATACGTGCGTTATACAGTACCTTCCCTGAGGAGTGGGTTTTACCCTTATCGCTGTCAAAGAATACGCCTGGGCTACGGTGTAACTGAGAAACGATAACACGCTCAGTACCGTTGATAACGAAAGTACCGTTATCTGTCATGAGTGGAATTTCACCCATGTAGACTTCTTGCTCTTTGATGTCTTTAACGGTGCCTTCCGGCGCTTCGCGCTCGTAGATCACCAGGCGCAGTTTTACACGCAGCGGAGCCGAATAGGTCACGCCACGAATCTGACACTCTTTAACATCAAAAACAGGCTCGCCAAGACGGTAGCTGACATATTGCAGCTCAGAATTACCGCTATAGCTCTGGATCGGGAATACGGAACGGAACGCCGCTTCCAGACCATACTGGCCTTCAGGATCTTGCTCGATAAACTTCTGGAACGAGTCAAGCTGGATAGAAAGGAGATACGGAATGTCCAGTACTTGTGGACGCTTTCCAAAATCCTTACGAATACGTTTTTTCTCGGTATAGGAGTAAACCATAGGGTTCCTCAGCTCGCTGACAAGTCGACCCATCTACCCATCGAAAGGGGCAGTTTGTGCAACACTATTTTGTGGATCGGAAAGTGGAACACTTTCCGCAATACACGTTTCTATCACTCTTAAATCATTTCGCTGTGCTTTACTCCGGAACTCCCGGCGTAGAAAGTTACAGTATATTAAGGCGTCGATAGAGACGCGCATTGTGAGGCAATCAATAGTCAAACAGTGTGAAACCCTACTGACACCCTACAGCGCAAAAAGGCTGGTGACTAAAAAGTCACCAGCCATCAGCCTAAAGACTTAGGCTGCAACCAGAAAAGTTGGCTTATTTAACTTCAACTTCAGCGCCAGCTTCTTCCAGAGATTTTTTCAGAGCTTCTGCGTCATCTTTGCTCACGCCTTCTTTCAGAGCGGCTGGAGCAGATTCAACCAGGTCTTTAGCTTCTTTCAGGCCCAGACCAGTTGCAGAACGTACTGCTTTGATGACAGCAACTTTGTTAGCGCCAGCAGCTTTAAGAATAACGTCGAACTCAGTTTTTTCTTCAGCAGCTTCAACCGGGCCAGCAGCTACAGCTACAGCAGCAGCAGCAGAAACACCGAATTTTTCTTCCATTGCAGAAACCAGTTCAACAACGTCCATTACGGACATAGCGGCAACTGCTTCTAAGATTTGATCTTTAGTGATAGACATGACAATTGTTCCTGAAAATCAGAATAAATTTATACGTAAGCCAATGCGTTAGAAAGAGAAGTGCGATTAAGCAGCTTCGGATTCTTTCTGATCGCGAACAGCAGCCAGAGTACGAACCAGTTTGCCAGCAGCGGCTTCTTTCATGGTCGACATCAGACGTGCCAATGCTTCTTCGTAAGTCGGCAGAGTTGCCAGGCGATCGATTTGCGATGCCGGGATCAGCTCACCTTCAAAGGCAGCGGCTTTGACCTCAAATTTTGCATTCGCTTTCGCGAATTCTTTGAACAGACGAGCAGCAGCGCCCGGGTGTTCTAAAGAGTATGCAATCAGGGTCGGACCAACAAACGCGTCTTTCAGGCACTCAAACTGAGTACCTTCAACAACACGGCGCAGCAAGGTGTTACGAACAACACGCATGTAAACGCCGGCTTCGCGACCTGCTTTACGCAGTTCGGTCATTTTGCCTACTGGTACGCCACGGGAATCCGCAACAACAGCAGACAGCGCGCCTTTGGCTACTTCGCTGACTTCAGCAACAATTGCTTGTTTGTCTTGAAGATTTAAAGCCATTAGCTTTTGCTCCTGGGTTTTAGCCGGGATACACTCCCGGAACTCACTTCACGCTAAGCCAAAATGGCGAAGCGCATCTACATACGGTGAGCAGAAACAAGCTAAAGACTATCTAAAATATTCTTCAGGTTCTGTCACCGTCTACGCAGGACATTAAGCTTCTTGCGAAGCACCTGCGGTCTTGGACGGAGGCCTGGATAAGGCCAGGCTCCAACCGAAAATTCTTTCTATTTCATGCCAGCTGAACCGATACTGTTTTGTCTCAATTCAGCTAGCTTAAATAGCGACCCCAGCTTAGCGGGGCAACGGGCGTAAGATAATAGACTATTCTTTCGCCCGCGTAAAGGCGATTATTAGTTCGCCGCTGCGTTCAGACCAGCCTGGTCAATCGCAACGCCTGCACCCATGGTGGTGGACAGGCTAACTTTCTTGATGTACACGCCTTTCGCCTGAGAAGGTTTGCCTTTTTTCAGGGCAACCAGCAGGGCTTCCAGGTTTTCTTTCAATTTGTCAGCATCAAAGTCAACTTTACCGATGGTGCTGTGGATGATGCCGTTTTTGTCGTTACGGTAACGAACCTGACCTGCTTTAGCATTTTTAACTGCTTCAGCAACGTTTGGCGTTACAGTACCAACTTTCGGGTTTGGCATCAGGCCACGTGGACCCAGAACCTGGCCGAGCTGGCCAACAACGCGCATGGCATCAGGAGATGCGATAACCACGTCAAAGTTCATTTCGCCTTTCTTGATTTGTTCAGCCAGGTCTTCCATACCTACCAGTTCCGCGCCTGCAGCTTTAGCCGCTTCAGCGTTAGGACCCTGAGTAAATACAGCAACACGTACTGAACGACCGGTACCGTGTGGCAGAACAGTCGCGCCACGAACGTTTTGGTCAGATTTACGTGCGTCGATGCCGAGGTTAACAGCAACGTCTACGCTTTCAACGAATTTAGCAGTCGCCAGCTCTTTGAGCAGGGCAACAGCTTCAGCGATGTCATACTGCTTGGTCGCGTCAACTTTGTCGCGGATAACACGCATGCGCTTGGTCAGTTTAGCCATTTCTTAGTCCTCCACTACCAGGCCCATGGAACGAGCAGTACCTTCAATGGAGCGAATCATCGCTTCAATGTCGGAACCAGTCATGTCCGCAGCTTTGGTTTCTGCGATTTCACGTACCTGAGCACTGGTCACTTTGCCCACTTTGTCTTTGTTCGGCTTACCGGAACCAGACTTAATGCCAGCCGCTTTCTTCAGCAGAACTGCAGCAGGAGGGGTTTTAGTAACGAAAGTGAAAGAACGGTCAGCATAAACGGTAATAACTACCGGAATTGGCAAACCTTTTTCCAGAGATTCTGTTTTGGCGTTAAACGCTTTACAGAATTCCATGATGTTAACGCCTTGTTGACCCAGCGCTGGACCAACTGGTGGACTTGGGTTAGCCATACCAGCTGAAACCTGCAGCTTGACATAGGCTTGTACTTTCTTAGCCATGCATAATTCCTCTAGTGGGTTATAGCGCCTTGTTGAAAGGCTCCCCGTGAATAAAACGTTTTATGTGTTTCGTACACATAAAAACAAAAGGCGCGAAATTGTATGCCAATCTCGCGCCCTGTGCAACGATTAATCGCTGCTCATATCAAATACAGCTGACTACGCTTTTTCGACCTGGGCAAAGTCCAGCTCAACAGGCGTAGCACGACCGAAGATAGAAACCGAAACCTTCAGGCGGCTTTTTTCGTAATCAACTTCTTCAACCACACCGTTGAAGTCAGCAAACGGACCGTCGTTAACACGCACCATTTCGCCTGGCTCAAACAGCGTTTTAGGACGCGGTTTGTCGCCGACTTGCTGCAGACGGTTCATGATAGCATCAACTTCTTTGTCGCTGATTGGCGCAGGACGGTCAGACGTTCCACCGATGAAGCCCATAACACGAGGTACGCTGCGCACTAAGTGCCAGCTCGCATCATTCATGACCATTTGCACCAGGACATAACCTGGGAAGAACTTACGTTCACTTTTGCGGCGCTGACCGCCACGAATCTCAACCACTTCTTCGGTAGGCACCATCACCTCACCGAACAGCTCTTCCATATTGTGCAATTTGATATGCTCACGCAGCGAAGTGGCTACGCGGCCTTCAAAACCGGAAAACGCCTGAACGACGTACCAGCGCTTTTTAGGAGCTTCAGACATCTCAGAACCTCAGGCCAGTAATAAAAGATACCAGACGGACCAGAATACCATCCAGCCCCCACAAAATCAGTGACATTACAGCCGTAACCGCCGCCACGATAAGCGTGGTGTGCAATGTCTCCTGGCGTGTAGGCCAGACAACTTTACGAACTTCGGTTCTTGCTTCACGGGCAAACGCAACCGTTGCTTTACCTTTAGCGGTAAGCAGAGCAATGCCCCCGGCAATAGCGATGATAATCACTACCGCAAGAGCTCGTAAAGGCAGATTCACATCGCGGTAAAGGTAGTTACCTACGATGGCTACAAGGAGAAGGACAGCGACAACCAGCCATTTTACGACTTCAAGGCCACGTCCGCTCCCTTGCGCTTCGGTATTCGCACTCATAAACCAACCTGTCACAGTAAATCAGACAAATATTTTTGCCCCGCAATCGCGAGGCAAACCAAACCGAATGGCTCTTTGCAGGAGAATCCGGTGTTTATAACGCCATCTTCAGAGCCTGTCTCAGCAATGATTATAAATAAAAATCACTGATGAGCCAGGTTCTGTTATGAAAGCGTAGAAAAAGGGCATCAAATGATGCCCTTTTCCTGCACGCTGCGTCAAATGTTATAAGCGATTAGCTGATAACTTTAGCAACAACGCCGGCGCCAACGGTACGACCGCCTTCACGGATTGCGAAACGCAGACCGTCATCCATCGCGATTGGGTGGATCAGGGT
>Ga0153936_100525_pt1 | contig 10959 bp, 5 predicted proteins | sample TSNJ020MetaG_FD_102272 | JGI IMG/M metagenome (GOLD analysis project Ga0153936, IMG submission 102272) | Attine ant fungus gardens microbial communities from New Jersey, USA - TSNJ020 MetaG | ecosystem: Host-associated > Fungi > Mycelium > Unclassified | place: USA: New Jersey, Wharton State... | reverse complement strand
TTTCAGAGGTAGGCACCTCTTCATCGGCACCCACTTTTATTTCAGCAATATCCATAAGTAGAAAACCTGGCTCTTGGCATTTAGGGTCAATATTGCAAGCGCTGTGCCAGATTCGAGGAATGTCATTCCCGTAAATCGGGAAAATAATTAAAAACAGATTCATGAAAAACAAAGATAATCAGAGCAGGCACATTGCTTAAGCTGAATGCCACTTAACCGGGCACTTATTTAGTGCAATAAAAGACTTTGCGGGAAAGTTATGCGCTTAAATGGTGCGGTACGTGGTTCAGGGATTTGGATAATGTGGGGAGGTGTTTAAAAGTAAATGGTTCTTTTTGTGGGGATACAACGAAAACACGGAAATCTCAAAAAGTGTCAGGAACTAAAACAGGTCTACTTACAGAACTCACCAGACTAGGCTTTGATGCTCATCCATGATAATTACGGCTGTATTGTCGGGGGGATATGTTGTGAGAACTGAACTGGGATTACAACAAGTAGTCTGCATATACAGATTTCCCTGCTTGTAATTGTTCCTTCTATCCCTTTAGTTAACTCAAGCAGGGCAGGGCTTCTGGTCTTTGTTGTCACATCATTGTTCAACACTGTATCTATGCGGCAGTTGCTGGCATGTTAACGCAGCAACATACCCCATTCTGAGGTTAAAAGCTCAACAGACATTCGTACATCTTAACTGCCCCCTCTTGGTTAAGTATGCTTAGCCAGTTATTATTTTATTTTAAATCAAGGGATTAGTTTTTGTTGGATTTCTGTTTTAACCCTTGCAATTTAGACGTATCATTTAGGATTAATCTACTAGCCCTGCTTCTTGTCACCATTTTCGGTGTATGTGAAAAGCCCTTTTTAAGGTTATTGCTCATGGAGTTATGGATATTTTTAGCTGCGCTTTATGTCATTTACTTGCTGTTTTTCAAAAAGAAAAAGAACAAAACCGCCGGGGTGACTACTTCCAAGACCTTCAAAGCGCCATCAAAAGAATGGAGCGCTAACAACAAGAAAAAAGAGGCGGGTGTGCGAAACGATGATAGTGAAGATGACAACCTTGCAACCTTTACATTGAGTGGCGGCCGGGGTGTTGAACTTCGGGTGACAACCAATCATTACCAGAGCACCTCAAAGTCAGCAGGTGCATTAGCTCGCTGGGTACTTCCGGGTGAAATGATAACTATAGCCGGTGTAACAATTAGCGGTGGCCACATTTACGTGGGGCAACGTATGAAGCCCTCTAGTCAGGAGTTAGGCGGCTATTATGACGATGGAAGTGAGGCATCATTAATTGATGATACATGTAAGATACAACCCACTTCGTATCTTTACGAAGACAGTTCATTAGGATACTGGCCCAGTTTTTCCTCCCTTTCCCCTGAAGCACGTGGTGCGTATGTCAGTTGGCTTGCCAGTGATAGGTCCGACCCATCGTGTCCTATAGGTTATGTTTTTATATATCTCTACGGTCTGGAAAGAAAAGCGCTTGTAGATTCCGCTGATCAATATTTCCCTGATGCTGAATTCCTTAACCTGTTCAATGAAGTCGGTCGGTTAAGGTCGGTATTCAGCGAGAACCGTTCCTTCCGTCGATATTCGACCCAATTACTCGAAGCCATGTCTATTCTGCGTCCGGACATGGATTTAGCCACAGATCTCGATAGTGCATCAGGTTTTAGTAATGGCATGCAATTTAAGCTGGCTTTGGCTAAAACTGTACAAGAGGGAATGCCTGTATCTGCTGAACTGGCGTTGACCTGGGTAATAAACCATACCGAATATGCGCTGCGTACCCCCGCTCGGCGATGTGCCAAAGAGTTTGCTGCGCTTTTCAAACAGCGTTACACCCTCAAATATGGTGAAGGGATGGTCGTTAAGGCGAATAAAACACGTCTGCGGTTAGATTACACACCTGCAAGCCCCAGTTTGCGAGGTGTTCGTCTTCCTGTTCCCGACTTGCCTGACCCAAGTGCATTGAAGGGCCCGGTTCAGAAAATTATTGCCCTTGCCGACATATGTACAGATGAACTTGATGCATATAGTCGCTATCTTGGTAGGAAAGGCACCTCAGTAAATGATACTGCTGCAATTATGTTGCTGCCTTCAGAGATCGTTAATGACAGCGCAGAAAAAATATTAAACTCATTCAAACGCTGGGCTGATGAGGCGATCCTCAATAAGAAGGGGTTAGTCTCAGTTGCTGATTTTTGGGCCCATATGAATACCAGCTGTCCAGCGAAGATTAATAAAAAAGAGGCCGACTTGATGCAGGCCTTTGCACAGAAGATGGGTTACTGTCTGGCACCTGATCCGTATTACCACCATGTGAAGGCAAACGTCGATGGCGCTCTTGTTCTATTCCCTGCAGGAGAAGGTGGAAGCTTCTCACCTTCTCCTGAATTTATCTCATCTGTAATGACGCTCAGATTAGGTGTGATGGTCGCCTTGATTGACAATTCTCTTGATCAAGCCGAACAAAGAGTGCTTGAGAATGCCATCAACAACAATACCGGCTTCACCGATGATGAAAAGCGTTCTCTACATGCGTATTTAACGTGGCAGCTTCATACCCCAGCCAATATGACGGGAATGAAAAGCAGGATTGAGTTGCTGGGGGCTGAGGAGAAATCAGCGGTGGGTAAAGTTATTGTCAGTGTGGCCTGCTCGGATGGCACAATTGCGCCTGCCGAAATCAAACAACTTGAGAAGATTTATTCAAGCTTGGGTCTGGATCCATCATCTGTATCAAGCAATATCCATCAGTATTCCACAACTGAACATTCTCTCGTTTCGTGTGTACCAACTGATCAACCATCGGCAGGGTTCACACTGGATGCTAATGTACTTGCCCGCCACGAATCTGCCACGGATGATGTTCGTGAATTACTGAACACGATTTTCACTGAAGAAGAACCGGAAGAACCAGAAAGCGCTCCAGCCTCATTAGCAGAGAAGGGAGGCCTTGATCCCGCACATAGCCAGCTTTATCGCAGTTTGCTGGAGAAAGAACAGTGGTCCCGAAAAGAGGCGACAGAACTGTGTGGAAATTTGAATTTGATGCTCGGCGGTGCGCTAGAGGTGATCAACGACTGGTCCTATGCGGTGGTTGATGCTCCGGTGCTGGACGATGCCGATGAGGATATCTGGGTTGACCTGGAAATTGCCAAAGAATTAGAGGGATAGTGAATGTCTGTAACACGTATCAGAGTGAAAGAACGCGATGCTATTATTCAGTCACTTAAGTCAGGTGTAACGCCAAGGATAGGCATTCAGCATATCCAGGTTGGCCGCGTGAATGAGATCACTGCTCTCCATCAGGATATTGAGAGGATTGCTGACGGTGGTGCAAGCTTCAGACTTATCATCGGTGAGTACGGCTCTGGTAAAACGTTCTTTCTGAGTGTTGTACGCTCTATTGCACTAGAGAAGAAGCTGGTATCAGTCAGTGCTGACCTTTCTCCTGACAGACGTATTCACTCATCGGGAGGTCAGGCTCGTAATCTCTATTCTGAGCTTATGAAAAACATGTCCACCAGAAACAAGCCGGATGGTAATGCGTTACTTAGCGTTGTTGAAAGATTCGTTACGGAGGCAAGGAAGGAAGCTGACACGGACGGCTCCGAGGTTTCATCAGTTATTCATAAACGCCTGGCAGCACTATCAGATATGGTCGGCGGATATGACTTTGCGAAGGTCATTGATGCATTCTGGCGCGGGCATGAGCAGGATAACGAAACACTAAAATCCAATGCTATTCGCTGGTTGCGGGGAGAGTACACCACTAAAACTGATGCCCGTAACGATCTCGACGTTCGGACTATTATCTCAGACGCTTCATTCTATGACTCTTTGAAGCTGATGAGCCTTTTTGTCCGCCAGGCAGGTTATGCCGGTCTTTTGGTCAGCCTCGACGAAATGGTGAACCTCTTTAAACTGAATAATACGCAAGCAAGAACAGCGAACTACGAACAGATTTTGCGGATCCTGAATGACTGCCTGCAAGGCTCAGCCGAGAACATTGGTTTTATCCTCGGGGGGACGCCAGAGTTTCTTTTCGATCCGCGCAAAGGTCTTTACAGCTATGAGGCGCTCCAATCACGTCTGGCGGAAAATCGATTCGCGCAAAAAGCAGGAGTGATTGACTACTCGTCTCCCACTTTGCATCTTGCCAGCCTCACCCCTGAGGAACTGTATATTTTACTGAGAAATCTTCGTCATGTTTATGCAGGCGGAGATCCAGAGAATTATCTGGTTCCAGATGAGGCACTGACTGGATTTCTGCATCACTGTAGTAAAACCATTGGAGACGCTTACTTCCGTACCCCCCGTAATACCATAAAAGGTTTCCTGGACATGCTGGCCGTGCTGGAACAAAACAGAACGATGAACTGGCAAACATTAATCGAGGGTGTGGCGATTGAAGAGGACAGGCCCAGCGAAATGGATGACGCCATTATAGAGGAAAGCGATGACGACGACGGACTGGCGAACTTCAAATTATGAGCAGTGCCTATGATAGTCTCGATCCCCGCGTCCGTAAGTGGGTTTACAAGCAGGGGTGGTCTACATTAAGGCCCTTGCAGGAGAGTTCTATCCCGGCAATTTTAGCCCGTGATCGAGACGTGCTAATCAGTGCAGGCACAGCAGCAGGTAAAACAGAGGCTTTCTTTCTTCCTGCCTGCTCGGCAGTTGCAGATCTCACTAATGGATTTGGCATCGTCTATATCAGTCCGTTGAAGGCATTGATTAACGATCAGTACCGTCGTCTTGAGAGCCTTGGAGATGCATTGGAAATGCCAGTGACTCCTTGGCACGGGGATGTACCACAAAGCAAAAAGAAGAAGGCTCGGACAAACCCTGCTGGCATTTTACTGATTACACCTGAGTCACTTGAGTCTTTGCTCATAAATTCAATGGGCTGGCTCAAACAAGCGTTTTCGTCAGTCGCATACATCGTTATTGATGAGTTTCATGCTTTCATTGGCTCAGAGCGTGGTGTACAGCTGCTTTCTCTGCTCAATAGAATTGACCATGTGCTAGGACGCCAGGTAAATCCAATTCCCCGCGTTGCGTTGAGTGCCACGCTGGGGGAACTGGAGAAAGTGCCCGAACTTTTGCGCCCGGACAAACGACTACCCTGCGTAACTGTTACAGATAGTAAGAGCGAGGCCACTCTTCAGGTACAGGTCAAAGGTTATCTGGAGCGAGTGCTCCAAAAAGAAGAAGAACTTCAGAGTTCAGCTGAACATGACGTTTGCGCTGACATTTTTAGACTTTGCCGTGGCGATTCTCATTTGGTTTTTGCAAACAGTCGAAAGCGGACTGAAAGCATTGCTGCCACGCTGAGCGACATGTGTGAGGAACATGTTGTTCCCAATGAATTCTTTCCCCACCATGGTTCCCTTTCCAGGGAATTGCGGGAAGCGCTTGAAACTCGTCTTCAGAAAGGAAATTTGCCCACAACAGCTGTTTGTACAATGACGCTTGAGTTGGGAATTGATATCGGTAAGGTTAAGTCGGTTATCCAAGTTACGCCTCCGCATACTGTTTCCAGTCTGCGTCAGCGTATGGGACGTTCTGGGCGACGCGACTCCCCATCAGTTCTAAGAATGCTAATTACAGAAAATGAGCTCACTGTGACTAGCAGTATCGTTGACCACCTACGGCTGCATTTGGTCCAGTCGATGGCAATGATCAGATTGATGATCTCTAAACAATGGTTTGAGCCTGCCGATTTCCAGCAGATGCATTACTCCACGCTGCTACACCAGATACTTGCAATTACCGCGCAATGGGGCGGAGTTCGTGCCGATCAACTCTGGTCACAGCTATGTCAAACAGGCCCGTTCCGTAATGTGGATATAGGCGATTTCAAAAGCCTGCTTAAACATATGGGGGCATGTGGCCTGCTCACTCAACTCGCTAGTGGAGAAATGGTTGTTGGGGCAGAGGGGGAGAAACTGACTAACCATTACACGTTTTATGCCGTGTTCAACACACCAGAAGAGTTCCGCATTGTCACCGGAAACAGAACCCTTGGAACAGTGCCTGTGGACTCCCCACTGCTACCAGATCAACACATCATCTTCGGTGGGCGGCGCTGGAGAGTGACAGAGATCGAGACAGAGAAAAAAGTTATCTATGTAGAGGCGACCAAAGGCGGTCAGCCACCACAATTTAGTGGGGGGGGAATGTCTGTTCATGATGCCGTTCGTCAGGAAATGCTCGCTATCTATAGGGAAGGTGATTACCGCATAGCAATAGGCGGCAAGAAAGTAGATTATGCCGATGCTGCCGCCAGAAACCTATTTGCGGAAGGCTGTAGTAACTTTCAGCGTTATAACCTGCAAAATGAGTATTTTATTATGAGTGGGCAACACTGTTATGTAATTCCCTGGATGGGGGATAAAGTTGTGAATACGATTACAGCCTTGCTCATACGTTGTGGTTTTAAAGCCAATTCATTCGCAGGTGTTATAGAGATTGATGATGCAAGTGTAGCAACGGTTCAACAGGCGCTTAAAAAAATGCTGTTGTCAGGCTTACCATCTACATTTGATCTTGCCGAAGATGTTCCAGAAAAATTCTTGGATAAATACGACGAGTATTTACCAGAGTCCCTGCTTGCGAAAGGATATGGGAAAAAAGCGTATGACATTGAAGGCACTCGTATTTGGCTGAATCAGTATCTTCAAAAAATTAACTAAGCAATAATGGTGATTTGCCCCCTTTCTAGATTGAGGGTAGTGGATGTTAGCTATGTTCGTTATTTGCACGTAGCAGACAGTCTGAAGCGCTGCGAGACTTGCTATGAGCTAGAATAGATATGAGTACCCAAGCTCTGACTACCTGATCATCGCGGTTCCAATATATGGGAAAATATCATCAACATATGACACTGTTAGCTCTGGAGTTTTAATTTACAGGAAACGGATCTCATGAACAAAAACTTTTAAAAATCAAAATGAATCCTTTGTAAATATGAGTTTTTTCATGCGTAACATAAATCTAAATTGTAATTTTAGTTATAATTGTTATTATATAGAGCATATACTATATTTATGGTGCTCGTTATGAAATATACGGAGTTCTTATCATCGGCTAAACGGCATAACCATACTTGCAGAGTGCTTAAGGAAAAGCTTGATAGCTTAGGTGAGGACAATGCTGAAAATGTTGAATACAAATTCTTAGTGCTTAGCCTTTATTATCTCTCAGGTTATATAATTGAATGTTCAATAAAATATAAAATATTTGAGCTTGAAAACTATGGCTTAAACTTAGATGTTAATGAGGGGGAATGTGCAAAATTTGGAATTAATTTCAAAGAAAAAATAAAGACACATAACTTTAAAAGACTACAAAACTATCTTGATTCGTTAATCAGTGATGTAAGTCACGTAAGTGAAAAAAAATATATAAACAAATTAATGAATGAATGGACGCCGGAAATAAGATATTCGTCTATTGATGTCAATTATGAGCAAATAAAAGAATTATATTCCCATACTAATAATTTCCTAAAAAGGATGTAAGGATAAATAAATGTTAAAGTCAATTGATTTTATTCAAAGAATAGAAAATGATCTAAAAGAAAATATCGATAAAAATACAATATATGATTATTATGTAGAGCTCAGGGTAAATCAAAACGTTGAAGTATACGTTGTTAGTGACGTTATTAAAAGCAAAGATGAATTATATCTTAATGCAACTAACATTAATGAGTTTAGTAATGAAAATATCGAATTTACTTTCCTGTCTGAAAAACAATCAGCTGATGAGGAATACGAACACTTATTTACAAAAGGAAAAACATCAATAGGTTTAAGACGCTCATTAAGTGCTTTGCTCAACATGAAGAAGAGAGTAAGCAAGCATAATAATGTTTTAACTTTTTTCAGCTACAAAGGTGGAGTAGGACGAACCACAAGCTTAGCATTAACTGCCAGCTACCTAGCAAGGCAAGGTAAAAATATTTTTGTAGTTGATTGTGACTTTGAAGCTCCAGGTTTGATTAACTTTTTTAACAGTGCGCAATCAGATAATTGCAAAGGTGGTATTATAGAATACCTTAATGATAAATCCTTTGATGAAAAAACAAACATAAAAGATTATATTTATAGTATTGAGAAAAGTTATTCTGGCAGTGGCATTATTAACCTTATGTCAGCCGGGAATATTATGCATAATTATGAGGATTTAGTGAGTTATTTAGAAGGACTTGCAAAGTTAGATTTACAGGGGGAGAAATTAGTAAAAATATTTGATAGTATCATAAATGACATTAATAATGAGTTTTCTCCTGATGTAATACTCATCGATTCCAGAACAGGATTTAATAATACTTTCGGCGCTTTGGCTCAAGTTTCTCAAAACGTTGTTGTATTAGCCGGTGATGATGCTCAAAATCAACCAGGCATTGAATATGTAACGAAAACACTTAATGAGATGAATATTAATGCGTGTTTCGTGTTATCTATCATTAGCAGTAATTTTAGCCGTCGCTTTAATAATTTTTCCAATCAGATCCAGGGGAATGCATCCTTTGATACAGAGGTTTTTTATTTTGATAGGCAAAATACCCTCGAGTATATAGGTACATCTTTGGAAGATAAGGATGATTTAGACGATTTTATCAATGGTGAGAACGGTTCCACTCAATATCAAAAATTTTTCAAGTATATTTATGAAGTTACATCTGAACCTCATTTAATTGAAAAAGAAAATGATATAAAAGATGCAATTAAGGCTGAAAAAAATATAAGTATATTAAATAAGATAGATTCTTTTGATATTCCCAGTGGCGATGAAGGGGGTATCAATTATGCTATAACAACTTCAAAACCAGACGAAAGTATTCAAGATAAAGTACTAAATGACTTAAGAGATAAATTACCCGATCTCTATGCCGAAAATATTGACTATTCTGATGATTATATAAACAAATTGTTCTATTTTAGACCTTGCATGGAAGATCTTTTCATACCTGAAAAAAATATATTGTTAGGGGATAAAGGTACAGGAAAAACAGCTTTCTATAAGGCTCTCCAAATTGAGAGTTTTTTTGATATGTTAACATCAAAAGCTCAAAAAGCACATTTGGATTATAGTGTGTTGAATATTACAAATTTTGATAAAGACAACTTCGAATTTGATGGATTTGATGCCTATCATAAGGATGAATTATTTATCAAACGTTTTTGGATTTTCTTTATATGGAATGCTATATGCTCCAGAGGGGAGTATGGTTGCAAGAACCAAGACTTACTTGTAAACCTTGATAACTTCAAGACGCAAGGAAAGATAATTGAACTTTTATTAGATTCAGAGAAATATGCATTAATTGAAGATGAAATGAATGACATTAACAATCGCTTAAAAAGCGAGGATAAACGTTTAATTATTACTTTTGACCAGCTAGACAATATAGTAAAACCGTTCTTATGGAATGATGTGATTTCACCTCTTGTTAAAATAGCAATGCGTTTTTCTTACGAAAATATTCATCCAAAACTCTTCTTAAGAAGAGATCTATATCAGAGACTTGGTAATCTAACAAATAAAAACTCTTTTAGTCCACGCATTATAGATTTAGAATGGACACAGAATGAAATCTTCTCCTATTTTTTAAAGATTGTATTCAACTACTCGAAAGATAATTTTTTCTCGTTCCTATCAGACAATTTATCAAGTTCAACATTGGTACAGCAAATACATAGAAAATTGAAAACAAAAGGAATAATCCACAACCAACTTCCATTAGATAAATATCTTATCCAACCAGTTATAAATGCTTTCTTTGGTGCACCTAGGCCTAAAAAAAATGGCAGGCTAAGTACTGCATATGAAGATTTATTCCGAAATATTCAAAGTGCAGACAAAACAGTAAATCTTCGTCCATTTATTGATCTTTTGACAAATGCCATTAGAGAACAGGATGAGCAAGATATTGAAAAAAAATATCGTAAAAATTCCATCATAGGATTAGCTTACTGCACGAGTAAACAAGTTCGAAAAAATGCGGTTGTAAAGTATCTCGAAGATTTATGGAATGAAAAGGGTAATGAGTTCGTTAAATGCTTTTGCTTGGATTTATCCAATAATAAAGTAAGCTCTGGTTTTAAAAGAAATGTACTTAATGAGAGTAGTTTTGACCGACTTCTAGAAGAGATTAAGAAAAATCATGACGATGACGAAATAATTAAGGCTGGGACTCTATCAGAATTTAAGCAGATTTTGATTGCAAATAAAATTATAACCCCATATATGGTGGGTAGTAAAACAAGATATGGATTTGCTTATTTATACACCAACTACTTTGGTATTTAATAGATTGAAGGCATCACATAAATATGATGCCTTATATTTTAAATGTGGTATTAGTGTAAGTAGACCCAGGGTTTTCACGCGTTGAGATACCCCTGCGCCAGCGCGCGACGGTAAATGGCAGTGCGGACTTCAACGGGTAAGCAGGAATTATTAGCGGTCATCATGGCGCTCCTCCGTGGCGAACATAAAGGATTCATAGGTTTCAACGACTTTACCGAGCTAGTTGATAAGGAGGGTAACAACAGACGTAAGCACTGCACCGTCCGGCACGCAATCACGAGCACTCATACTATTAAGCGACTCGAACATATCGAGTACGGTGACTCCGACTAAATGTGTGTGCTGCAAACGCAGAAAGTCGGTGTGCGGGATGGGGTAGGTGTCGTTGTTATTCAGGCGATCGTCTCGGAAGGTTACAGGCACAAAAAAGCCCGCAGGGCTTGCGCCGTGCGGGCTTTCAGGACTTCATCGGATGACTCTGGTAATCACCGATGGAGAATTTTGGTGGAGCTGGCGGGAGTTGAACCCGCGTCCGAAATTCCTACATCCTCGGTACTACATGCTTAGTCTGGTCTTTACATTCGCCTGGCAGCTGCGGACAGACACGCCACTACCAGACTA
>Ga0153936_100518_pt1 | contig 11006 bp, 15 predicted proteins | sample TSNJ020MetaG_FD_102272 | JGI IMG/M metagenome (GOLD analysis project Ga0153936, IMG submission 102272) | Attine ant fungus gardens microbial communities from New Jersey, USA - TSNJ020 MetaG | ecosystem: Host-associated > Fungi > Mycelium > Unclassified | place: USA: New Jersey, Wharton State... | reverse complement strand
TGTCTGAGAATAAACCTCAGACTTAACAACATCTTTTGCTACTGTCTAAACTTCGCTTTTTTGAGCCTTTTGATTATTAAATCATCAACTCACAAATCAGTAAGTGGCCATTTGTGATACTTAAGACACATTCTTTCTAGAATTTTCTTTTTTCTTCCTAGTTTATTCATTCTACCTCTTCCTAGACTTAGTCAGCATCCCAACTATCCATTAGATATCTAGTAACATCTATTTGAAATACTAAGCCCTTCCAAGTAGTGACCCATATATCCTATTTGAAAATAGAGTAGTATTTTGTTTAATACCTGGCAACATCTTTTCATCTCTGAAATTAACAATCACTTGTGATAGGAAATTGGGATACAACATATATATTGAAGCCAAGATTGTCCTCCTTCATTATCTCCAAACTCCTACTCCTTGATATATATATCTTGGAGTATAAGTATATTCTCTTTTTATACTAGCTAGTACTCTTTTTCTATGATATATACCATTCTGGAGTTATTATATTAGTTAATTAATACTCCAATTCTCTGTTTCTGACATAATGTCATTTCTTTTATTTCTTTCTTCTACTTGTATAACAAATATAAAACATTTATTCTAGTATAAATACTAGAACCATACTTAGGCTTACTCAGTTGTCTACTATATTGGTGATGTCCAAGATGAACTATAGTTTTCTATTACTGTTATCAGCTCTTATCACTGTATTATAGTTTGTTTATTCTAGGTAAATATATTATAGTTGTTTACCACATTGGTAATATTTGAATTTGTTTACCACATTGGTAATATTTGAATTTGTTTATTCTAGAATTTAAGTTATCCTATCTAAAATCAGCAATTTGTTATATAGGGTATAGTAGCAGTCTATGTTGTCAAGGTTCTGATAACTAGAATTATATAAGTAAATTAAATAACTCTCATTATTTCTAGTTCAGCTTGTAATAACATAATCACATGGACCCTGCTGTTAGTATACAGTCATAAAAACTTAGAGCCTAATTAAGATAATTGTTTAAAAAAAACTTAATAAAGTTCTTTATTGAATTACACTAGCTACTTGGACAAATGTCTGTTGGTCTATGCATCTGTCTCCAGTAATCACATGACCCTTACTAATAACTATACATATCTTACATAATCTTTCCCACACCAATTATATCTTTTCTGCATTATATTTCTAGATATTTTTCATTAAATTAATAAATGTGTGGGAAATAGTTTTCTCTTTAGAAACTATCTTATAACACCCACAGACTATAAGGGGTGTTAGTGTGTAGTCATGAGGACTTAGAGCTCAATCAAGGTGGTTATTCAGAAAGAACTCAATAGAGTTCTCTATTAGATTGCTCAACTACTTATACAAATGTCTGTTAGTCTATATACCCATCTTCCACAATCACATGATCCTTACTAATAACTATACATATCTTATATAAGCTTTCCCATGCTATTTATATCCCTCTTGCATTATATTCCTGAATGTTTTCTACTAGATTGATAAATGTATGGGAAATAGTTTTCTTTCTTAGAACCATCTCATAACAAGAGGACCCTACCAATACTACCCCTAGGATACTAGACTCATATCTCAGAGTGACCCTATGCCTAATTAAATATTACTATGTAATGTTTAATTTTGCTTAGCTCAACTTGGTAACTCCTGACCCTACTAGATAAAACTATAAAATCAGGGACAGATAGACTGTAATAGTATATATTGTAGAGTACACCTCTAGAAGCCTTATCCTAAATTCTAAGGATTCTCCTGGAGGTGAGTTATAATGTATTTAGGAGTATAATATTAGCTAAGGATTTTTCTAGAGTCTACTTTGCTCTGGTTGCCCTTGTGTAAGGGAACCTTACCAACACTACTCCTGGAATACTAAACTGACCTCCCAGAGTGACCCTGTGCCTAATTAAATATTACTATGTAATATTTAATTGCCTTAGCTTGACTTGGTAACTCCTGACCCTATTAGATAAGACTATAGAATCAAGGACACATAGCTGTAGTAGTATATATATTATAAAGTACACTTCCAGGAGCCTTATTCTAAACTTTAAGAATTCTTCTGGAGGTAAGTTGTAATACACTTAGGAGCTGTAATATTACTAAGAATTCTTCTAGAGTCTACTTCACTCTGGTTATCCTTATACCTTGCACAGACTACTACTAAGCTCTATATTACAAATTGTTGATTTAAAAAAATAAAATAGAATAAAATAATCACATGGACCTGTGGGCCTAGTGGATCCTATTTATAAGGACTTGAAGAAAAGTGGCAGTCAAGGTATGTAGTGATAGAGTAATCCTAGTATCATAGGCTGATTCAAAGAATTATGACAATTCTCTAGTTTATTCTACTTCTTTCATACTACTCTTATACTTTGTAACAGTAAGAGGCTTGGTTGTGAGCCTGGTTGGGTATTAGTGTATAGTTATGAGAACTTAGAGCTCAACTAAGATAGTTGTTCAGGAAAAACTCAATAGAGTTTCTTGTTAGATTTCCCTAGGTATTTATACAAATATTAGATGGTCTGTATGCCTACCTCCCATGATCACATGACCTTTACTAAGAACTACCTATATCTTACATAATCCTTCCCATACTACTTATATCTTTTCTATATTGTATTCTTGAGTATTTTCCATCAAGTTGATAAATATGTAAGAAATAGTTTTTTTTTTGGGAGTCATCTCATAATACAGTCTCCCCTTCAAGTTTCCTTGTCCTAAGGAATTTTTCCATTGTCTCTAGTTTTTCTCCTATCTTTTTTCTCTTTGCCTTTTGTATTTCTTATCTGACCACCCCTATAGTATCTTTGCTATAAACTTCCCTGGGAGTTCCCTTGAGAATTTCTTTTTGTTATCTTCTTTTTTCTATTGTCTTACTTCTTTAGCTTCTTTTCCATACTCCCTTTCAAACTCTTCAACCAGCTCTTTCATATTCTTCAGGTTTTCTCTACTTTTCCAAGTATCTCCCTCTGCTATATACCCCTTCCATTGTACTAAGAACTTTTTCTTTCCCCTAACTATCCTTTTGTTCAGTATTTTTTCTATCTCAAATTCCTCTTCTCCTTCAATGATAACTGGTTTTGGTGGGGTTTTTCTTTGTTCTTTCATCTGGGGCCTGTACAACTGTACTTGACTTATGTTAACTACAAGGTGTATTTTAATAGAACTAGGTAGTTCTAATTCTATAGCATTGGTTGAGACAATTCCCTTGACCTTATAAGGTCCCACAAACTACTCTGTTAACTTTTCTGACCTCCCTCCTACTATCTGCTACTTGAGATTCTTTGTACTTAATAGTACTAAGTCCCTGACTTTATACTCTTCTCTTTTGCCTTGCTTTCTGTCTGTATACTTCTTCATCTCCTTCTGTACTTTCTCTAATGCTGCTTTTGCCTTTTTCTAGATTCTCTTCATTCTTTCCACAAACTTCTCTGCTGCCTCAAACTTTCTCTTTCTTTTTCCCTTGAATTCCATTTGTGGATCCTGACTGTAGTTTGCCTTAAAGGAGAATACTTTTGTAACTGAATAAATTTTGTTATTATATACAAATTTAGTGGTTTCCAGCCAGTCTGGCCACTGCTTCTGTCTGTGATTGATGAAGACCCTCAGGTATTGTTCTAGCTCCTGATTGATCTTTTCCATTTGTTCATCTATTTGGGAATGATAGACTGTTGATAGTTTTGTCTGGATCTCCAACAACTCATTTAATTTCTTTATTATTCCTGCTACAAACTGTACCCCTCTGTCCAATATAATATTTTCTGGAAGACCATGTAATTTCCAGACATAATCCCTAAATAACCTAGCAAGTCTTTTTGCTAATGTTTTCTCTATAATTGCTATAAAATGTACCATTTTACTAAAATGGTCATAAACTACTAGAATTGCATTGTAACTCTGAGCCAAAGATAGTTTAGTGATGAAGTCTGCTGAAATATGACTCCATGGTTTCTCTGAAATCACATTGGGCATTAGTTTTCCTACTGGGACTTCACTTCTATTTTTGTAATATTACAAAAATTGCATCCATCCACATATTTTTCCGCTTCTTTTGTAACTCTTGGCCACTAATAGTTCCTTGTTACTAGTTTTGTTGTTTTCTATCTCCTACCATACTTTGTTATTGATAGACAGTAAATGCCCTTAGTGATTATCCTAGGTGGATGTTCAAAAAGAACTCAATAGAGTTCTTTATTGGATTAGTCTCCTACTTATACTACTTTTACAGTGGCTGTACTACTAATCCATGATTATATGTTCTTCCAGAATGTTCTATAGTTACTTGACCTTTGTTATGTGACTTTAGTTCCCACACTATCTATATCTCAATCCTATTGTGCATCTTGAGGTTTTGGATCAAGTATTTGAATACTTGGGAAACTATTCCCTTTTTAGGGCTCTTATAACATGGTCCTCTCTTCAAGTTTTCTTGTCCTGAGGAATTTTTCCATTGATTCCAGTTCTTGTTCCACTGTCACAGTTGTACTATAGACCAGTAGTCATATACTGTATGGTTTTACCACTACACCAAAAGGGCAACATTAGCAAGGCTACTTACTAATGAGGGTCCAGCTATTTATGTAGTTCTTTGAACAGGTATTTTGTTATACCTCCATGTCACTATTTAGTAATTACTTTTTTTGTAATACCTACCTCTTTTCCCTTTCTCTTTCATACCTCTTTTTTCCCCAGCCATATAATAGTTTTGCTATGAACTCCCTTGGTAGTTCTCAACTAAATTCCTTTTCTTCTTCTCCTAGCTCCTGTCACCTTAGTTCTCTGTATTTCCTCTTGAACTCTTTTACCAACTCTTTTATATTTTCCAAGTTTTCCCTATTCTCCCAAGTATTCTCTTCTGCCATATATCCCTTCCACCTTACCAGAAACTTTTTCTTCTCCCTAATCATTCTTTTGTTTAAGATTTCCTCTACTTCAAATTCCTCTTGTCCTTTGATAATGAGCAGTTTTGGTAGTATCTTTTTCTGTCCCTCTACCTGTGGTTTATAGAGCTGTACTCTATTTACATTAACTACAGGGTGTATTTTAATAGACTTAGGTAGTTCTAATTCTATTGCGTTACTAGAGACGATTCCCTTGACTTTGTAGGGGCCTACAAAATGCTCTGTTAACTTCTCTGATCTTCTCCCTTTCATCTGCCATTTTAAGTCCTTTGTACTTAGCAGTACTAAGTCCCCTATCCTGTATTCCTCTCCCTTCCCTTGCTTTCTGTTTGTGAACTTCTTTATTTTCTCCTATGCTTTTCCCAGCACTGTTTTTGCTTTCTTTTAGATTTTCTTCATCCTTTCTACAAATTTTCCTGCTACTTTATACTTCCCTTTTCTTTTCCTCTCAAATTCCATTCTTGGATCTTGACCATAGTTTGCTTTGAATGGCGACATTTTTGTTGCTATGTGTATTTTGTTATTATACGCAAACTCCACCGTTTCTAACCAATCTGGCTATTGTTCTTGTCTATGGTTGATGAAGACCCTCAGGTATTGTTCTAACTCCTGGTTTATTCTTTCCATCTGCCCATCTGTTTGAGGGTGATAGGCTGTTGAGAGTTTCATCTGGATTCCCAGCAAGTTATTCAGCTCCCTCATCATTCCTACCATAAACTGTACTCCTCTATCTGATATAATACTTCAGGAAGCCCATGCAACTTCCATATATGATCTTGAAACAACTTTGTAAGTCCTTCTACCAATGTTTTCTCTGTTATTGCTATGAAATGCACTATTTTACTGAAATGGTCACATACTACTAAGATAGTGTTGTATCCCTGGACTAATAGCAGTTTGGTGATAAAATCTGCCGAGATATGGCTCTATGGTTTTTCTGGGATTGCATTGGGCATTAGCTTTTCTACTGGTGCTTTGCTTCGATTCTTGTATCTTTGATAAGCATTGCATCCATCTACATATCTTTCCATCTCCCTTGTTACTCCTGGCCACCAGTAATTTCTGGCGACTAATTCTATCATCTTCTATCTCCCTCCATGCCCTTCTACTGGGGTGTCGTGGTATAATTATATTACTTTCCTCTTGAGTTCTCTCTCTAGCACATATATTTTTTCTTCCTTTATTACTATTCCGTCTTTTATTTTCTATTCTTCATTTCTCAATGTCTTTATCTCTGCCTTCTTTATCTCTTCTACTGCTTTTACTACCTTTTTATCCCCTTTCTGTGCTCTTTTGATTCTTTTCCTTAAGTTTCCTTCCTCTATTATCATTTCTGCTCTTCTAACCCATTCTGGCTTTATTAACTTCTGGTCTTCGTTATTCTTTTCTACTCTCTCCTGCCAGTTTAGTCTCTTACTTAATCCGTCTGCCTTCCCTATGCTCTTTCCTAGAATGTGTTTTAATGTAAAATTAAATCGTAATAGGTATAGGGTCTATCTTACTTGTCTCTGGTTTAATTTTTGGCTTGTCATAAAATACTGGAGATTCTTATGGTCTGTCCAGATTTCAAATTTGAGTTTTATTCCTTTCAAATAGTGCCTCCATGCTTCTAGATATCTAATAACCACCAGCATCTCTTTATTATGAATTTTGTAGTTTCACTCCATGGCATTTAGCAATTTAGAGATGAAGACCACTGGCCTCTACTTTCCATTCTCATACTCCATTGACAACACTCCCTCTGTTGCATAGTCTGAGGCATCCACTTTTACTCTCATTTCCCTATTGATTTCTGGGATAGCCAGGATGGGTTCTATGATGAATACCATTTTAAGCCTCTCAAACGCTTCCTCCTGTTTCTTCTTCCACTTCCATTTCTACTCCTTCCTAACCATCACATATAGCGGTGCTACTATTCTAGCAAAGTTTTTTATGAACCTCCTGTAGTAGTTGGTGAGGTCTAGGAACTTTTGTACTTCTTTGACATTTCTAGGTACCAGCCAGTTTAGGGCTTTCTCTACCTTCTCTCTCTGCATCTCTACTCTCTTTGGTCCAATTACTACTTCCAAGAACTCCACTTCTCTTACTTTCCACTTGCACTTTTCTGGCTTTACAAACAGGTCATTCTCTTCTAGTCTTTTTAGTACCTTCTTTACCAGCTCATCGTACCCCTCCTCTGTATCTATGGCTACTAAGATATCATTGATAAATGTTGCTATATCTCCTTGGTTTATAAGATCACAGAACAGGTCATTCATCATTGCTTGAAAGGTAGCGGAGAAGTTCGTTAACCCAAAATACATAACTATGGGTTCATAGGCTCCAATATATGTTGTAAATACTGCCTTCCATTTGTCTCCCTCTTTGATCCTAATGTTATTGTATCTCCATCTCAGGTCCAGCTTTGTGAACACCTTCCTCTTTCCTACTCTATCCAGTATGTCTGCGATAAGGGATAGAAGATACCTATTCTTTATCGTCTACTGATTTATGTGTTAGTAGTCCTACACCATTCTCCATGTACTATCCTTTTTTGCTATGAAGTGTACTGGTGATGTTTGGGGTGACTTGGAAGGTTAGATGTATCCTTTCCTCAACTGATTCTCTATGAATGCCTGTACTTTCTTCCTTGACAATAAGTATATCTTTCCCTTTTTTAGTATGAACCCCTCTTTCAATTTTATGGTGTGGTCCTAGGTCTTTTGCACTGGCATTCTCTCCAACTTCTTTTTTCCAAATACCTTCTTCCACTTCCAAAACCTTTTGGGTACCAATTTTTTCAACATTTCTTCATTCTTGTCCTTTTCTACCTTCTTTACTTTCTTCTTCTTCTCTTCTTGCTTTCTCCTTCTACATATAGATAGGCAATATGTCATTTTTACTTCCCCTTTTTCCCAATCTATCTCTGGATTATAGACTGCTAGCTATAGCATTTCCAGTATCACCTCTGTTTTTTCTAAATTACATACATCTATCCTTGCCCTCTCCACATGTCCTTTGAAAAATATATTATACTCTACCTGGTGCATTATAGCTCCTCTTGTATTTATTGTTCCATCTATATTTCTAACTAACAGAGGTTTCTTTAGCTTCTCCATCTTAAACCCCTTTTCTCAGGCAAAGGTCATATCTATAAATAGACCTGTTGCTCTGCTATCTAACAGTGCCCTTACTGCTACCCCTTTGTAGTTTTCCAGCTTTTCTAGCCCCATCTTCATCCAGACTTCTCTTAGTGGTTATAGAGTACACTGTACATCTCTTACTCTCTCAGTTGTATTGGTGCAATTGAATTTATTTCCCAGCTTTTCTGGATACAATACACTGTACAGGTTATTAGAGATTAGCCAAAAGCTCACTGTTCTCCATTTTCTTTTACCGACTCCTATGATATTTCCACTACCCTTCTTTTATGCCTTTTCCAGCAATTTTTGGCCATATGGCCCCATTTCCCACACACATAGCATGTCCTATCTCCTTCTTCTCCTCTATTTATATCCATTGTATTTGGGTCTCTTCTTGGACCCATTTGAGTTCCCCCTCTATTGAATGTATTTTCTCTTCTTTTGTACCCTCTTCCCATTCTTTATGTTATTTGCCCCCCTCTTCTCCCATACAATCCTCTCCCTCTAGGCTGCACATTTTTCCCTAGGTATGCTGCATTCCTCCCCAATATCCTCTCTTCCATTCTGCTTTGCCTCTGATTTCTATCTAGCCTTACCACTCTTTCTTGCTACTTTCCAATGGTGGTCGGTGGTTTTTCTGCTTCTACCAGCTTTCTCCTAATACTCTTATTCAACCCTCTCTTAAATTCTTCAATAAGGGGTCTTCTCTCATAGCTGCTTCCCCTGGCGATCTTTTTGAATTCTTGCATATACTTGTCACAGGTCCTCCCTCCTTGCTTGATTGTTTTTAGCTGTTTGATTTTCCTCTCTTCCTCCAATGTTTTCCCAAAGTCATTCCTTATTTTTGTAAACAGCTGCTCCACCGATTCCACTTTTGACTCTCCCTTGGCTAGCTTATCCAGCAAGTTATCCTTCTATACCTCTACTATTCCTCCCTATACATATAACAATATCCAGGCCACCTGGGTCGCTGCTACCTCTTCTATCATCTTTATTCTAATGTATAGGTGAGCTGCATTAACAAATGCACTTACCTCTTCCATCTTTCCACTGAAAACTTGAAGTCTTGCAACCTCTACTCTGCTCCCCTATTGCTGAAGGAGCATGGTGTTGACCTGCTATTGTAGGGTCATAATCATAGTGAAGAGGTACTTCTCTTTGGTTTGGAGGGAGGCAGATGCCAAAGAGCATTCCTCCTGTTGCTGTTGTTGTTAGCAAGACATATGCAATGGTAATAGCAATAGTGATGATTTCTCATAGGAGAATGAATGGTCTTCTTTGTCTGTACTTATAACTAACTACTAACTAAGAAGGGTGAAATAGTACTATCCCTAAGAAGGGAATTTCTAAGCTAGATAGGCCTTTAAGAGATTATCATTGTTCTCCTATATAGACCAGTCACAATGGATCAGTAGCACAGAGCTGATAGTAAAGAACTAGTTATGAGCCCACTCGATATAGAGGTCAGGTCTCGGGCAGGAACATGAGCTTTGTCCAGGCCATCTACCCACTATCTCTAACTGACAGTAAAGTCTCTTTTACAGCTAGAGCCCGCTATCTAAGATGCTTTCAAGCACTGTGCTTGTTAGTGAGAATGATAAGAGAGTAAGTGGAAATAAGGATGTTGAGGCTGTAAGGTACAGGGTCAACAATGGGTATCAAGTTCTTATATTATCGATAGACAGTAAATGCCCTTAGTGATCACCCTAGGTGGATGTTCAAGAAGAACTCAATAGAGTTCTTTGTTGGATTGGTCTCCTACTTATACTACTTTTACAGTGGCTGTACTACTAATCCATGATCACATGTTCTTCCAGAATGTTCTGTGGTCACTTGACCTTTGTTATGTGACTTTAGTTCCCATACTATCTATATCTTAACTCTATTGTATGTCTTGAGGTTTTGGATCAAGTGTTCAAATGCTTGGGAAACTATTCCCTTTTTAGGGCTCTCATAACATATCTCTCTACTGGTGTACTGTGATGCAACCATATTATCTCCTCCCTTAATTCCCCCTCTAGTATATAGATTTGTCCCTTCTTCATGACTACTCTTTTCTCTATTGTTTACTCTTTATCTCTTAATGTTTTCATCCTTGTTTTCTTTAGTTCCTCCACTGCTTTGACCACTCTTTTATCCCCTTCCTGTACTTTTCTAATTTTATTTCTTAGGTTGTTTTCTTCTACCAATATTTCTGTCCTCTTTATCCATTCTGGTTTTATCAGTGTTTGGTCCTCATTATTATTTTCTACCCCCTCTTGCCAATCCAGTCTCTTACTTAGCCTATCTGCTTTTTCCATACTTTTTCCTGGAACAGGTTTTAAGGTAAAGTCAAATTATAATATTACAAACTTCATTTGGACCATAACTCCAGGAATACTTGACCAGTTTTGATGATCTAAATGGCCACTGAAAGCCCTTAAGAAGATTTTTCAAACAGTACCAAAAACATCTCAAAGCAATCAGTATTTACTGAGTTATCAGCAGATCAGTCAGTGATCACCAAGTTACCCAATATTAAATCGCTAATATCTTGGGAACTACTTAACATAATTATTTTCTTCAACAACCATCGTGAAGCTCTCTTCAATATGCTTCTTTTGGCCATAAATAGAACCTGAGGCAATAAGATCCCATGGAAATACAAGGTCCTCAATATTTGCACATAACACTAATCTTTATCTATAGATTATCATCTGTTCTTGAATAGAACAAAGGACTGCCCTAAGATGGTTAGGTTATCTCTATTTCAAGAATAATAGCACTCCTATATGTAGAACAATAGATAGTGATCATGTAGTAGGCTGTTCTAGTGCACAGACCACCACAATTATGTATTTAAGAACTGTATGTCTGAGAATAAACCTCAGACTTAACAACATCTTTTGCTACTGTCTAAACTTCGCTTTTTTGAGCCTTTTGATTATTAAATCATCAACTCACAAATCAGTAAGT
>Ga0153936_100517_pt1 | contig 11015 bp, 11 predicted proteins | sample TSNJ020MetaG_FD_102272 | JGI IMG/M metagenome (GOLD analysis project Ga0153936, IMG submission 102272) | Attine ant fungus gardens microbial communities from New Jersey, USA - TSNJ020 MetaG | ecosystem: Host-associated > Fungi > Mycelium > Unclassified | place: USA: New Jersey, Wharton State... | reverse complement strand
TGGACTTACCAAATCCTCGTAGGTTAATGGTTTGGACATCTTGATGTAATTCAGCTCCAGAGAGACACTCACACCCTTGCCGTCCTGATTATCCGTGTTGGTGGCGTTTGCTCGCTGTTGCAAGAATGTCAGTTAATGATGGTTAAGCCGTGTTGAACCATGTACCTATCGCTTCCTAGATGGCATAATTACGGTGATCAGATCATTTTCACCCATACGTTTGACAGATGGCTTTTCGGACAATTTGGGAGGGTCATTCACAACTTCCGAGTCTTCTTAACACAAGCAAACAAAAGAGATTGGGACGCTGTTCGACTTCAAGGGGATTGGGGTGCGGATAGTTCTGATAGTATTTGGAAGGGAAAATAGATTATCCATGTCTTGCCATAAATTGGTCTGTGATGAAAAATAAACGAGTTTTAATATAATAACGACACTTCATTTTAATGAGTCAGCGAGGAACCTGACTGACAGAATCTGTGCGCTGTGGAATATTAAATAGGGCCCGAGGATTTGCCTGCTTCGACTCTGATTCAGCTGGCACTAACGAATTGCGCGTGAGGTCGAGTATTGTCAACAAGTCCCCTACAACTTGCAGTTGGGTGGTAGGCTTGGACCAAGGATAGCTCTAGATCTTCTATCCTCGCCAAAAATTGTGGCATCCCGCTGAGTAGCAATCTCAGAAGGTTCGCGTTTTTATTACGCATCGAACCCACCCTCCTGATATCATTGTCTTTCTCTACCGCTGCCTACTCAGAAGAATCTTTGCATCTCGCAGCAGAATAGTTACAACATATTTCTCGATATCAGACTATCCACATTGATGAGCATATGAAAACAATCAAAGGAGAATCATACTAGAGTCCTGGTTCGATATCGCTCTTGGAATGTCCGTTGCTTGTCAAGCATCTCCTCTATCAACTCCTTCACTTGTGCTTCCAAATTTAATATAGCCGATTTCACCATTTGATTGTTCTTTTAATCCTATAAGAACTTCGTCAGGAGCAGAGATCATATACCATCATCACGATTTCGCCCTCACTCAAATCTTTTGCCATTTTAACACCTCGTGAACCGCTTACTCCCTCATCCTTCCGGTAGACAAAGTAACCAGATCATGCCTGGCTGACGATGGATAACGCCTACATTCATCGTCTACCTCTTTTCCCTCAAAAATTCTGAGGCTGTTCAAGTGGGCCATTCATAGAAGCAACAGGGGACAGACGTATGCACACTATAGACATGAGTTCAAGAGGTGGGTACGTGTCTGTCCTGTTAATGAACCAATAAGACACAGAATATGCATCGATGGAATCTTTACGGTTCCTTTAGAACTAGAATCAATAAGAGAATCCACGAGATTAAAACTTGGTCTCCGAACCACAAATTTGCTCCCTCTTCCCCACCTAGATTGTGGAAGCAAGGTGATTCTGAAAGTGTATCTTGTGGAGAGTTTTATCGTTTAGGAATGGTCTTGGTCTTGATAAAGTCCTCGGAGAATTCAACTTCGAGAGTAAAAATTTGAAGTTGTCTGTTGTTGGACCGCATCATTATTAGGTAATCACCTATCACTTCGATTGTAGTGTCCCGAGGCCGGACGCACATCAACTTTTGAATCTCGTTTAGACAGGGGAGTCCTGCTACAGCTACAAAACCACATTTCTCTCCGACTCGGATTGGACGCAAGGTAATAGACAGGTGATTCAATCATATTTACTTCTCCGATTCTCACGTTGTTGAAATTATCAATAACAATTCTATAGCATCACGTCCGATGAATTAAGCTCGGTTTTCGAGCATAATGACTCTGATGATATCATGACCCGGAGATCAGGGTTTGAGCTCACCAGCACCATGCTCACCATCTCAGGACTTGTGCTCAAGAGATATATTCATCATGTAGCAACTTTAGCCCTAGACTATCATCACCTTCAGACTGATATCGATGAAAGGTTTACGATAGATGTATCCTTCGTTTTTGCCAGCACTTGTTTCTCTATCGTCTGAGTCTTAATCAGTCTTATCAGATGCAGGGTGATCGTCGCTTGCAGTCAGAATCTAATCGACGATTTAGAGGTCCGAGGATTTTCAAAACCCTTGTTCGGGAAGTGATTGCCCTCCGCCCCTGGCGGATCTGACGCTGGCGCGATATCCGCCCACCAGATGATCTTACCCTTATCACCATCATCACTTATCTTTGTAAAGTTTTCCCTTGCCCATCAAACCTGCACAATATTTTTCAGAAAAAGTTGTTGAACTTCGAGGCGTTCTGAGACTCTACATCGTGGGCATCACAGGATATACAAAGATATTCTCGGAAAAAGAGTCGTCATAGACACCTGGTTGACGTCTACTTAAAAGTATGAGTTGACTGAGAAACGATGTGATCAGGGTCCCGAGGACTATGAATGAAGTGGGCCTCATGGCAATCACACGATTACGGTTCTTGGCGTCCGTCCCGCGGGAACACGTGAAACGTAATGATCTAAGAATACAATTCTAGATCTGTTGTTCCCCAACTCGCTTCAGCTAAAGACCGGGCTTTGTTTAAGGAACAAGTTGGTGGAAACGTCAAAAGGTGTTGTGATTTTTTTCCAAGAGACAAGAAAGGAGGATTTTCAAAGAAGCACCGGTGCTCGACGATTTTGGAATTCCCGAGAAAGTAACCCCAACAGGAAACATCAGAAAACGTGAAGTGTCTGGACAGGAGTACATCAGGACAGTTCAATGAGGTAGAGTAACTCAACCCTCGATCTTTCTATGATTTCTTTGCACATCGTGCTTTTGTCATGTGAGAGAGGAGCTCAGAGTGATGATATGCGATCAAAGAAAATCATTGTGTAACAAGTTTAATGGCAATCCTCTTGGCAAATGACATGACGTCCGAGTGGAAAGAGCCGATCCATTTATCACGTATCTTGGACACCGGGGGTGATGAGGGCCATTACCAGACCGATGCTGATCCAAAGGGGAAAAGATATGATAGTTTGTTCCCGAAATGACAAATATCATTGTCCTTCGGACCAGTCTAGGAAGAGCAAGAGAGATGAGGACGTCATGGTGATTCCAAGTGTCAATAACTTGATGATGATCAGTTAGTAGCCAAGAAGAATGTACACATGAATCACCTTTGCGTTGGACTGTCCACCCGATCGCGGAGAAATTGACCTGACAATCAAGAGAAAAAGCACCCCGGGAGTGAACCCTGTATTACTTTTCTTCTGTATGATTGAAAAAAATTTGGTGGCACAAATAGCGGCTTTGAACATTGGTCACATTTGTCACGCACTCAGTTAATATCGTAAGTATGAGCGTTATCTAATGTAATGAATGTAATGATCATTACCGGTTTAAAGCAGACTAAATAATCATTTGGAAGGATGAAATGGCAAAGACTCCATACCACGTGGGGGTGCTGTTGCGACACTCAATGGTTTAAGACTAAAAAGTTCTGTTATCAAAATGGAAGTTCGTGCATCACATAGAGGATAAGATGAGGGTGAGTGCGATACAGCCTTGGTTGAGTGATGTACATTAGGCGGAGATTGAAGACACGTAGTCTTGTTTATCAGTTTCACATACTCGAGGATAACATGTGAATTATTACATGACGGGATGATGGTTATCAGGGGGGGTTAGACTGAATGAACGAGTATGCTGCTTAGTACGACTGGCTGTTACAAATGGTGGGCATTGACGAGGAATTTGAACCAAGATGTCTTAAAATAGAATTGTGGTACCTGATCCAGAAAAATTGGTTCCTCGAAACGTGCAGTGGAGATTGGAATTGAAATTTGAAATTGCTGAAACACGAAGTAGTTGTTTAGTGTGGGATCGACACGGAGGGACATGAATCTCCTGAAAAAAGATCGGACGGGGTTCCGGCGGCATTCCTGGTGATGTTCCACTGTCGTATGATGGATAGCGTAAGTGAACACGCCTGTGGATGGAATTTATGTAGATATTGCTTCTTGGAACTAAAGTAGTGTGAATGCCAAATGGATCACGTGTTGGATGAGGATGGTCCCGAGTCGGGAGAGAGTGTGAGAAAAAAAAAAAGCACCGGAGTTGAAGAAGGAAACCGCCGGTGGAACTCGAAAGGGATAAGCGGGGCGTGACCTGTGACAGACGGAGATCTGGGAGATCTAGATATGATACGTAAGAGAAGGGAGACCAAAAGGAGCATTGGTGTGCGCGAAAACCCTTCTTAACGAGCCCGCCTATTTTTGAGTTGAGCCCCAGGACTTTCTTCTTCTACCATGCCTCGAGCTGAATCCGCGAAAATCAACACCCAGTTTTACTCTTCTGCTCCTACTCCTCCCGCTCCGCCTCCCAAGAAAAAACACGTCTGCCCTACCTGTGAACGCGGCTTCACCACCAGTGGTCACCTTGCTCGCCACACTCGCATTCATACCGGAGAGCGCAACCACAAATGCCCCTTCCCCGGTTGTGAGACCCGCTGCTCCCGCCAGGACAATCTCCAGCAACAGTGAGTCTCTCGTTGTTGTCTCCAAGTCTGTCTCACTGACGCGTTTTTCAGTTATCGCATTCATCTTTCTCCGGGATCGCGTAGAAACTCACGCCGGCCGGGTGGTGCCAAGCGTGCCGCTGCTGCCGAGCGACCCATTGACCGCCCACCTCCTACTTTAGAAGATGTCAGTGTCTATGCGCATCATCTCACGCCTCCGGAATCGCCGGACCCGCTTGTGCAGCCGATAGTTCCAGTTGCTGGCCCATCTCCTCCTCCGTTGCCATCGACACCGGAGCAGGCATACTATGGGCTGTCTGAGTCGCCGTATGTGCCATATTCGTATCGCAATGCAACGACAACGTACCAGGAGCAGGGGCAGGGGAGTGGATTCACGTATATCCACACTACTCCGCTCACTTCGGCCTCGCACGACGGTTCGCGTCACTCAATCTCACACATCATGAGCTACCCAGTTTCCCCGGCGTCTTCCAACTCGGCCTCCTCTCACGGCTCCGGCCCTCCGACTCCGACTTATATCTACGACGAGGCGCATACCCGCTACAACACTGCCACCACGTTCGATCACAGTAATCACCAGATCTATTCTGCCGATGACCGTTTTCAGTCCCCACCTCCGATTCTGGCCCCGATTCATGACCGTCGTGACCATTTTCTCCCCGCGTATCTATACCGCAATTGTCCTCGCCCAATAGTTTAGTCTTGTACTTTGTCTTGTATATATCGTATATCGGAATTGATGGATAAGATACCCTTTTGTCTCACACCACCATCATGCCCAGTGAACTTGACAAGTAGTCGACTTTCCTGCCTCTGCACAGGCCATTTGCTCACATGTCTTGTCAGTGACATTGCCCAGCTTCTCCGATGTGAGCCCATTTCAGAGGAACACGTCAAGCGTCTCTGCCTCAAAGCACGCGAGATCCTGCTTGAAGAAGGCAACGTCCAAGTCGTCGATGCACCCGTCACCGTTAGCAGCTTCTCAGCCCTACCCAGCTCCTTTCTCATCAGCCATCTAGATATGTGGCGACATTCACGGCCAATTCTTCGATATGATGGAGCTTTTCAGAGTCGGTGGCTTTTGCCCACAGACAAACTATCTCTTCATGGGTATATTCATTTTTCTTCTCTCTTCTTTTATTCATCCTTTTTCAGGCGACTTTGTCGATCGTGGTTTTTACTCTGTCGAAACATTTTTGCTTCTTCTCGCTCTCAAAGTTCGATATCCAGATCGTATCACTCTCATACGCGGTAACCACGAATCTAGACAAATCACGCAAGTCTATGGGTTTTACGACGAATGTCAGAGGAAATATGGAAGTAGTCACGTCTGGAGATGGTGTTGCGAAGTCTTTGATTACCTCGCTCTCGCAGCTATTGTAGATGGGAGAGTCTTTTGTGTTCATGGAGGTTTGAGTCCCAATTTACAGAGTATCGACCAGGTGAGGTGATTTCACACAATCACCTGTCTTACTGATCATTGTACAAGATTCGAGCTATCGACAGAAAACAGGAAGTCCCTCACGACGGAGCCATGTGCGATCTTTTATGGTCCGACCCCGACGGTACGCACGCACGCAAAATAGCTTCTCCACCCATAATTTCTCACACACCCAAGATATTCCTGGATGGGGTCTCTCTCCTCGCGGTGCTGGGTTTCTGTTTGGCGCTGACATCACAAAAGGCTTCGCATACAACAATGCTATCGACCTCATCGCCCGAGCACATCAACTTGCCATGGATGGATTCAAGCTCATGTTCGATCAAACAATTGTCACAGTTTGGAGTGCTCCTAATTATTGCTACCGGTGAGCTTCTTCTTTCTATTCGGTTCCACCATTAACTGTTCACAATTGACAGGTGTGGTAATGTGGCCTCCATCCTTGAACTTGATGAACACTTGGGCCAGGAATATAAAGTGTTTCAGCATGCACCAATTGTATGTATTCATTTGTTACATGTCGGAACAGGAACAAAAGAATGTACAATGGGTTGCCCAGCGCAACACATGTGATGAATGAATGATTTCATGTGTTACACTAGGCAACTCATTCTGTTATTCCTGTTCAGACTGAATTTCTACGTGAAAGCAGCTTTTTACAACTGAATCTCCTGTTGTAGGATGTCAGATCGGTACCAGCAAAGCGGCCTCCAGCTGATTACTTTCTCTAGACGGCTCAATATTATTGCCTGACTCTTAGATTCATCGGAACAAGTTTCCCATCAATAGCTGACATCCATGAAAATTTCTGCGCATTTCAGGTCTTCCTATTGGCTCGCCTCATTGTAATGCATTGATAGAAATTTTAATTAAAGTTAGGTACTAGGCCGAAATAAGCCATGGCATTCTATCTGATTACCGGACACTAGACTACGTCTACGTCTTTCCTTTTGGTGCTGTCTTTGAAAACAGCTTAGCTTTCTCAATAGCAGCATAACCTTTTAAACCAGATGAGCAGATATCAAATATATACCATTTTGACTTACTTTGCTTGATGAGATTCCTTTTGTAGCCGACAATGTCGATCTCTTGTTTCGTCAGGTTATGAATCGTCTTGTCAGCAACTTCCCACAGTTCTTCAGCTACTTGACCAATAAGACCTATACACCCCAACAAAACGCATGAGAGAGGAGAGAGAAGAGCAAGACAACGTACGGAAATCATGTGACACAATAACAACGCCTCCTTCGAATTCTTTAATTGCCTTAGCTAAAGCGTCAATAGAGCCCATATCCAGGTGATTAGTTGGTTCATCTTAGAAAATACAGTCATCATCAAAGAACAGGGATGCATTATCATAACTCACCGAGTAGAAGAATGTGCGGATGTTCCATGGCAAGCTGTGCAAACACGACACTTATCAAAGTCTAATTAGTCATAATTCGCGGAGTCAAGGCAGACTCACCGATTCCGAAGACCATCAGAGAGCTGTCTAATAGGAGCAACTTGATGAGCACCAGAAAGTCCAAATCTACCAAGTTGTGCGCGCCACGCTTGCACGTCCTTGTCGGGGTATTTTTCAGAGAATAACGCCTGGAAATATTCGATCGGGCTTTTGTCATAGGGAAGCTGATCAGCGGAGTGTTGTGAGTATTTTGCAAGTTTTAGGGATATGTGTTTGGAGATAGTGCCCTCGCATGGTTGGAGGACACCGGTAACGAGGTTGAGAAGGGTGGACTTGCCGGTACCATTGGCACCAAGAATAGCGATACGGGAGTCCATGCTGTAAAAGTGGAAGCTGTTATAGTTATTCAAATGAGATTCTGGACTGCGCACTCGATACCGAAAGAAAGATGCTGGTACAAAAAGTCCTCTTTTCTACCTGAGTAAGAAAAGGCAACATCATCGAAAGCAACAATCGGCGGTGGAAGTCGGCCAATATCCTCAAAGTTGAATCTGTAAAAACAAAAATGTCAAGTCGAGCAGATATTTGAAAAAACGCATACCGCAAGGGTCTTGGGGCCTCAACCTTCTCAATAAGCCCAGCAGCTTCCATTTTGTCGATGATTTTTTGTTTGGATTTTGCCTGACGGACGAGATTCGAGAACGTGCCTGCACTACGGATGAAGCTATGCGGGGCGATCAGCAACAGGTACTTGCAAAGAGAAAGTCACCTACCTGTTGATATGTGCAATCTCTTCTTGCTGTTTGTGGTATGCCTTCATCTGGTTGATTTCATTCTCCTGTTTCGTCTTGACGTACGTGGTGTAATTACCGCCGTAGTAAACCAGCTTCTTCTTTGGGGTGAGATCCATGATGTGAGTACAGACAGAGTCCATGAAATCCTGCGAGTGAGAAGTTATAACGAGGATGTGATTGTAGGTGGAAAGGTAGGCCTCAAGCCAGACGACTGCGCCAAGGTCGAGATGGTTGGTGGGCTCATCCAGAAGGAGTAGATGAGGCTTGACAAAGAGGGCACGGGCGAGTGCAACACGCATTCGCCAACCACCGGACATGTCCTTTGTAGGTTTTTTCATCATCTCCTGGCTGAAACCGAGACCATGGAGAATGCTCCCCGCCTTAGTCTCAAAAGTGCTCGCATCAAGTTCCTCTAGTTCTTGGTAAGCAGCATCAAGGGCGAGTTCGTCAACATCTTCAGCCACGGAAAGCTCTTCTATCCGAGCCTCGAGCTTGGCCACCTTTGCCTTTGCAGATGTGACGATGAAATCAGTGGCATTCACGTCAGACGGTTCTGCCTCTCCCCGGACAAGGTAAATGTCGATATGCGGAGGGATCTCGATGTCGCGTTCAGCAATAGATTGGAGGAAAGTTGACTAAGATCATCAGCGGATTCGCGAATCTGATCTCAGGAACAAGGCAAACCTTTCCGGACCCATTCTCTCCCAGAAGGCCATATCGATTTCCGTAATTGAATGAGATTTCAGCACCTTCAATGAGAAGTCGGCCATGGAATGAGAGTGTATACGCATCGATCTTTATATCACGACCCTTGACATCAGAAACAAGGACACCGGCTGCACTTCTGCTCGTACAATCAGTACAGAAACAAGGCAGCTGTATGAAACTGTACCTTTCTGTTGCTATGTTGAGCTTGGCCATGGACAAGAGATCCTCTTGACTGTTGGTTTTACTAGGGATGCCACTGTTACTGGTCAAGGGTGTACTACGGCCATTTACCGAGCCTGTGGGCGTTGAGGGATTAGTACTGGAAGCCCCTGCGGCCTTTTTTGCGGCCCTTTCCTGCAGCCGCTTTTGCCTCGATGCAGAGGGAGCCATGATCGGTGGTGTAGATAGATTTCGAGATTCAAAAATTCATTAATCAATCAATCGTCGGAGTCTCAACCCATGATGGGGGTGATTATATTTATATTCCAGTAGTTGCTAGGACTAAATACCCTAGCACTTTCTCAACAGAATGGACCCAATCAAGTACTATAGTAAGCAAAAACTGCCTTTGGTACGGCGAAGAAACCTTAAAACGCGACTATGATACTCAAAGCTCCCGCAACTGCTACCCACCCCACATTCCCAATGGCATATCCAACAGTCAAAGCATCATTTGGCAAAGTGGTTGAAATTGGCACAATCTGACTTGTTGAACTCGCTGTACTTGAGGCTGCCGCTATGATAGTGCGCATTAGAAACCAGGAGATAAAGGAAAGAATCAGTCATGTACCAGTAGTACATTGATTTTCTTGGAGTAAAGCAGCGGAGGCTTGGTCCAATGACGAACAATTTGACTGGAGACATGTTCTACCCGCTTGCTGAAACGATGCACTGGTACATGCACAAGTCTTGCTCATTCTATAAATAACCACAGGGGTTCACGCAACTGTCAAACCTCAAAAATCGATTCAGACATACGTTTCACAACCAGCAACTTGGGCGGACTGAGTCAGACACTGTAGTACGCATGGGGGGATATTCGAATTCTGTGTATCCGTTGAAATTCCAATAGGAAGCGATAGAGAATTTGTAGGCATCGAGCCTTGAGCAGTTGTCTGGATTAGCAGAAATGCAAGACCGAAAAAGAGATGGCACTGCATGAATAATGACGACGTTGAGTTAAACAGAACAAAAACCAGAGACAACCTTATGAGACTTGGACCAGCCAGCCACCGCGTCTGCGGTTGACCCAATAATTCAGTTCATCATTAACTCATTCAGTATGACGTCAGATTCAGATGAAGGCTGATGGGCATGGGCATTGGTATCTCTGAGCACGGTTTAGAAGACTGAATCCCACTCCTCCCATCAAGAACAATGTGCCTTTAACAGCTTCGTCTGCTGATAATTGAGCTTGACTGTCAACGTCTGATCATTGAATATTAACTAGTCAACTAGTCAAAAAGACGACAACATAGTCCACATATCCAAAAATTCTAAAGAAAAATAGCCAAGTGTAAGAGGTTAATGTCCATTACAGAATCGTCAGCACACCTGATCCAAGCAATATTCACATATATAATAAATCCAGTATGCAAAAAGATACTATATGTGTAAGTGAGAGTCACCATAACAACGTGATTGACAACATGATACGCAATCTGCAGGAATCCCTACAGTTACAAATAAAAGCCTGAAGCCAAGCGCTCGGAAATCGCTGTATCACCTTAGCACAAAACAGACAAGGCGAAAGGACTGGAACTAATTTCCAAGACATGACGACCAGAGTCAATTTCAAGCAAGGAACAAAGAAACAAAGACAATGCCGAAGACCGAGATACTGGAAATAGCCAATGTTTCTGCGCCACTAGTGTTGCTGACACTTGCAGCTGATCCAGAGCGAGTCGCACTACCACCACTCGTAGCGATAACCCCAGAGGGCGAAGTGGAAGTTGGAGGGAGGGTGGGGGAAGGAAGAGCAGTGTAAAGGTCAGTACTGGCGCGGGGAACACAGTTCGACGAGGCGGGGATAGTAGGAGTATAAGGAATGCTAGTGATCGGACCGAGATCTTCCGGTGGTTGAGTGTAAGTCACAACAGCACCATTAGTAGTGTAAACACCAGGAAACTCTCCACTATCGCCATCACAAGACTCGAAAGTTCCATTTTGAACGTTGCT
>Ga0153936_100511_pt1 | contig 11088 bp, 6 predicted proteins | sample TSNJ020MetaG_FD_102272 | JGI IMG/M metagenome (GOLD analysis project Ga0153936, IMG submission 102272) | Attine ant fungus gardens microbial communities from New Jersey, USA - TSNJ020 MetaG | ecosystem: Host-associated > Fungi > Mycelium > Unclassified | place: USA: New Jersey, Wharton State... | reverse complement strand
GGGCATACTCGGGAGCCTGAGCCAGAGAGATTTCAGTGCTCGCCTGTTCATAAAATGAGGCCGGCAGTTCACGGGACAGCCGCTCCCAGGCCGTTATCCGACGTGCAGCTGGTGCCATGACGGAGTCCACGCCCTGCAGGCGCACGTTACGCAGAATAAATGGCATGACGGTTGCCGGCAGGGAAATGCCTCCGGCCAGACCACAGGCGGCAACACAGCCACCATATTGCACTTGCGCGAGGAGGGTGGCGAGCATTTGGCCCCCAACGGTGTCGATAGCCCCGGCCCAGAGCTGTTTTTCTAAAGGCCGTGCGGGGGCAAAATCTTCCCGGGAGAGAATACGGCTGGCGCCCAGTTTATAAAGATACTGATGCGTGGTGCTACGGCCAGAAACGGCGGCCACCTGATAACCGTGATGGTGTAATAGCGCGATAGCGGTACTGCCTACTCCACCACTGGCGCCGGTGACGACAATTTCGCCACTTTGCGGGGTTATCCCGGCCTCTTCCAGCGCCATTAAACAGAGCATTGCGGTAAAACCGGCGGTGCCAATAATCATGGCCTTACGGGCATCCAGCCCTTCTGGCATGGGCACCAGCCAGTCGGCATTTACCCGGGCAAGCTTCGCCAGGCCGCCCCAATGATTTTCCCCGACTCCCCAGCCGGTTAATAAAACCATCTGTCCGGGGTGAAATCTTGGGTCTTCGCTGGCATAAACCCGTCCGGCGAAGTCGATGCCCGGCACCATCGGAAATTGTCGGATAATTTTACCCTTCCCGGTAATGGCGAGGGCATCTTTATAGTTCAGACATGAATAATCTATTTCAACCGTGACATCCCCTGCCGGGAGCATTGAGGTGTCAATCGTTTCAAGGGTTGCTCGGGTAACATCATCATATTTATTGAGAATCAGTGCCTGCATAGTGACTCCTGGTGAAGGTACTTAAACCTGGACATGATTAGTTGCCACTATACGCCGAAAATTTTTATTCAAAGGCGACTAATCTCAATGAATAAGGCGATAATTGTAGATATATTAGCAATGCTTAATATTTAGCCATGCTTAATAGTCACTGCTGAGATTAAGTTGGATCAGTTCGCTTTTTACTTTAGGGATATCAGGGATGAGATTTTCAACAAAGCTGTCGGTTTTTATCACCCTGTTAACCGGATTAGCGGTTTTTATCACCCTGATTGTCAGTTCTCTGAGTTTTTTCCAATTATTGAGCGAGAACACCGAAAAACATATCGTTGCAGTGGCTACCATGGTGGATAACCACCTGATCTCCTCCCCGCCTGAGAAGCTCAATCCCTGGCTGAGGGAAGTGATGACACAGTTTGATATCACCCGCATTCTTCTGAGTAGCGAAACGGGCAACATTTTCGAGCAAAGTCTGCCCAAGGATATGCCTTCCCTGCTTAGGGCGCAGCATGAACACACCCTAACCCTCGACTTGCTGGCTCAGCCCGGTATGCGGGTGCAAATAACCTACCTTGATCCCATTCCGTATTATTACAATGCGATTTTTTTCACCCTGCCGATGCTGATTGGCGGCGGGTTGATAATCCTGTTGCTGGTTGTGTCTATCTCCAGGCTGCAATCGTCATTAAGCGGACAGGCCCGACTGGAAAACCGGGCGGTAAACATTCTGCAAGGGGCGCGCGGGGACGATGCGCGCGGCAGCGCCGGGGAATGGCCTGCTAAGGTCGGGAGTGCAATGGATACCTTACTCTCAGAACTGAGTGTCGTCAGCGAACAGCGCTATCGTCTGGATGCGCTTATCCGGGCTTTTGCCGCCCAGGATGCGAAAACAGGCCTGAATAACCGGCTGTTTTTTGAAAACCAGCTGGCGACCCTGTTAGAAGAGCATGACCAGGCCGGTTCCCATGGGGTGGTGATGATTATCCGTTTGTCCGATGTTGAGACGCTCCGGGATAGCTGGGGCAGTGGCCCACTAGAAGGCTATCTCTATACCTTAATCAATTTGCTCTCAAGCTTTGTCATGCGTTACCCGGGCGGCCTGCTGGCACGTTATTTCAGCAGCGATTTTGCCGTATTGTTACCCCATAGAACCATTAAAGAAGCCGATATCTTTGCCAGCCAATTATTGAATGCCGTAGACGCTCTTCCGTCTAACCGTATGATTAACATTAACAATATTCTGCATATTGGCATCAGTGCCTGGCGTCATGGTCAGAGCAAAGAGCAGGTTATGGAGCATGTGGAGATTGCGACCCGAAATGCCGTTTTGCAAGGGGCCAATAACTGGTCGGTTTATGATGATAATCTGCCGGAAAAAGGCCGGGGCAGTGTTAAATGGCGGACTTTACTTGAACTGGTATTAAAGCAGGGCGGCCCGCGTTTTTATCAAAAACCATCGGTTAATCAAAAGGGTATCGTTGATCATAGGGAGATCATGTGCCGCATTTTTGACGGTGAGCAGGAAATTCTCTCCGCTGAGTATATGCCGATGGTCGATCAGTTCGGTTTATCAGAGCAATATGACCGGGTGGTGGTCTCTCGCCTGTTACCCCTGCTTCATTTCTGGCCTGAAGAGACGCTGGCGGTACAGATTTCGGTAGACTCTCTGTGTCGCTTAACTTTTCAGCGCTGGATCCGAAATACCTTAATGCAGTGCCAGAAATCGATACGCTCGCGGATTATTTTTGAACTTGCAGAGGCAGATGTTTGTCAACACATCGGTCGGTTACGCAATATCGTCAGATTAATCACCGCATTGGGCGTTCGGGTTGCGGTCACTCAGGCGGGGTTAACCGTGGTAAGCACCACTTACATTAAGCTTCTTGATGTTACTCTGATAAAGTTGCATCCTGGACTGGTCAGGAACATTGCGAAGCGGACTGAAAACCAGCTTATTGTTAAAAGTTTGGTGGAATCATGTAATGGGAGCCGAACCCGGGTTTTTGCGTCCGGCGTGAGAACGCGCAGTGAATGGCAGACACTGATGGATAATGGCGTGGCGGGCGCGCAGGGTGATTTTATTGCCCCCTTGCAGCTGCTGGACAGCGATATGAAAAAATATTCTCAAAGATACTCGGTTTAACCTGCCGTTTAACATTATTTCACGTAGAATAACGCACGCTGCATCTTAAGGGGACATCTTCGTCTGCCGGCCAGATTATCGCAGCAGTTATAAGCCAGTTAACTACCGTGATCGATACATTTATTTCATCATGTTTGCTACATTTTTACGCGTGGTATCTATAAACGTTGCGAAAGTGTAACAACTGTAGTGAACTGCACTATTTTTCACCGTTGCAGAACATTTTTTCGCCTTGTCGCTGCAGCGTGTGGTTGGTAAAGTAAGCGGATTTTTATCTGCCCCAGCTTTCAGGATTATCCCTTAGTATGTTGAAAAAATTTCGTGGCATGTTTTCGAATGACCTGTCCATTGACTTGGGTACCGCGAATACCCTGATTTATGTAAAAGGACAGGGCATTGTACTGAATGAGCCATCCGTCGTGGCTATTCGCCAGGATCGTGCCGGTTCCCCAAAAAGTGTTGCTGCTGTTGGCCACGATGCGAAACAGATGCTAGGCCGTACTCCGGGCAATATTGCCGCCATTCGCCCGATGAAAGATGGCGTTATTGCAGACTTCTTTGTCACTGAAAAAATGCTGCAGCATTTTATCAAACAGGTACACAGCAACAGCTTTATGCGTCCCAGCCCTCGGGTACTGGTTTGTGTTCCCGTTGGTGCCACTCAGGTTGAGCGTCGCGCGATTCGTGAGTCAGCTCAGGGGGCAGGTGCCCGTGAAGTCTTCCTGATTGAAGAACCGATGGCGGCAGCCATTGGCGCCGGTTTACCGGTGTCTGAGGCAACCGGTTCAATGGTGGTTGATATCGGTGGCGGTACGACTGAGGTTGCGGTTATCTCGCTTAATGGTGTGGTTTACTCCTCATCCGTGCGTATTGGTGGCGACCGCTTTGATGAGGCGATTATCAATTATGTACGCCGTAACTACGGTTCATTGATTGGTGAAGCAACGGCCGAGCGTATTAAACATGAAATCGGCTCTGCCTACCCTGGCGATGAAGTTCGTGAAATTGAAGTGCGTGGCCGTAACCTGGCTGAAGGTGTGCCGCGTGGCTTTACACTGAACTCCAATGAAATTCTTGAAGCGCTGCAAGAGCCGTTAACCGGTATTGTCAGTGCGGTGATGGTCGCCCTTGAGCAATGTCCTCCAGAGCTGGCATCTGATATTTCTGAACGCGGTATGGTATTGACCGGCGGTGGTGCATTACTGCGCAACCTTGACCGTTTGTTAATGGAAGAAACGGGGATTCCGGTAGTAGTTGCTGAAGATCCACTGACCTGTGTTGCCCGTGGCGGCGGTAAGGCATTGGAAATGATCGACATGCACGGTGGCGATTTGTTTAGCGAAGAGTAACAGCCACCCGTTCAGGGGAGCTTACGGGCTCCCCCTGCTTGTTGGTTTGGGAATACGCATAGCCTATGAAGCCAATTTTTAGCCGTGGCCCATCGCTACAGATTCGCCTTATTCTGGCAATACTGGTAGCGATTGGCGTCATTATTGCCGATAGCCGTCTGGGTATGTTCAGTCAAATCAGAACGTATATGGATACTGCTGTCAGCCCTTTCTACTTTGTCTCTAATGGCCCACGTGAATTACTGGATAGCGTTTCGCAAACGCTGGCTTCACGCGATCAGCTTGAGAAAGAAAATCGGGTTTTGCGTCAGGAACTTATCCTGAAAAATAGCGAATTACTGATGCTGGGTCAGTATCGCCAGGAAAACACCCGCCTGCGCGAGTTATTAGGTTCACCTTTGCGTCAGGATGAACAAAAAATGGTCACTCAGGTGATCTCAACGGTTAACGATCCTTATAGCGATCAGGTTGTTATTGATAAAGGCAGCGTCAACGGTGTTTACGAAGGACAGCCTGTTATCAGTGATAAAGGGGTAGTCGGCCAGGTGGTCGCCGTGGCGAAACTCACCAGCCGGGTATTGTTAATTTGTGACGCAACCCATGCCCTGCCTATCCAGGTTTTGCGTAATGACATTCGTGTTATTGCCGCGGGGAATGGCTGTAGCGACGATCTTCAGCTTGAGCATTTGCCGGCCAATACCGACATTCGCGTTGGCGATGTGCTGGTGACATCCGGCCTTGGCGGGCGTTTCCCTGAAGGTTATCCGGTGGGCGTTGTCTCTTCGGTAAAACTGGACACGCAACGGGCTTACACCGTGATTCAGGCGCGGCCTACCGCGGGCTTACAGCGTTTGCGTTACCTGCTGCTGTTATGGGGTGCTGATAAAGACGGCGTCGCGCCGATGTCTCCGGATGAGGTTCATCGGGTGGCGAATGAGCGCTTAATGCAAATGATGCCGCAAGTTTTGCCGAAAGCTGAAATGGTTGGCCCGCCGGCACCTGAGTCAGGCAATGGGGCGAGTCAGCCCCGGCCATCGGCTGGGGAGCGATAGTGGCAAGTTATCGTAGCCAGGGCCTGTGGGTCATCTGGATGTCATTTCTTATTGCGCTGTTATTGCAAGTTATGCCCTGGCCGGACGATCTGACTTACTACCGGCCGAATTGGGTGTTGCTTATCTTGCTATACTGGATTTTGGCGCTGCCCCATCGGGTTAACGTTGGCACCGGCTTTGTTATGGGCGTCATTCTTGATTTGATAAGCGGCTCCACCCTTGGTGTACGCGCATTATCATTAAGTATTGTCGCTTATCTGGTGGCGCTGAAATATCAGCTTTTCCGTAATCTGGCATTATGGCAACAGTCATTAGTGGTGATGCTGTTGTCTTTGGTTACCGATATTATCGTCTTTTGGTCTGAGTTCTTGATTATCAATGTCTCTTTCCGGCCGGAAGTCTTCTGGAGCAGCGTGGTCAACGGTATTTTATGGCCGTGGATTTTCCTGCTTATGCGTAAGATCCGTCAGCAGTTTGCTGTGCAGTAAAGGTAAATATGACTAGCTTATATCTGGCATCCGGCTCGCCGCGCCGTCAGGAATTACTCACCCAGTTGGGTTACGCTTTTGAGCAGTTAATTCCGGGCATTGAGGAACAATGGCTTGAGCACGAAAGTGCGGAACAGTATGTGCGGCGCTTAGCGCGGGAAAAAGCACAGGCTGGGGTGGCGCTTGCCAAACGGTCATTGCCGGTACTGGGTGCGGATACGATAGTGGTATTGAATAACGAAATACTGGAAAAGCCTGATAATGCCGAACATGCGGCGCAAATGCTGCGCCGCCTGTCGGGAAAACAGCATCAGGTGATGACGGCGGTTGCCGTCGCGGATAGTCAGAATCTGCTTGAAACGCTGGTTATTACCGAGGTGGTATTCCGCTGCTTATCCGATGAGGATATTGCGCGCTATATCGCCACTGGCGAGCCGATGGATAAGGCGGGTGCCTACGGTATTCAGGGGTTGGGCGGGTGCTTCGTGAAAAAAATAAATGGCAGTTATCATGCAGTGGTGGGTTTACCGCTGGTGGAAACGGACGAATTGCTGAATGATTTTTACGCGTTACAGGATGGACGAGGAAAAGATGACGGCTGAATTATTAGTCAACGTTACCCCATCAGAAACGCGGGTTGCGTATATTGATGGCGGGATCCTGCAGGAGATTCACATTGAGCGTGAATCGCGGCGTGGGATTGTCGGAAATATTTATAAAGGCCGTGTTAGCCGTGTGCTACCCGGTATGCAGGCCGCGTTTGTCGATATCGGACTGGATAAAGCTGCCTTTCTTCATGCCTCAGACATCATGCCTCATACGGAATGTGTGGCGGGTGAAGAACAAAAAAACTTCAGCGTTCGTGACATTGCTGAACTGGTCCGACAGGGCCAGGACCTGATGGTCCAGGTGGTTAAAGACCCCTTAGGAACCAAGGGTGCACGCCTGACTACCGATATTACTCTCCCTTCCCGCTATCTTGTCTTTATGCCCGGCTCTTCTCATGTGGGGGTTTCTCAGCGTATTGAAAGCGAAGCTGAGCGTGATCGCCTGAAACGTATTGTCAGTGATTATTGTGACGAACAGGGCGGATTTATTATTCGTACGGCCGCCGAAGGCGTGTGTGAAAGCGACCTGGCATCTGATGCGGCCTATTTAAAACGAGTCTGGACCAAGGTTACCGAGCGTAAAAAACGCAATCAAACCCGCTATCAGCTTTACGGCGAACTGGCGCTGGCGCAGCGGGTATTACGGGATTTTGCCGATGCGGCGCTCGACCGGATCCGGGTTGACTCAAAGCAGACCTATGAGATGCTGCTGGAATTCACCGCCGAGTATATGCCGGAGATGACCAGTAAAATCGATCATTTCAGCGGCCGTCAGCCTATTTTTGATCTCTACGACGTTGAGAATGAGATTCAGCGGGCGCTTGAGCGTAAAGTGGAGCTGAAGTCCGGTGGCTATCTGGTTATTGATCAAACCGAAGCCATGACCACGGTGGATATCAATACCGGGGCTTTTGTGGGCCACCGTAATCTTGACGATACCATCTTCAATACCAATATCGAGGCAACCCAGGCCATTGCCCGCCAGTTACGCTTGCGCAATCTTGGCGGTATTATCATTATCGACTTTATCGATATGAATAATGAAGATCATCGCCGGCGTGTGCTGCACTCGCTGGAGCAGGCGCTCAGTAAAGATAGAGTCAAAACCGGCATTAGCGGCTTTTCCCAACTGGGCTTAGTGGAGATGACCCGTAAGCGTACCCGGGAAAGCGTTGAGCATGTGCTCTGTCATCAATGTCCAACCTGCCATGGCCGCGGTACGGTAAAGAGCGTAGAAACGGTCTGTTATGAAATTATGCGTGAAATTGTGCGAGTGCATCACGCCTATGACTCCGATCGTTTCCTGGTTTACGCCTCACCGTTGGTGGCTGAGGCGTTGAAAAGTGATGAGTCCCACGCCCTGGCAGAGGTGGAAATCTTTGTCGGCAAACAGGTAAAAGTACAAATCGAACCGCTGTATAACCAAGAGCAGTTTGATGTGGTAATGATGTAAGTCTGTATCGGGTACGGACTGAAGTGATGGGCTGAAAAGCTGACAAGGAGAGAGATTTGAGGCGACTGCCAGGCATACTGTTGCTCACCAGCGTGGTGCTAGTTGTGATTATTGCCCTGCTGGTTAGCGGTTTGCGCTTAGCATTGCCTCATATCAATGCCTGGCGGCCGGCTATCCTCGAAAAACTGGAGGTGGCAACCGGCCTGTCGATTGATGCCAGTAGCCTGAATGCCAGCTGGCAGAACTTTGGCCCGACGCTTGATGTGGCCGATGTGCACGTTGACTTAAAAGAAGAGGGTGAACTGAGCGTTAAGCGGGTCACTATTGCGCTGGATGTCTGGCAAAGTTTGCTCCATGCCCGCTGGCAGTTTCGCGATCTGACTTTTTATCAGCTGCATATGCGCACCAATACCCCCATCGCCCAGAGTAGCGATGGCGAAGGGCTACCGGCCAGCCGGATAACCGATCTCTTTTTGCGGCAATTCGATCACTTTGATCTGCGCGACAGTAGCCTGAGTTTTCTGACGCTATCGGGTCAGCGCGCCGAACTCGCTATTCCCCAATTAACCTGGCTTAACGATCAAAACCGGCACCGGGCAGAGGGCGTGGTCAGCCTTTCGAGCTTTAATGGGCAGCATGGTGAAGCCAACGTCCGGCTGGATCTGCGGGATGAAAATGGTCTGCTGGATAATGGCAAGATCTGGCTACAGGCTGACGATGTGGACGTTAAGCCATGGTTTGGTCGCTGGATGAAAGAAAATCTCGATCTGCAGAATGCGCGCTTTAGTCTTGAAGGCTGGATGAACATTCAGGCAGGGGATATTAGCGGCGGCAGTATCTGGTTAAAAAAGGGCGGGGCAAGCTGGGCTGGCACCAATAATATTGTCCACCACTTGTCAGTAGACAACCTGACCGCGCAAATCAACCGCCAGCCGGACGGCTGGTCGCTGGCGATTCCTTCCACCAATATTACCCTCGACTCCCAGGTCTGGCCCAAGGGCTCGTTGCAATTTGCCTGGCTTAAGCCGCAAAAGGGCAGCGATGAGGATGAACTCCGCATTCGGGCCAGTAATATGGAACTGGCTTACCTGAATGGCCTGGTGCCGGTGATATCTCGTTTCTTACCCAAACTGGATGAAATCTGGCCGGTGATGCAACCGGCGGGGCATATTGCCGCCCTGGCCCTGGATATCCCGCTGCAACACCCGGAAACGACCCGTATGCAGGCCCGCTGGGATAATGTCAGCTGGCAACAGTGGGGCATGATACCCGGGGGGGAGCATTTCTCGGGTAGCCTGGCAGGCAGCCTGCCTAACGGTGAGCTGAAGGCACAGATGGTTGAGGGGAAAATGCCCTATGAAAACGTCTTCCGTGCTCCGCTGGAAATAGAGAAAGGCACGGCAACCCTGGCCTGGAAAAATGATGACAACGGCTTTGAACTGCAGGGTAAAGATCTGGATGTTAAAGCCAATTCAGTGTGGGCAACCGGTGGTTTCCGCTATCAGCAGCCGAAAAACGGCGAGCCCTGGCTGGGCATTCTGGCAGGGATCAGCACCAATAATGGCGGGCAGGCCTGGCGTTATTTTCCTGAAAATCTGATGGGTAAAGACCTGACAGACTACTTGAGCGCAGCGATTCAGGGAGGCGTGTCTGACAATGCGACCCTGGTGTTCGGCGGCAATCCGCATCTGTTCCCCTTTACGCATAATGAAGGGCAATTCCAGGTTTATGTCCCACTGCGCAAAGCAACTTTTGCCTTCCAGCCTGACTGGCCGGCGTTAAAAGATCTCGATATCACCCTCAACTTTGTGAATGAGGGATTGTGGATGCACAGCGATGAGGTGAAGTTAGGCGGGGTGACCGCCAGCCGGCTGGTGGCATCTATTCCTGATTATGAAAAAGAGCAGTTGCTGATTGATGCCAATATCCACGGACCTGGTGAGGCGGTAGGACCCTATTTTAAAGACACCCCGCTGGATGACTCCCTGGCCGCGGCGCTGGACGAGCTAAATATTGGCGGAGAAGTGAATGCCCGCTTACATCTGGATATCCCGCTTGATGGTAAAATGACTACCGCCAGCGGGGAGGTTATGCTCGCTAAAAATACCCTCTTTATCAAACCGCTGGAAAGCACACTGCATAACCTCAGCGGTAAGTTCAGTTTTGCCAATGGCGACTTGCGCAGTGAAACCCTGAATGCGACCTGGTTTAATCAACCGGTCTCGCTGGATTTCACCACGCTCACCGGGCCAAAAGAGTATCAGATTGACGTTAACCTGAATGGCGACTGGCAACCGGCCAAAACCGACCTGCTGCCTGGGCAATTGAGCCAGGCCCTCGCGGGGAATATGATCTGGAAGGGCAAGGTCGGTATCGGGCTGCCTTATACGGGGAGTGCACATTACCAGGTGGCGTTAAGCGGTGACCTGAAAAATGTGAGCAGTCGCTTACCGTCTCCGCTGGATAAAAAGCCCGGCACGCCGCTGCCGGTGAATGTTGCGGTAAAAGGTAACCTGAAGGACTTTACCCTCAGCGGCAATGTCGGCGCCCTTAACCATTTCTCCAGCCGCTGGCTGCTGAATAAGCAATTGGTGCTGGATAGGGCAATATGGCGTTCCGATAGCAAAAAAGCTGTAGCCCTGCCTGAACAGCGCCTTGTTGAATTGAACCTGCCGGCGCTTGACGGCGAGCAGTGGCTGGGCTTACTCGGCCAGCACAGCCCCGAGGGTGCGGATAATAAAGTGTCACTGCCCAGTGATTTTGTGGTGCGCACCCCGCGCCTGACCCTCGGCGGGCAGCAATGGCATGATCTGAGCGTTACTTCACAGTCATTAATCAATGGCCGCCAGTATTTGATTAAAGGCCGGGAGATTGATAGCACCCTGGATATGCGCAGTAATGTACCATGGCTGGTGAAATTCAATTATCTCTACTACAACCCGGACTTTGGTTCCAATACTAAGCATACCGATATCACCAGGGTCGTTAGCGATAAAGCGATCAATTTCCAGCAGTGGCCTGACTTTAATTTGCGTTGCGCGGAGTGCTGGCTATGGGGGCAAAAATATGGCCG
>Ga0153936_100510_pt1 | contig 11093 bp, 8 predicted proteins | sample TSNJ020MetaG_FD_102272 | JGI IMG/M metagenome (GOLD analysis project Ga0153936, IMG submission 102272) | Attine ant fungus gardens microbial communities from New Jersey, USA - TSNJ020 MetaG | ecosystem: Host-associated > Fungi > Mycelium > Unclassified | place: USA: New Jersey, Wharton State... | reverse complement strand
GCATTAAGCGCATTATGGCGACCGGGTGCATTGAGGATAACCTGCATGGCCGGTTTATCCTGGCGAATCAGGGTGAAAAAGCCCTGGGCACCATTTTGCTGATAGTTTTCGACCCGCACATCGGCATCATCGCTAAAACCATAGGTGGTGGTTTGACGCCCGACACGCGGCAGCAGCTCACGAATAACCGGGTCATCAACGCACATCACCGCCCGTCCGTAAAACGGTAAATTGTGCAGAAAGTTAATAAACGTCTGCTTAAGATTTTCAAAGTCGCCCTGGTAGGTATCCATATGGTCGGCTTCAATGTTAGTCACCACCGAGACCATCGGCTGCAAATGCAAAAATGAGGCATCGCTCTCATCGGCTTCGGCAATCAAATAGCGGCTATGACCGAGTCTGGCATGGGTGCCAGCCGCTTTAACCAGCCCCCCGTTAACAAAGGTCGGGTCAAGACCGGCCTCGGCATAAATGCTGGAAACCATCGCGGTTGTCGTTGTTTTACCGTGGGTACCGGCAATGGCGATACCGTGGCGAAAACGCATCAGTTCAGCCAGCATTTCTGCCCGGCGAATCACCGGGATACGGGCCTCATGGGCCGCGACAATTTCCGGGTTATCATTTGAAATTGCCGTAGAAACAACGACAACACTCGCATCGAGCACATTCTCAGGGCGGTGATTAAAATAGATTGTCGCCCCCAGAGCCGCCAGTTGCTGAGTCACCGGATTGGGTGCCAGGTCGGAACCGCTAATCTGATAACCTTCGTTCGCTAACACCTCAGCAATACCGCCCATACCGGCGCCGCCGATACCAACAAAGTGAATATGCCGGACGCGACGCATCTCGGGCACTATGGAACGCAGTTTTGCTAGTTGTTGTGTATTCATTATCTAAACCTGCAGGCAGTATTCCGCCGTTACCTCAAAGTCATAGGAGATAGATTATCTCCCATAAGAAATTAGTGTCGTGCCGCAGCACTGACCTCTTTTGCTACGCGCTCAGTGGCATCAGGAATCGACGCCTCGCGGGCTTTTTCCGCCATCGCTAATAAGGTTTCTCTGTCCCATCCGCTGAGAATTTCAGCCACTTTTTCAACGGTGAACTGTGGCTGCTCCAGTATTTCTGCCGCGCCCGCTTTTTCCAGTGGCAAGGCATTCCAGTACTGTTGTCTGTCTTTGTGCTGGAAAGGAACAAACAGCGCCGCCAGGCCTGCCGCCGCAATCTCGCTGACCGTCAGTGCCCCTGAGCGACATACCACCACATCAGCCCAGGCATAAGCCGCCGCCATATCATCAATAAACTCAGTCACTTTATGGGTCTGGCCTGACTCAACATAGGCCTGCTCAACCACCCCCTGGCCCCCTTTACCGGATTGGTGCCAGATGGTGACACGCTCAGCCAGACGGCCAGCAACCTGCGGCATCACCTGGTTTAAAATGCGTGCCCCCTGGGAGCCACCGACCACCAGAATACGAACCGGGCCGAGTCTATCGGCAAACCGTTCGCCCGGCGGAGCAAGGGCTAACACATCGGTACGGACCGGGTTACCAACCACCTCAGCATCAGGAAAGGCACCCGGGAAGGCCTGCATCACCTTGGTGGCAATTTTTGACAGCCACTTATTGGTTAACCCGGCAATGCCATTTTGCTCATGCAGTACTACCGGTATTCCCAGCGACTTAGCCGCCAGGCCACCCGGGCCTGAAACATATCCACCCATACCCAGCACGACATCCGGCTGCCAGGCTTTCATAATGGCCCGAGCCTGACGCCAGGCTTTATAAATACGCACAGGCGCCATAATCTGGGCTTTCAGCCCTTTACCACGCAGACCGGATATCCGAATAAAGTCGATTTCAATGCCGTTACGTGGTACCAGGTCCGCTTCCATACGGTCAGCCGTTCCCAGCCAACGCACTTGCCAGCCCTGCGCAATCAGATAATGGGCAACCGCCAATCCGGGGAAGACATGTCCACCGGTTCCACCAGCCATTACCATTAACCGTTTCGATTGGCCTGTCATTTGACACTCCGAGTAAACGCCTGGGCTTTTGCCAGACGGGTTTCATAATCAATTCTTAGTAACAGCATAATTGCCGTAGACATTATTAACAGACTGGAACCACCGTAACTGATAAGGGGTAACGTCAGGCCTTTCGTCGGCAACATTCCTGCCGCCGCACCCACGTTAACTAACGCCTGGAAGCTAAACCAGATACCGATGGAGCAGGCAAGGAAACCGGAAAAACGCTGATCCATTTCCAGGGCACGTTTTCCGATAGACATCGCGCGAAAAGCGACGAAGAATACCATCAAAAGTGCCAGGACCACACCGATATATCCCAGCTCTTCAGCAAGAATAGAGAAGATAAAGTCGGTATGCGCCTCAGGCAGATATTCCAGTTTCTGAACGGAATTCCCCAGCCCCTGCCCCCACATTTCTCCCCGGCCAAAAGCCATCAGAGACTGGGTTAATTGATAGCCGCTACCGAAGGGGTCATCCCATGGATTCCAGAACGAGGTCACCCGGCGAATACGGTAAGGTTCGGCAAGGATAAGCAGCACAACCGCCGAAATACCCATACCAATGATAGCAATAAACTGCCACATCTTCGCCCCGGCCAAAAACAGCATGGCGAGCGTGGTCACAAACAGCACCACGACAGTACCAAGGTCAGGCTGGGCAAGGAGTAATACCGCCATCACCAGGATAACCCCCATGGGCTTTAAGAAGCCACGCAGGTTATTACGCACCTCGTCAACCTTACGCACCAGGTAGTTGGCTAAGTAGCAAAATAACGCCAGCTTAGAGAACTCCGCCGGCTGGATACGCAATGGGCCGATGGAGATCCAGCGGGAAGCACCGTTGACCGAACTGCCCACCACCAGTACCACCAGCAGCATGCCGATAGCGGCCAGCAGCATCGTGGTACTGTGCCGCTGCCAGAACGACATCGGTAATCGCAGGGTAATCATCGACAGTACAAAGGCGAGGGTAATGTAAAGCCCGTCACGCTTGGCGAATAAAAAGGGATCGTTTGCCAGACGCTGGCCCACCGGCATCGACGCCGAGGTGACCATAATAAAACCGATTGCTGCCAGGCCAAAGGTTAACCACAGCAAGGTTCGGTCGTAGAGCAGCATGCTGTTCGCATCCGCCTCACGGGAACCCATAACCCATCCTTTTATCGCCGACGCCAGCCAGGCCAGGATACCGAAGCCTGGAATTCGTGGCAAACGCAGACGAGGCAGAGACAATCGCATCAGCCGAGCTCCTTAGCCAGGCGGGCGAACTCATCACCACGCTGTTCAAAGTTTTTAAACTGATCGAGGCTGGCACAGGCGGGTGAGAGCAAAACCATGTCCCCTGCCCCAACCTGCTCACCAATCAGCGCCATGGCTTCAAGCAGGGTTTCGGTTTGTACGGCAATATCAGGACGCAGCGCCGCCAGCTGGCTGGCGTCGCGACCAAAGCAGTACAGACGGATATTATTCCCTTGCAGATAAGCAGATAGCGGTGAGAAGTCTGCGGACTTACCGTCACCCCCTAACAGCAGATGGAGGGTGCCATCGACTTGCAGGCCGCTCAGGGCAGCTTCAGTACTGCCAACATTGGTTGCTTTGGAGTCATTAATCCAGCGCACGCCTTTGTTTTCCCACACCAGTTGAAAACGGTGCGCCAGTCCGCTGAAGGTGGTGAGTGCGGCCAGGCTACTGCTCAGCGGGATATTTACCGCATCGGCAAGGGCGAGAGCGGCCAAAGCATTGGTATAGTTATGCTGGCCCACCAGTTTCATCTCCCGGGTGTTCAGCACTTTTTCACCCCTGACACGGAGCCAGGTTTCCCCCTGTTGCCGGGTCAGGTGATAATCACCGACATCGACACCAAAGCTTACGCAACGATCATCTGCTCCCCGGACCGGTAAGGTCAGGGCATCATCTGCATTGACGACACAGACTTTGGCATTCTCATAAATACCTAGCTTAGCGCTGCGGTATTGCTGCAGGCCTAATGGATAGCGATCCATATGATCTTCGGTGACGTTGAGAATTGTCGCCGCGGCCGCACGCAGGCTGGCGGTCGTTTCCAGCTGGAAGCTGGAAAGCTCAAGGACATACAGGGCATAGCCTTTATCGAGAAGTTGCAGAGCAGGCTGACCAATGTTACCGCCAATGCCCACTTTTATACCCGCCGCATGGGCCATTTCCCCCACCAGCGTAGTGACCGTACTTTTACCATTCGAACCGGTTATCGCCACAATAGGTGCCTGAGCTTCACGACAAAACAGCTCAATATCCCCAACGATTTCAATCCCGGCCTGCGTCGCAGCCGCTAAAGCCGGGTGAAACAGCGCCATACCAGGGCTTGCCACAATCAGGTCAGCGCTCAGTAACCAGCCTTCATGCAAACTGCCGGTATGTCGCTCAATGTCCGGGGATAACTTATCAAGCCCTGGCGGCACGATACGGGTATCCATCACACGCGGTACGACACCGCGTGACATAAAGAAATCAACGCAGGAAAGCCCGGTTAATCCTAACCCGATAATAACGACCTGTTTGCCCTGATAATCGGCCATGATTAACGTACCTTCAACGTAGCCAGGCCAATCAGCACCAGCATCAGGGAAATAATCCAGAAGCGAACAATAACCCGCGGTTCTGGCCAGCCTTTCAATTCATAGTGGTGATGAATCGGCGCCATTCTAAAAATACGCTGTCCGCGCAGTTTGAAGGAGCCGACCTGCAAAATCACCGACAGGGTTTCCACCACAAAAACGCCGCCCATAATCAGGAGTAAAAACTCCTGACGCAGCAGCACGGCAATGGTGCCCAGCGCACCGCCTAAGGCCAGTGAACCGACATCGCCCATAAAGACCTGAGCCGGGTAGGTGTTAAACCACAAGAAACCGAGTCCTGCGCCGACAATGGCGGTACAGACAATCACCAGTTCACCGGCGTGGCGCAGATAAGGAATATGCAAGTAACCGGCAAAATTCATGTTACCTGTTGCCCAGGCAACCAGCGCAAAGCCGGCGGCAACCAGAACGGTGGGCATAATCGCCAGGCCATCAAGGCCATCGGTCAGGTTGACCGCATTACCCGTGCCGACAATAACAAAATAGGCCAGCAGGACGTAAAACAGACCCAGCTGGGGCATCACGTCTTTAAAGAAAGGCACCACCAGCTCGGTCGCCGGCGTATCTTTACCGGCAATAAACATGGTGAAAGCAACGGCCAGGGCGATAACCGACATCCAGAAGTACTTCCAGCGGGCAATCAGCCCTTTGGTGTCTTTACGTACCACTTTGCGGTAGTCGTCGACAAAACCGATGATGCCGTAGCCCACCAGCACAAAAAGCACGCACCAGACATAAGGATTAGAAGGATAGGCCCACATCAGGACGGAGACGACAATCGCGGTGAGGATCATTAATCCCCCCATGGTTGGCGTCCCGCGCTTGCTAAAGTGAGACTCCGGACCGTCGTTACGGACAACCTGGCCAAAGGAGAGCTGTTGCAACCGGGCAATTAAGCGCGGCCCCATCCACAGGGAGATAAACAATGCCGTCAGCAGGCTGACAATGGCGCGAAACGTCAGATACGAAAAGACGTTAAAACCGGAATAATATTTAACCAGATGTTCGGCCAGCCAGACTAACATGCTTGTTTCTCCTGTAATGCACGAACCACTTCTTCCATGGCCGCACTACGTGAACCTTTCACTAAAATTGTTAATTTCGGATGTTGTGCAATCAAGGCCTGCAGACGGCGGATAAGAGCAGGCTTATCGGCAAAATGCTCGCCCACGCCGGAGGCCTGGCTTAACGTTTCACTCAATACGCCAACACTAAGAACCCGGTCTATCCTTGCCTGTTTTGCCGCCTCACCCACCTGACGATGACAAGCCTCGGCCTCATCGCCTAATTCCCCCATATCCCCCACGACCAATACCCGGTAACCCGGCATATCCGCCAGTACCTTCACCGCGGCGGTCATTGAGCCGACATTGGCGTTATAGCTGTCATCAAGTAACAGTTGCTGTGGATTAAGGGGGATTGGAAATAGCCGCCCGGGTACCGCCTGCAAACCGGCAAGCCCGGTTTTCACTGCCTCAAGCGTTGCCCCTACCGCCATAGCCAGAGCGGTTGCCGCCAGGGCATTGGCAATATTATGCTGTCCTGGGAGGGGCAGCATGACATCAATATCCCCCTGCGGGGTGTGCAGGAGAAATGCGGTGCCCTTAAGCGTAATGCGCACCTGAGTCGCGGTGAAATCGCTCTGGGTGTCCGTTGGCGAAAAACGCCATAGCTGACGGGAACCAATGGTTGCCTGCCAGCCGGCCAGGTCATGACTTTCGCCATTGATAATGGCGATCCCCTCCGCCGACAGCCCGCTAAATATCTCCCCCTTCGCTTTGGCCACGCCGGCCAGAGAGCCAAACCCTTCCAGATGGGCCGCCGCCAGGTTATTGACTAAAGCGGCCTGCGGGCGAGTGAGCGCCACGGTACGGGCTATTTCACCCTGGTGATTGGCTCCCAGTTCAATAACGGCAAATTTATCATCAGGCGTTAAACGCAGCAGAGTGATAGGAACGCCAATTTCATTGTTCAGATTGCCGGCGGTATAGAGGGTTTTACCGCATTGACGCAGGATAGCGGCGGTCATCTCTTTAACCGAGGTTTTCCCGGAGGAGCCGGTTAATGCCACCACCCGGGTCGGCACTTGCTGACGCACCCAGGCAGCCAACTGTCCAAACGCCTGGTGTGTATCTTCAACCACCAGTTGGGCAACATCCAGCGGCAGTCGGCGGGAAACTAACAGCGCGGCAGCTCCGGCTTTTAGCGCATCCGCCGCAAAGTCATGGCCATCAAAGCGCTCGCCTTGCAGAGCAACAAATAAACAACCCGGCGTCACTTTCCGGGTGTCTGTTGTTACTTCAACTATTTGTCTATCCTCGCCGTAAAACTGCCCTTGCAGCTCTACCGCCAGCTGTTTTAAGGAAACCGGAATCATGCGATGACTCCTAATAAACGTGCAGCGGTGACCCGGTCTGAGTAATCAAGACGCTGATGTCCCACTATCTGATAATCTTCATGTCCTTTACCGGCCACCACCACCACATCGTTTTCTGCGGCTTGCATAATGGCATTGGTGACCGCTTCAGCACGCCCCATCACGACAAAGGCCCGTCCGGCGTCCAGCATACCGGCGAGGATATCGGCAATAATGGCCTCTGGCTCTTCGGTACGTGGGTTGTCATCAGTGACCACCACCACATCGGCATACTGTTCGGCAATCGCGCCCATCAATGGCCTTTTGCCTTTATCGCGATCGCCCCCGCAGCCGAAGACACACCAGAGTTTGCCGGTACAGTGCAGACGCGCGGCATTCAGCGCTTTTTCTAAGGCATCCGGAGTATGGGCATAATCCACCACGACCGTGGTTTTACCCGGCGAAGTAAAGACTTCCATCCGGCCACAAACAGGCTGGAGCTGTGAAGCTGTCGCCTGCAGATCCGCCAGCGGATAACCCAGGGCCAGCAGGGTCGCGAGGGCCAGCAGCAGATTGTTGACGTTAAACGCCCCCATCAGGCGGCTATCGATTTCTCCCTCGCCCCAGCTTGAGTTAAAGCGAATATGTGCCCCGCCATCGTGATAGCGCACGGCGGTGGCCTGCAGCCAGCGGCCATGGCATGCCGGATCAATATGATTTTCCATGCTGACGGCGACGGCATCAGGGAGACGGGCTAACCAGCGACGTCCCACTTCATCATCGGCGTTGATAATCGCCTGCCCGCAGTCATGTTCAGAAAACAGTAACCACTTAGCAGATTCGTAATTGGTCATATCACCATGATAATCAAGGTGATCGCGACTTAAATTGGTGAAAACGGCAGCGGCAAATTTTAAGGCCGCAACCCGATGCTGAACCAGGCCATGGGAAGAGACTTCCATCGCGGTAAAGCTCGCCCCTTTAGCATGCAGTTCAGCCAGCTCATGCTGGACATCAACCGCGGAGCCCGTGGTGTTTTCGCTGGCCACAACCTGGCCGAGCAGGCCATTACCGACGGTGCCCATCACCGCACTGGTTTCACCCACTAACTGTGCCCATTGGGCGAGCAGCTGAGTGGTGGTGGTTTTACCGTTGGTCCCGGTCACCCCCACCAGGCGCAAAGCCGCTGAGGGTTGATGATAAAAGCGTCCAGCCAGGGCGGAGAGCCGCTGATGTAACTGGGAAAGGTAGATAACAGGTACGCCGTGCATTTCACGAATTTCGCCGTCCTGAGCTTCACCTTCCGCCTCAGCAATGATAGCCGCAACACCCTGAGCAATAGCCTGAGGAATATAACGACGGCCATCCGTCTGGTGTCCGACAATAGCCACAAACAGATCGCCCGATGCAGCCGTACGGCTGTCGAGTGTCATTTCCCGAAGTGCCCGTGGTGCCAGCCCGGCTACCCACGGCGCGAGAAGGTCGCGCAAATTACGATCTGCCACCTGTTGCCTCTTTTTGATTGATTACAAATTCGTTTTTCTCACCGGAGGTTAAGGCATCCGGTTCAATATTCATGGTCCGCAACACGCCGCCCATGATCGCGCCAAATACCGGCGCAGATACCGCACCGCCGTAATATTTACCGGCCTGCGGATCGTTAATCACCACCACCAGCGCAAAACGCGGGTGGCTGGCGGGCGCAACACCGGCGGTATAGGCGATGTATTTATTGATATATTTTCCATCCGGACCGACTTTCTTCGCCGTACCGGTTTTAATCGCTATACGATAGCCTTTAATCGCCGCTTTGGAGCCACCGCCGCCGGGTAAAGCCACGCTTTCCATCATGTGCAGGACAGTACGCACCACCGACTCAGGAAACACACGCTCCCCAGGCACCGGCGGGTCGACTTTGGTGATGGATAACGGACGATAGACGCCATAACTGCCTATCGTTGCGTAAGTACGTGCTAACTGTAACGGGGTGACCATCAGTCCATAGCCGAACGAGAAGGTCGCCCTTTCTATATCAGACCAGCGTTTTTGTGCCTGAGGGTAGAGGCCGCTCCGCTCGCCAACCAGCCCCAAATTGGTGGGTTTCCCCAGGCCAAAACGAGAGTAAGTGTCGACTATCGCTGAGGAGGGCATCGCCAGCGCAAGCTTTGATACGCCCACGTTACTCGACTTCTGCAAAATTCCCGTCAAGCTGAGTTCGCTATAGCGTCCAACGTCTTTAATCTCGTGACCATTGACCCGGTAAGGGATGGTATTCAGCACCGTGTTTTCATTGACCACACCGCGCTGTAAGGCGGTCATCACCACCATCGGTTTAACCGTTGAGCCGGGTTCAAAGACATCGGTGATGGTGCGGTTACGCATCACATCTTTTTCGGTATCCGCCAGATTATTCGGGTTATAGGACGGGCTGTTAGCCATGGCCAGCACTTCACCGGTACTGACATCGACCAGCACGGCGCTACCGGACTCGGCTTTGTTAAACGCTACCGCATTGCTAAGTTCACGGTAGACCAGAGCCTGTAAGCGCTCATCAATACTCAGGGCCAGATTATGGGCCGCCTGGCTATCGGTAGAGGAGATATCTTCAATTACGCGACCAAAGCGGTCTTTACGGACAACACGCTCCCCTGGCTGGCCAGTGAGCCATTTATCGAAGCTTTTTTCGACCCCTTCAATCCCTTCGCTGTCGACGTTAGTAAAGCCAATGAGGTGAGCCGTGACTTCGCCTGAAGGATAATAACGGCGAGATTCCTGGCGCAAATGGATGCCAGGAAGTTTGAGTTTTTTAATGTAATCGCCAATATCAGGGTTCACCTGACGGGCAAGATAGATAAAGCGGCTTTTCGGGTTATTGTTAACCCGGGCTGCCAGCTGATCGAGGGGGATTTTTAGGGCATCGGCCAATGCTTTCCAGCGGCTGTCGAGGGTCACACCACCGGCATCGTGCAACTCTTTCGGATCCGCCCAAATGGCGTTAACCGGGACACTGACCGCCAGCGGGCGACCGGCCCGGTCGCTTATCATCCCGCGGGCGCTGGTCACTTCCTGAACACGCAAAGATCGCATATCCCCCTGACGGACCAGCATGTCGGGGTCAATAACCTGCAGCCAGGCCACGCGGCCCATCAAAAATACCATTGCTAGCAAAATACAGCCGCAAAGTAGCGCAAAACGCCAGCCAATAAAATTGGCCTGAGGCTCCTGGCGTTTTGACTTGGGCATTTTGGCGGCTATCTTCATCTGTCGCTGGCTTCCTTATTGCTGAACTACAATGTTTTCCTGTGCAGGATCAACATGCTGCAATTGCAGCTTTTCCTTCGCTATACGTTCAATACGGCTATGATCGCCCAAAGCATTCTCTTCAAGGATCAGGTTGCGCCATTCAATGTCCAGCGCATCGCGCTCGACCACCATTTGCTCCCGCTGGGCAGTCAGTAAGCGGGTTTGGTGGGCGGTAGTGACGACCATCACGGAGGTCACGATAATGGCGATAAACAAGGCTAATGGCAGCTTTGCATGACGCAACAAGTCGCGACCAATAACACCGGGCAAGGCGTGGCGTTCATGATTACCGAACTGGGCCACTTTACTCAGCGACTCGGTCACCTTGTTCATCATGAGCTTGTCCTTTCCGCAATGCGTAATACGGAACTACGCGCCCGCGGGTTTTCGGCAATCTCCAGCTCGCCAGGCATCAATTTACCCAGCGCCTTAAGGGTACGCCCGCCTAACTTATTAAGCTGCGCTTCCGTCATCGGTAAGCCCGCCGGTACCTGTGGCCCCCGGCTGTTTTCACGCATAAAACGCTTAACAATACGGTCTTCAAGAGAATGAAAACTGATAATTGATAAACGTCCACCGACGCTTAACGCCGTCAGCGAGCCGGATAACGCCCGCTCAATTTCTTCCAGCTCACTGTTAACCCAGATACGAATAGCCTGAAAAGTCCGGGTCGCCGGGTGCTTAAATTTGTCTTTTACCGGCGTTGCCAGCGCGACCACTTCGGCTAATTCTTTGGTACGGGTCATCGGTTGTTCACGGTTACGCTCAACAATCGCCCGGGCGATACGCTT
>Ga0153936_100508_pt1 | contig 11101 bp, 3 predicted proteins | sample TSNJ020MetaG_FD_102272 | JGI IMG/M metagenome (GOLD analysis project Ga0153936, IMG submission 102272) | Attine ant fungus gardens microbial communities from New Jersey, USA - TSNJ020 MetaG | ecosystem: Host-associated > Fungi > Mycelium > Unclassified | place: USA: New Jersey, Wharton State... | reverse complement strand
GAAGTCGAGGTGTTACACGATCAATTGCTGGCGATGTTGCAGGATGACCCGACGCTGTCCCCACGGGATATTATTGTGATGGTCGCTGACATTGACAGCTACAGCCCGTTTATTCAGGCCGTTTTTGGTAATGCCCGTGATGAACGCTGGCTGCCATTTACCATTTCAGACCGGCGCGCCAGACAGGCTCACCCGGCCCTGCAGGCGTTTATTAATTTACTCGCCTTACCCGATAGCCGTTTTCTGGCCGAAGATGTTCTTGCCTTATTGGAAGTTTCAGCCCTGGCAAATCGCTTCTCTATTGATGAAGAGGGCCTGCGTTACCTGCGTCAATGGGTGAGTGAGTCCGGCATTCGCTGGGGAATCGATGATGACAATGTCCGTGAACAGTCGCTTCCCGCGACCGGGCAGCATACCTGGCGCTTTGGCTTAACCCGTATGTTGCTGGGTTACGCCATGGAGAGTGAGGCAGGGGTGTGGGACTCGGTGCTGCCCTATGATGAGTCCAGTGGGTTAATTGCCGGTCTGGTGGGGCAGCTGGCTGAATTACTGATGCGGCTCAACCAGTGGCGGCAAACGCTGTCCCAGCCGAGAACTCTGCAAGAGTGGCTGCCGCTGTGCAGAGAACTGTTAAGCAGTTTCTTTGCCCCTGATAGCGAAACGGAAGAAGCGCTTGCCCTGATAGAGAAGCAGTGGCAGGAGCTGATTGAGCAGGGTATTGAGGCACAATATGGGCAACCCGTCCCCATGGTTCTGCTGCGCAGCGCCCTGGCGCAGCGTCTTGACCAGCAACGAATGAGTCAGCGCTTTCTCGCCGGGCAGGTGAATTTCTGCACGCTAATGCCAATGCGGGCCATTCCCTTTAAGGTCGTCTGTCTGCTGGGGATGAACGACGGTGTCTATCCGCGAACCCTTGCCCCGCTGGGCTTTGATTTAATCGCTCAAAATCCACAGCGGGGGGATCGTAGCCGGCGGGATGATGACCGTTATCTGTTTCTTGAGGCTATCAGTTCGGCACAGCAGCGTCTTTATATCAGCTATATTGGCCGGGCGATTCAGGATAATCGTCAACGCTATCCTTCGGTATTGGTTGAAGAACTCCTGGACTATATCGCCAATAGCTACTGTTTACCGGGGGATGAGTCGGTAAATATCGATATCAGCGCCCAGCACGTCAGGCAGCATATCATTCAGCAACATACCCGTACCCCTTTCGACAGTGAAAACTATATCGGGAGCACAGAGGGTCACAGCTTTGCTAAAGAATGGCTACCGGCAGCCAACCGCCAGGGGGAAAGCCATGGGCACTTTATCCGTCCTTTGCCTGGGGAGGCCATTGAAGAGGTGACCTTTGACCAGCTCCAGCGTTTTTGGCGGCATCCGGTACGGGCCTTTTTTCAGCAACGACTCGGTATTCAGTTCCGGCTGGATGAAACAGAGCTACCGGAAAACGAACCCTTTAATCTCGACCCGCTGGGCAGTTTTATGCTCAATCAGCGGCTGTTAAATGCGCTGGTCAGCGAGGAAGATACCCAGCAACTCTTTACCCGCTATCGGGCCGCCGGTGAGCTGCCGTACGGTGCTTTTGGGGAGGTTCTGTGGGAAAACCAGGTCGCCGATATGATGACGCTTGCGGAGAAAATCATTGCCGAGCGTCAGGAAAGAAAGAGCCTGGAGATTGACCTGCATATTGGCAATATCCGCCTTACCGGCTGGCTGTCAGATGTGCAGGAGGATGGTCTGTTACGCTGGCGGCCTTCGGTACTTAATGTGACGCACGGTATGCAACTCTGGCTCGAACATCTGGTCTGGTCTGCCCAGGGCTGGGTAGGTGAAAGCCGTATGTACGGCAGAAAAGAGAGCCAGTGGCGCTTCCCCGCAATGGACAGTGAGCAGGCCAGGCATTACTTAAGCGAGTTACTCGACGGTTTCCGTCAGGGGTTTGCTCAGCCGCTGATTTTATTACCGCAAAGTGGCTGGGCCTGGCTGAAAAGTTGCTATGACGCGGATCAGGACGCGATCCTCTGGGATGAAGCGACGCAGTTGAAGGCCAGGAATAAACTGCTGTCCGTTTGGGAGGGGAATGTTATGGTTGAAGGCGAAGGGGCCGATATCTGGCTGCAACGACTGTACCGCACGTTGGATGACGCCTATTACGAGGCCATTATTGCGGAAGCCGGGCGCTATCTTTTACCGCTCATTCGTTTCAACCAGGGGTGAACGCGGCTTAATCAGTGCGCTATGTGACAGACAGCCCCCTTATGATGCAGTAGACAGTTGACTTATGTTCTGCCGCCAGAGCGTTAGTGCAGGGTTTGGCGTGTTTTAATGATAAATGGATTAGTCGATAAGAGGTTTGTGTATGCCGAAACGCAGCACCGGTTTGATAGCTTTTTGTTTATATGTTGCACTTTGGACACCCCTCAGCTTTGCCGGGACGGGGTGGCAGCCTCTGGCAGATACCATTCGTAAAAGTGAAAAAGATCCACGTCAATATCAGGCAATTCGTTTAGACAACGGTATGACGGTGCTGTTGGTCTCTGATGCTCAGGCGGTGAAATCCTTATCAGCGCTGGTGCTGCCCATCGGCTCGCTGGAGGATCCTGATGCGCATTTGGGCCTGGCGCATTATCTTGAACATATGACCTTAATGGGTTCTAAAAAGTTTCCCGATCCTGACAGTCTGTCTGAATACCTTAAAAAACACGGCGGCAGCCATAACGCCAGTACCTCATCGTACCGCACTGCCTACTATCTTGAAGTTGAGAATGATGGATTAACCGGGGCGGTGGAGCGGCTGGCCGATGCCATTGCTGAGCCTAATCTTGAGCAAAAATATGCCGAACGTGAACGCAATGCGGTCAATGCAGAGTTAACCCTTGCCCGTTCCCGGGACGGAATGCGTATGGCGCAGGTCAGCGCTGAAACACTTAATCCGGCGCATCCGGGGTCGCGTTTCTCTGGCGGTAATCTGGAAACACTGCGTGACAGGCCAGGCAGTAGTCTGCGTGATGCATTAGTGGCATTTCGTAATAAGTACTATTCTGCCAACCTGATGAAAGCGATTATTTACAGTAATAAACCGCTACCGGAGCTGGCAACGCTGGCTGCCGATACCTATGGCAAGGTGGCTAACAAAAACATTGAGCAACCGAGAATCGATGTGCCGGTGGTGACCGATGCGCAGAAAGGCATTTTTATTCACTATGTTCCGGTTATGCCCCGTAAAGCCATCCGTATAGAATTTCGCATTGAGAACAACAGTGACAAATTTCGCAGTAAGACGGATGAACTGATTGGCTATATGATAGGCAATCGCAGCAAAAATACGCTGTCAGACTGGCTGCAACAACAAGGCCTTGTTGAAGGGATAAGCGCCGCCTCTGATCCGATGACGGCGGGCAACAGCGGTATTTTTTCTATCACCGCTTCCCTGACGGATAAAGGCCTGGCGAATCGTGATGAAGTTGTCGCGGCAATATTCAGCTATATCAATCAGCTAAAAGAAAAAGGCGTGGATAAGCGCTATTTCGACGAACTGTCTCATGTGCTGGATCTTGACTTCCGATATCCCTCTATCACCCGGGATATGAGCTATGTTGAATGGCTGGGCGATACGATGCTGCGCGTACCGGTAGCACACACGCTGGATGCGGTGAATATCGCCGATCGCTACGATCCGCTCTCGATAAAAGCCCGACTGGACTCGATGACGCCGCAAAATGCCCGTATTTGGTATATCAGCCCGAAAGAGCCCCATGATAAAACGGCCTACTTCGTTGATGCACCCTATAAAGTGGATAAAATTACCCCTGAAAAATTCAGTCAATGGCAGAAGATGAGTCAGGCGATTAAGCTCGACCTGCCGACGCTGAACCCTTATATCCCTGATGATTTCACCCTGTATAAGGCGGATAAAGACTATCCCCACCCTGAACTGCTGGTTTCTCAAAAAAACCTACGGGTGATGTATATGCCAAGCCGCTATTTCTCAAGCGATCCTAAGGCCGATGTTACCCTGATATTACGGAATCCGGACACGCTGAATAGTGCGAAAAATCAGGTTCTTTTTGCGCTAAATGACTACTTAGCCACGCTGTCCCTTGATGAATTAAATATGCAGGCATCGGTCGGCGGGATCAACTTCTCCTCCAGCGGTAATCGGGGGTTGATGATCAATGCCAACGGGTATACCCAGCGTCTGCCCAAATTATTCAGTGAGCTGGTTGGCGGATACTTCTCTTATCAACCCACGGCAGAACAGTTTGACCAGGCGAAGTCGTGGTATAAGCGGATGCTTGAGTCGGCAGATAAAGGCAAAGCCTATGAACAGGCCATGTTACCTGCGCAAATGCTGTCACAGGTTCCCTATTTTCAGCGCGCTGACCGTTTAGCATTATTACCGGAAATTACCTTGCAGGAGGTTCTTGATTATCGTCAGCAACTCAAAGCCAATGCCCGGGCAGAGTTTTTGCTAGTCGGTAATATGACGCCAGACATGGCTAAGACCATGGCCAGCGATGTGACTGAACAACTGGCGATGAATGGCGTGGAATGGTGCCGTAATGAAGATGTTGTTATCGATAAAAAAATGCGGGTTAATTTTAAAGATAAGGGCAGCAGTACCGACTCCGCTTTAGTTGCCGTTTACGTTCCCATCGGATATAGCGAGGCGACCGGAGCAGCCTATAGCCTGATGCTAAGCCAGATTATTCAACCCTGGTTCTATAATCAGTTAAGAACCCAGGAGCAGCTTGGCTATGTGGTTTCCGCCTATGCCACGGCCGTGGGGCGTCAATGGGGAGTGGGCTTTGTCGTACAAAGTAGCGATAAACAGCCTGCTTATCTCTATAAACGCTTTCGCGCCTTTTACCCAACCATCGAGCGCAAATTACGTAGCCTGAGTCAGACCGACTTTGCCCAAATTCAGCAGGGGCTTATCGGCCAAATTCAGCAGCCACCGCAAACGCTGTCTGAAGAGGCATCATTATTAAGTAGAGACTTTGACCGACGAAATATGGCCTTTGACTCCCGGGCACAGGTTATTGAGCAAATTAAAAAGCTAACGCCTGAGAAATTAGCGGTATTTTTCAAAAAAGCCGTGATTGCACCGAACGGGCTGGCGCTGTTATCCCAAATTTCGGGAAGTCAGGGTGGGGCCGGACAATACGCTGAGCCTGCGGGGTGGAAAGAGTGGGACTCGGTCAGTAAGCTACAGCAAACTTTGCCATTGCTAAGAGAAAATAAATGACCGACGTTACCGCACAGTCACTTGACCCATTATTGTTGCCACTGCATGGCGAGCGATTAATCGAGGCCTCTGCGGGAACGGGAAAAACCTTCACCATCGCCGCGCTTTACTTACGACTGTTATTGGGCCTGGGAGGGGAAAATGCCTTCCCGCGCCCACTGCATGTTGATGAATTGCTGGTAGTGACCTTTACCGAGGCGGCGACAGAAGAGTTACGGGGACGCATCCGGGCGAATATTCACGAACTGCGCATTGCCTGTATTCGACGCTCAACCTCCTCCCCGCTGCTAAAGGGACTATTAGCCGAAATAGAGGACAAAGACGTCGCGGCACGCATACTGTTTTTAGCCGAACAGCAGATGGATGAAGCGGCTATCTTTACCATTCACGGCTTTTGTCAGCGTATGCTCAGTTTAAATGCTTTTGAGTCCGGGATGTTGTTTGAACAACAGCTTCTGGAAGATGAAGCCCTTTTGCGTCAGCAGGCCTGCGCTGATTTCTGGCGGCGTCATTGTTACCCATTGCCAAAAGCTGTGGCCAGGGTTATCAGTGACACCTGGTCCGGGCCTGATGCACTGTTAAAAGATATTTATGCCTGGCTACAGGGCGAGGTGCCGCTGCTTAAAAACCCCCCGCCGGAGGATGAGACCTTTATTCGCCGTCATGAAAAAATCATTGCCGCTATTGATGAGGTGAAAGCCCAATGGCGGGCGGCATCCTCTGATTTGGCCGCGCTGATTGAAGGCTCTGGCGTTGATAAACGAAGCTATAGCAGTAAAAACCTGCCGAAATGGCTACAGGCGGTCGGTGAGTGGTCTCACCGACAGACCGACAGTTATCAACTTCCGGATGTGCTTGAGAAATTTTCCCAGGCGACCCTGAGTGACAAAACGAAAAAAGGCCAGGCACCGACGCATCCGCTGTTTAGCGCGATTGAAAATCTGCTGCAATCGGCATTAACGCTGCGCGACTTAGTGATTGCCAGAGCTTTAGTTGAAATCAGGCAAACGGTGCAGCAAGAGAAAGAACGGCGCGGTGAGCTCGGCTTTGATGACATGTTAAGTCGCCTGGATAAAGCCTTGCACCAGGCAGGGGGCGAGCGGCTGGCGGAGGCTATTCGCCAGCGTTTTCCCGTTGCGATGATAGACGAATTCCAGGATACCGATCCCCAGCAATACCGCATTTTTCGCCGTCTTTATCTGCATCAGCCCGACACGGCATTACTGTTAATTGGCGACCCTAAGCAGGCGATTTATGCCTTTCGTGGTGCTGATATTTTTACCTATATTAAAGCCCGTAATGAAGTCCGTGCCCACTACACCCTTGAGACCAATTGGCGCTCTTCGCCGCTGATGATTGAAGCGGTTAATACGCTTTTTCAGCACAAAGAGAACCCGTTTCTTTTTCAGCAAATTCCTTTTCTGGCGGTCAGGTCAGCGCCAAAAAATAGCGATAACCGCTTTACGCTAAATGGCGACAGCCAGCCGGGTTTAAAAATATGGCTGCAGCCTGGGGAAGGGGTTGGCGTTCAGGATTATCAGCAAACCATGGCTATGCAGTGCGCCAGACAAATCCGCGACTGGTTAACGGCGGGGCAGCAGGGCACGGCATTATTATGGCGGGGCGATAAATCGTTACCGGTACAGGCCTCAGATATGACGGTTCTGGTGCGGAGCCGTCATGAAGCCAGCATTATTCGTGATGCGCTCAGTACTCTGAATATCCCCTCGGTTTATCTCTCCAGCCGGGACTCAGTATTTGCCACACCCGAGGCCCGGGAACTGTTATGGATTTTGCAGGCGGTTTTAACGCCTGAAAATGAAAGCCAGCTGCGTAGCGCCATGGCAACCAGTATGCTCGGCCTTGACGCTCTGGACATTGACTTGCTTAATCATGATGAGCAGGCCTGGGATATGCTGGTGGAGGAGTTTTTAGACTATCGCCGGGTCTGGAGCCAGCGCGGCGTGATGCCGATGTTAAGAGCGCTAATGGCAAAACGACATATTGCCGAAGACTTACTCGCCACCCCGCAGGGGGAGCGAAGACTGACCGATATTTTGCACCTCAGCGAGTTACTGCAGGAGGCCTCACTTGACCTTGAAAGTGAACATGCGCTTATTCGCTGGCTGGCAAACCATATCGCTCAGCCCGATGATAATGCCGCCAGCCAGCAATTACGGCTGGAAAGTGATAAACACTTAGTGCAGATAGTCACTATTCATAAATCAAAAGGGCTGGAGTATTCCCTGGTCTGGCTGCCCTTTTTTACCAACTATCGTGCCCAGAATCATGGTTTTTATCATGACCGTAGCACCTATGAGTCACAGCTGGATCTTGATGCCAGCGAGGCCAGTCTGGCCCTGGCGGAAGAAGAGCGGCTGGCGGAGGACTTGCGCCTGCTCTACGTCGCGCTGACGCGGTCAATCTGGCATTGCAGCATCGGTATCGCCCCGCTGTTTCGCGGTAACCGCAGTAAAAAAGGGGCCACGGATGTGCATCACAGTGCGCTGGGATACCTGATTCAACAAGGTGTTGCCCTTGATGCGGCAGGGCTTAAGCAGGCGCTGAGTCAATTGAACGGTGGCTGTATTGAGGTGGTGGAAGTGGAGAACGGGGATAACCATCCCTGGCAGCCCGTTGAGGCGGTGCAACCCTTACTTTCTGCCCGTCAGCTTATCCGTCCGGTTGCTGATAACTGGCGTGTGACCAGTTATTCCGGCTTACAGCAGCATGGTGTCTCAGCCCCGCTGGAGTTAGTCGCCCGTCTCGATGTGGATGCGGCGGGTGAAATACAGCCCCCGGCCTTACCTCAGCATACGCCGCATACATTCCCCCGGGGGGCGTCGCCGGGGACATTTTTACACAGCCTGTTTGAAAATAGTGATTTTACCCAGCCGGTTAACCCGGAATGGGTGGCAGAGTCTTTGCGTAATCATGGCTACTCAGAAGAGTGGGGACCGATGATGGTGGCCTGGCTTGAGCAGATTTTACAGGCACCGCTTAACGAAACCGGAGTCAGCCTGCAGCAGCTTAGCCGCAAAGACCAGCATGCTGAAATGGAGTTTTACTTGCCGATTGATGGCCCGCTGCAGGCCGAAAAGCTGGATGCCATTATTCGTCAGTTTGACCCGCTGTCAGCGGACTGTCCCGCTCTCGATTTTCGCGAGGTTAAAGGCATGCTTAAGGGGTTTATCGACCTGGTGTTTCGCTGGCAGGGGCGCTATTACTTGCTTGATTACAAATCGAACTGGTTAGGGGAAGATAGCAGTGCCTATACCCAGCACGCAATGTGTCAGGCTATGCAATCTCATCGCTACGACTTACAGTATCAGCTGTATAGCCTGGCGCTGCATCGCTACTTGCGCCACCGCATTCCTGATTATCAGTATTCCCGGCATTTTGGGGGCGTTATCTATCTCTTTTTACGGGGGGTTGAATCCGGGAAGCCAGGCCAGGGGGTTTTCGCCACCTGTCCGGATGAAAGGCTGATTAATGCCATGGACGAATTATTTGCCGGTCAGACCGAAGGGGAACCTCTGTGAGCATGTCACAACGTCTGAATGAGGCGGTAGAGTCAGGCATTCTGCGCGCTTTAGACGCCCAGTTTGCCATGATGATTGCCAGTGATGAACAGCCGGCTCTGATGCTGGCCGCCGCGCTGCTCAGCCATGATGCGGGGGAAGGGCATGTGTGCTTACCTCTGTCTCGCCTCAGCGCCAAACAGGCTTTTGCAGGACGGGCACCGGAGATAGCCGAGGCGCTATTTGCTGAGGCCGGCTGGCCTGAAGAGTGGGCCTCACTATTACTGGCATCCCATGCGGTTAGCTGTCTTGATGAGCCCACGCCGTTAAAATTGGTAGATAACCGGCTTTATCTGAACCGGATGTGGCGCAATGAGCAACGGGTTGCCGGATTTTTTGGGGTAAATAACCGGGAAATCGCGTGGGATGCGGCGGATGTACGCCGTATTCTCGATGAGTTATTTGGGACCAGTCATAGTACCGATTGGCAAAAAGTGGCGGCAGCGGTGGCGCTTACCCGGCGTATCTCAGTGATTTCTGGCGGTCCGGGAACCGGTAAAACCACCACGGTGGCCAGGCTTCTGGTTGCGCTTCTTAAGCTGGCGCAGGATAGGCCATTGCGTATTCAGCTGTGCGCCCCCACCGGTAAAGCTGCCGCTCGTCTTACTGAGTCATTAGGCCAGTCTTTACGTCAGTTATCCCTCGATGATGGTCTGAAAGACAAGCTACCCGGCGAGGCCTGTACTTTGCACCGACTGCTCGGCGCTCAGCCGCAAAGTCAGACCTTTCGTTATCATGCCGGTAATCCGCTGCATCTTGATGTGCTGGTGGTGGATGAAGCCTCCATGGTTGACTTACCGATGATGGCCCGGCTGATTATGGCTTTGCCAGAGCAGGCTCAGGTCATTTTCCTTGGCGATCGCGATCAACTGGCTTCGGTGGAAGCCGGGGCGGTATTAGGGGATATTTGTCAGAATATCCACCAGGGCTACTCATCCTCACGAGCCGCTGAATTAGAGGGCCTGACCGGGTGTGAGATTCCCCGGGGTGAGTCAGTTGCCCAGGGAGCATTACAGGACGCCCTTTGTCTGTTGCGTAAAAGCTATCGGTTTGATGGGCAGTCAGGTATCGGGCAGCTGGCCCAGGGGGTTAATGGCTGCCATCTTGCCAAAGTAAGCGCGTTATTAGCCACACCACCGGCGGATATTCACTTCCAGCCTCTGCTTGAGAATGACGATTACACCTTAATGATTGACCAGGTTGCCAACGGCTATCGTGACTACCTGCAAAAGGTGCATGAGGGGGCCAGTCCGGATGAGGTGTTACGGGCATTTTCCCGTTATCAGTTGCTGTGTGCCCTGCGGGAAGGGCCGTTTGGGGTTAGCGGCCTCAATCACCAGATTGAACAGGCTCTGGCGAGGAAGCGACTGATACAACTACCGGCCAAAGCCGTGAATCGCTGGTATACTGGCCGCCCGGTGATGATAGCCCGTAACGACCGGACGCTGGGGCTGTTTAATGGGGATATTGGCATTGCTTTACCGGGGGAAGCGGGGCTGCGTGTCTGGTTTTTTATGCCGGATGGCAGTATTAAATCAGTGCAACCCAGCCGCTTACCAGAGCATGATACGGCCTACGCCATGACGGTACATAAATCCCAGGGCTCTGAATTTGACCATGCCGCCCTGGTACTGCCTAACCAATATGTGCCGGTTCTGACCCGGGAATTGGTCTATACCGCGATAACCCGGGCTAAAAAAATGCTCTCGGTCTATGCCAATAAAAAAGTCATGGAAAAAGCCATTGCTACGCGAACCGAAAGGCGCAGCGGCCTGGCGGATATTTTTTCCGGGCAAAACAGCGTCAGCGCAGTGTCGGTTGCAGAAGCAACCACTGAGTCAGATTATCCATAAAGCGGGCATGCTTTCGCGGCGATGACTGATGGGTAAAGAGCAGGGTGACGGGCTGGACGGGCGGCCTTCGCTGTTGCCTGCATCAGCAGCGATACTGTGCTAATTAATGCTTTGCGGGGCGACCAGGCAGGATGAAATAGCCGCCTGGTCGCCGCTCTCTATCAGGTCAGATCCGCCATCAGGACTTTCGACTTACGCTGATAGTTGTACATCTGTTTTTTGCTTTCCGGCAATAAGTCCACTTCAACCGGCATAAAACCACGCTCCTGGAACCAGTGAATGCTGCGCGTGGTCAGGACAAACAGCTTACTTAAGCCCATTTGCCGGGCCTGAGTCGCAATACGCTGAAGCAGCACTTCGCCCCGGGAGGAGCTGCGATAGTCCGGATGCACCGCAACACAGGCCATTTCACCAAT
>Ga0153936_100501_pt1 | contig 11154 bp, 12 predicted proteins | sample TSNJ020MetaG_FD_102272 | JGI IMG/M metagenome (GOLD analysis project Ga0153936, IMG submission 102272) | Attine ant fungus gardens microbial communities from New Jersey, USA - TSNJ020 MetaG | ecosystem: Host-associated > Fungi > Mycelium > Unclassified | place: USA: New Jersey, Wharton State... | reverse complement strand
GGAATTTTAGTAACATAATCACTAATGGAAACGTTATGTTACAGGATTGGCTGTGTTAGACAATGCAAATGTCGAAGAGTTTCTTACATAATTTTGTTATATTTAAACCTGAAAGTTTTACGTGAAGCATACTTGAAGCATATTTGAGGTGGTTATGAAAAAAATTGCATGTCTTTCAGCTCTGGCTTGTGTTCTGGCAGTCTCCGTAGGCACCGCATCTGCAGCAACCAGCACCGTAACGGGTGGTTATGCTCAGGGTGACATTAAGAATGTTCAGAACAAAGCACAGGGTTTCAACCTGAAGTATCGTTATGAAAACGACACTGCGCTGGGTTACATCGGTTCTTTGACCTATGTTGGCAAAACCGGTAGCGACAACGGTGAGCACGTTAAAGGTCAATACTACGGCATCACCGGTGGTCCTGCTTACCGTATCAATGACTGGGCGAGCATCTATGGTGTCATCGGTCTGGGCTACGGTAAATTCCAGCAAGTTCAGAACCTGAACGACAAGACTTCCAGCAGCGACTACGGTTTCTCCTACGGTGCAGGTCTGCAGTTCAACCCAATCGAAAACGTTGCTCTGGACTTCTCCTATGAGCAGAGCCGTGTTCGTCACAACGACGTCGGTACCTGGATTGTTGGTGCTGGCTACCGCTTCTAATTTAGCGGCAGTGATAATAAAAAATCCGCCTTTGGCGGATTTTTTTTTGCCTTTATTTTCTGAAAATAACCGCGATTACCAGGCCTGGGTAACCAGCCCGGCAGTGGGCCTAGGGGCTTGCCGGGCTAAAAAGATCCTCTTGTAAGCTATCGTAATTGACCTTGTCTAACACGAAATTAGTGACATACACCGGTTGCGCTTTCTCTTCTGAAATAAAGCGATATTTTTGCGGCAGCATCGCCGTTTTAATTCCGGTCCACTGGGCAAAGAAGCTTAAAAAGTCATTCGCACTCCGCCGGGCCTTAATGACCTGATGCTGGGTATCATCACTGGATAACACCATAAAGGGCACCTGAAAGCTCTGCTTAAATTTGTCATCGTGAGTCAGATATTGCAAACGGGTACCGCGTTCTCTAAAGGCCAGTCCATGGTCTGAAAAATAGACCAGAGAGAAACGACGGCCACTGTTTTGCAGCTGATCATAAAGCTTGTGCAGCAGGTCATCGGTTTGCGTGATGCTCTGCAGATAACAGGATGTTTCAGACGACTGAACAAAGATTGAATAATAGCCCTGGGTCCGATCGCAGGTTTTAGGGTGGGATCCCATCAGATGCAGTACCATCAGTTGCGGCACGCCTGGCGGGGTTGAGAGCACCTGGGCCGTCATCTTAAGTAAGTCTTCATCCCGGCTGCTTTTGTCGGCTTCGAAATTACCATTCTTAAGAAAATGTACCTCATCAGCACGCTTAGCAATACTGGCAATGGCGGTGTCATACTGGCCAATTTGCCCCTGATTTGAAAACCACCAGGTTTGCAGACCAGCGCGGTTCGCCAGTGTAATAAAGCTGTCCTGATATAATGGCTTACCCTCTTCAACCCGGTTCAGGGTCAGGCCGAGGGATTTCTGCGTCGAGGCGCTGGCTGCAATATAGTCAGTAAAAAACGTGCCGTTAACCTGACTGGCAAAAGGCGTATTGTGCCAATGACCGCCAAAAGCTCCCAGCGCATCACGCCGAGCGCTCTCGCCTATCACCACCACATAGACCTGGTATTTGGGCTTAACCGAAATAATGCTCCAGGAATCTTTTTGCCGGGTCAGGGCCAGCATCCGCGCCTGCTCTGCCAGCACATCCCGATGACTGACAATCACATCTTTGCTAAAGCGAAATACCGGATAGCCGCTGTCCACTAGCTTGAATACGCCGCCGTACAGCAGGTTAGTTAGCGGGGTGATAAACACGCAAACCAGGCTGATAACCAGGCACAGACTGTGCAAAGGGCGCCAGCCGGGGCGCTGCATGCGTTTGCGCCGGCAGGCTATCACGCCGAGTACCATAATCATCAGCGAGGCAACATAGCTATACCAGGGAAACAGGGTCACCATCTCGCTCGACTCTGTAAGGCTGGTTGAATGTAAAGCGAGCAGAGTGTTGAAGTTAGGTGAACCAAACGTCAGGCCAAAGGGTAAATAGAGCGCGGCAATCAGGGACCAGAAAGCAATCAGCCCTTTTTGCAATAGGGGAGCAAATGCCCACAGGAGTAATAACAGGCAGGCGAAGGCAATGGCATAAATAATGCTTAAGGGATAACCGAGCCCTGTATTGATAAGCAAGGCTTGCAGAAAGTAAAAAGCCACCCAAAACCCGGAAGCGTAGCTGCCTGCGGCGAGGCTTTTTTTAACCGATAAATCCATTTTTATCGCGGTCTTTTCAAACGCCATGTGCAGACCCTGGCGATAAGGGCATCCCTGTGTACTGGCCGGTGAGTGACGATAATATTTATCGGCAAAAACGGCGCTATCGACAAGTCGCACGAAGATAGAAGGGCAGCCGGATATTATCAATAGAAAAGATAAGGTGTTTTAGGACGTTATTGCCGGTAAGCAGAAAAACCAGGGACTTATCAATGAGAACTCAGGGAAAAGGGATTCGCAGGGATACTAATTGTTACAAATTAATGACGGTGATGACCATGACCGGGCAACGGTCTTGCCCGGGATTAGATGTCTTTATCATTCTGCTCTTGCTGTGGCTTTTGGCTAAAGAGATTGCAAAGCATATTCAGCAGCATTAAACGATTCTGGAACGGTGTATTAACAAACATATTCAGATGCCTCTTGAGTGTTTTCATCTTTGCCCCCTTAAGTGGTTGGGCTGACGTTGACGGTGGGTCATTTGATCGTCTTACATACAGATATAGCACGAGCTATACTTTATAGCTATGGCTATTTTCGGTTTTTTTTGTAGATAGGCGATGCTGGTTTACAATAAGGCGGCGTCGAGCTACGACGATGAAGATTTATTGGAAGAGGAAGCAATTATGAACCGTCGGGCAGGGCAGAAAAAAAACGAAAAAGTAATGCCATTACCCAATATTGAGGAGCATGTTGAAGGCTTCCGACAGGTGCGGGAGGCGCATCGCCGTGAGCTAATTGATGATTATGTTGAGCTTATTTCAGATCTGATTCATGAAGTGGGTGAAGTTCGTCAGGTTGATATGGCCGCCCGTCTGGGGGTTTCACAGCCGACCGTGGCAAAAATGCTAAAGCGTCTTGCCCAGGCCGGGTTAATTGAGCAAATTCCCTGGCGCGGCGTGTTTCTCACCCCGGAAGGGGAAAAGCTGGCGCAGCAAAGTCGCGAACGTCATCGGATTGTTGAAAACTTTTTCATCGCCCTTGGGATCAGTGCGGAAACCGCCCGTATTGATGCCGAAGGGGTTGAGCACCATGTCAGTGAGGAGACGCTGGAGATCTTTCGTCAGTTCAGTGCCGAACGTGGCATTGGTTAATGGTTAATGGTTATTAACCACCTGATTCAACCATTTTTGCGCGATCGCTTTTTGCATCTTTTAGGGCTAATAGCGATCGGGCTTATGGCGTTTATCCCCTTTAAACCTGCACTCTGGTTAGCCGCGATTGACTGGCAAACCCTGGCAACGCTTGCAGGCCTGATGATGCTAACTTAAGTGATTGAATTAATTGGTTATTTTTATGTGATTGCTAAAGCTGCTTTCGTAGGGATACAAACGGTTTTCATTGCATAAAATTATTTTATTAAGTACATTTACTAGACAGTTGACGATGTCGTCAGTTGATTTGAAGGGTTTCACATAAGTGGAGCATTTGCCAAGTGGCACTTGGTGTCCAGGCTAAGGTGGGAATGATGTTACATAGCGAAGCTAGAGCAAAGAGTCAGCGTTCAATTCATACGATTCTCGACAACACGCGAGTTATCGGTACCATTGAACCGCGTTCACTGTTTCCTGACACTGTAGAAGTGCGCAGAATGCTTAGCCGTACCCACAAAGATTCTCAGCATTTCATCGTCACCTTATTAAGCGATCTTCATCGCGCTAAAGATACTGAAATTGTTAAGCCTCTGGCTGAACTGACAGTGCGTAACGACAAAATTCGTTTTACGGTGAAGCCTAAAAAACAATACCCAGACTTGCGCGTGAACGAAGAGATTATTTATTCTATCGAAAAATCTGTCGCCTCCTTTATGAAAGAAGTATTTTCTGCGCAGATTTTCTTGAGCGACGAAATAACTCTGAGTGGTAAAGGGAATGGCACCTATTGTTGGTAGTGAAGATTACGCCAAGGATTTGTCTAAAGACCCGTCTCTTTCAGGCGGGTTTTTTGACTCCTTAAAACACGAGTTTATCCTACCTGATGAGACTTTAATCTATCGTATTGTAGAGAGGACTTACGAGAAAGCGGACTACGAAAAGATCGCTATAGTCTATGAGTTAGCTTTTGAGTCACCAGCGTTCATCGAAGAGCATATTAATGAATTACGTGAATCAAGTTTGAGTGACGATGAAATAATCAGACAAGTAATGAGCTTTCAAATGGAGAACGAAGAACGGTCCATTATCGTTGCTCGTTTCGCCTATGATTCATTCAACTTTATAGACCATTTCCAGCAGCAAGCATCTGGAGTCCAGATTCGCGGTGCGTATGTGTCGCCTGAAAAATCGGGTGTCGGTCTGGCAGGTCAAATCTACCGGCAGTTCGCTTTATTATATGGACATCTTGTTTGTGACAATACCCAAACCGAGTTTGGGGCGGCTTTATGGGCGGGAACAGTACGAGACGTGGTGGGTCGAGTAGATATATATGACTGTTCGGCACAACAGTATGTCGAAGAGTTGGGAGACCTTGCTACTGGTATCAAAGGGTACATACCCTGGAGTCTTGCTACCGCAGCGACAATTAATCCAAATAGCTTGAAAATGTCTCTGTGGAAACGCTATCCTTTTGAAATTAAGAGCTGTCACCATATAGTGTTAATCGTTTCAAGGTAACCATCTGGTATAGAGAGACGATCTACTCAAATCGTCAGTATGAAATAACGCTCCTAAGCGATTTTGGGGCGTTTTTACTTTAGCTGTTGTGATTGTTGACCCCACCTACAAACACGCTCACCGATAACGTCATGCGCCAAAATCTGCCGTTTACTTTCCTGAGTCAGCACATCCTCTCTGGAAATGTAAATAGGGCTGGCTAAATCGCAAATCTTCAGGCCGCCTAATCTCGCATCTCGTGAGTGGCAAGCTTAGCGTCAACAACATTATCCCAATTTATCAGCAATATACCAGCCTGTTTAACGCTCGTTCTGCCCCTTTATTACTGGCTTTTGCTGTCAACATAGCAGGCTTTGATCTGGCGATTGGTTCCATGGCTAATATTATTGCCCTGCGCATGGCCGGAGAGCCTGCTATCTGGTGGCGCTTTCACCTCTATTCATTCCCGTTACTGGGCTGGGCCGCCGCTGTTGGCTACTGGCTTATTTCCGCTCTGGGTCGTTAATAGCCAGCATGGGGGGAGCTTAAGCCCTGGGCAGAGAAGGGGACACGAATGAGCGGCGGGTCATTCGTTGCCAGGCCAGAAAGGGGATAGCGCCCCGAAGATGGCTGACTAGTGCAGGGATAAATGCAATAACGGAAACGGATTACCCTCGCCGTCGTATTCTGACCGTCCGACCTGGTTAAAGCCCATATGTAAGTAAAAGTCCCTGGCCTGTGGATTTTGCTCATTGACGTCGACCAGGTAGCAGCCCAGTTCGTTAATCGCAAAACTCAGCAGGGCTTTACCGACCCCGCTCCCCCGGCTCTGGGGTGAGACAAAAAGCATCTCGATGCGTTTATCATGACAGCCGATAAAGCCAAGTAGGCTGCCTTCATCATCAGCCGCTAAAAATAGCGGAAGTTGTGGCATATAGACATCGCGTATCTGCTGGCGCAGGGTGACAATATGCGCTTCGCTTAAAAAATCATGCGTTGCACGGACTGAGTCTTCCCAAAGGGTAATAAGCCTATCAAAATCCTGTTCTGTGGCAGGTAATATCTTCATCATGATTCACACTCAGTATTCATTAAACCCGTCTGATTTAGGCCCGGCGGGGCTATCATGCCGCTGAACCGGTCACAGGTTCCGACGGTCTGTGGTAAATACCCTGATATATGACAAGGGTACTCTGGGCTATCTTGACTTAACGCGCCGGGGGTTATTGATAAAAGGGCGCTTGTTTATTGAGGACCGCATCAATCACATCCAGTACTCCCTGATCGTTACAGTGTCCTGTCTGATAAGGGGCGATTTTTTTGATTTTATCCGGCGCATTAGCCATGGCAAAACCAAAGCCTGCCTGGCTCAGCATCTCAATATCATTACCCCCGTCACCAAAGGTCACCACCTCTTCATCGCGGATATTCCACCTTTTCTGCAGAATGCTCAGGCCATGAGCTTTATGTAAGCCCGGGATAATCAGGTCAATGGAGCCATGTCCGCTGGTCACCGGCACCACGATGCCATCAAGCTTATCCCGCAGGGCGTCCATGGTTTTCTCCAGATCGCTGTCAGGTAAGTTGAGGGCGAATTTAAAGATGCAGTCATCCAGGCTGGTAAAGTCATCAACAAACGCTAATTGATGATAATACCGGGCGGCAAGCTGCTTAAAGCGCTCTTCATAACGATTAAGGGTATAGGCGCGTTGTTTACCGCTGACGATAATTTCCAGCTGGGGCTGGGTCAGTAAATGGTTAATGACCGTACGACATGCTTCGGGTGTTAATTCGCCGTTAAACAGATCTTCACCTTCGCTCACGACCCAGGCCCCGTTATCGGCGACAAAAGAGATCTCATCGGCGATGGTGGGGAAAAAGGAACGCAGCTGATAATATTGGTTGCCGCTGGCCACCACAAAGCGAATCCCCTGGGATTTCATTTGTTGGTACTGTGCGGCAAAGCGTTCACGATGATACTTTTTTTCGTCGTTAAGAAATGTGCCATCCATATCGACGGCAATCAGCTTGATACCCATTGTCTATCCTTACTCTGCGGTTGAGAGCGGTTGTGCGGGCTTAGCAACGGCTTTCGCTACCAATGCCGCAATGACCATCAGGGACAAAACAACCAGCATGGCATAGCGCAGGCCATAATGTTCACCTAAAAAGCCCAGTAATGGCGGGCCGACGAGGAAAGCAACATAACCGGAGGCGGCCACAACACTCACCCGCCCAGCGGCGTCCGGGCCGGTATCTCCTGCCGCTGAAATAGTCAGCGGGAAGCCCAGCGAAGTGCCTAAACCCCACAGCAGGACCGAGACGCCAGCAAGGGCGGCATTATCAACAAAAACAATCATACCGATGCCCAGAACCCCCATAATCGCGCAGGCACGGACCACAATGACCCGGCTGTAACGGTCAATAAACCAGCCGCCGGTAAAGCGGCCAATGGTCATGCCAAGCGTGAAACCGACGTAAATCAATGAGCCGGATGTGGGACTAAAACCATGCCCGTCAACCATCAGTAATGGCAGCCAGTCATTGGCTGAACCTTCGGCAAAGGCCATGGCGAGAACGATAAAGCCGATTAACAGTAATTGTATATCTTTATAAAATGGACGATGGGTCTCTTTATTCTTAACCTGGCGACTGTCGGGGTCTTCTTTACCCGTCCCGTGCGGTACCGCGCTAAGCGCAATAGCAATCGGCACAATCACCAATAATCCGATAACCAGCAGATGCAGCCAGGAAATGACATTCCAGGCGGTGAGGGTCAGGCCGATGGCTGCCCCCACCAGGGTGCCGAGGCTAAAGAAACCGTGCATCATTGGCAGCACGGTCTTTTTCATCAGGCTTTCGATGATGGCTCCCTCAACGTTCATCGATACCTCAGCGGAACCCAGGCCACCCCCCAGTAAGGCCAGGCCAATGGCGAACAGTAAGGCCGAGGGTAGCCAGAGCGCGATGCTCATCACCAGCATGCCAACCACCATCATACTCATGCCGCTGCGAATAATGGTGCGGGTACCGAAGCGTTTAACCAGCCAGCCTGAGCAGAGAATACCGGTCATAGAACCGATAGATAAACCGAACAGCACAATGCCCATCCCCGAGGTAGAGACATTAAGCGTATCGCGAATCGCTGGCGTTCGGGTAACCCAGGAGGCAATAACTAAACCGGGAAGGAAGAAAAAGGTAAAAAGTGCCCAGGTGCGCAGCTGTAGTTTTTTTCTCTGCGTTGCAGACATGAATCATAACCATTAAATATTAAGAGGAATTTCAGATTAGCAAGAATGTGTACATTTGTACATATATCGCGTTAGACTGCCGGATTCTTTGACAGGGAGCTTGTGGATGAGCATAACGCAACGTCGGAACGATCCTGATCGCCGGGCCCGCATTATAGAGGCGACGCTTGAAATGCTGGCTGAACATGGCGTTAGCCAGGTCACCCATCGAAAAATAGCCCAGGCAGCCGGGGTGCCTCTCGGGTCAATGACCTACTATTTTACCGGTATCGATGCGCTAATTTGTGAAGCCTTTACCCAGTTTGCCGGGCAAATGTCAGACGGCTTTAGCCAGCATTTACAGCAGGCTGAAAACCCACAGCAGGCCTGTGAGGCGGTTGCCGATATTATCTGCGGAGCCTGCATCGCGACCCCTTACCAAATGCAGGTCATGCACCAGCTGTATGCCAGTGCGCACTGCTATCCTCAACTGAAAACCATTATGCAGGCATGGATGAAACGCAGCCAGCAATCGCTGGAACGCTTTTTTGACCCTTTTACCGCCCGCGCGCTTGATGCATTTATTGAAGGTATGGCCCTGCACTATATTACTGACAGCCATCCCTCCTCACGCCAGGAAATACTCGACATGATTGGCCGAATTACCATGGTGAAGGTTGGGGAATAAGGCTACCTGCGCAGGGCTATGCACGCCGCCAGCATAGGGCAAATGGCAGGGTTTGGATGTGATGTAGCCTTATGAATAATAAGGTTTACTGGGTTTCAGACAATAAAAAACCCATCAACCTTGAACCGAATGGGCGGGGTTGACGGGCTCCACAAAATTTGGGGACATCAAAGAAAAGCAGTGGCACTAATTATGACCCGCCACCGGTGAAAAAGTTCGTCGATAAATAAAAAAAAAGTATTTTATTTATCGAATTTGTCATTTGCTACCCAGGCCAGATGGCCACTATCAGGGTGCCTGCCAGGGTTAACAGGACGTTGGCGATAGCGTAAGTGCCAGCATAGCCCAGCGCCGGGATGTTACTGCGCGAGGTGTCGCTGATAATTTCCATGGCCGGAGCACAGGTTCTGGCCCCCATCATGGCGCCAAACAGCAGGGCGCGGTTCATGCGCAGAACGTAGGCACCAAACAAAAAACAGATAAATACCGGGCCGAGACTGACAATCAGACCGGCTATCAGCATTTGTCCTCCGATGGCACCGATGCCATTGCTGATGCCACTCCCGGCGCTTAAGCCGATACCGGCCATAAACACCATCAGGCCAAACTCTTTCACCATATTTACCGCCCCCTGGGGGATATAGCCAAAGGTCGGGTGGTTGGCGCGCAAAAAGCCCAGCAGGATACCGGCAAACAGTAAGCCAGCGGCATTACCGATACCAAAGTTAAAATTGCTGAACTGGAAGGTTATCATGCCGACCATCAGGCCGATGATAAAGAAGGCACAGAAGGCGAGCAGATCGGTAATTTGGCTATGCACTGAGATAAAGCCAATGCGCTCAGCCACTTTTTTAACCCGCCGCGCATCGCCACTGACCTGCAGTACATCCCCTTTATTCAGGACAATATTATCATCAATTGGCATGGCGATTTGGCTGCGGATCACTCGATTAAGGAAACAGCCCTGGTCCGTCAGTTTTAACTGGGCAAGACGTCGGCCTACGGCGTTATGGTTTTTAACCACAATCTCTTCGGTGACAATCCGCATATCCAGCAGATCCCGGTCAAAAACTTCTTTACCATTGCGGAAACTGGGGTCAAGGCGGGAGTGCGCATCCGGGTAGCCTACCAGAGATATTTCATCTCCGGTTTGTAATACGGCATCGCCGTCGGGGCTGGCAAGAATACCATTGCGACGAATACGCTCTATATAACAGCCGGTCTGGCGGTGAATACCCAGCTCGCGAAGGTTTTTCCCCTCGGTCCAGCCCACCAGTTCAGGCCCCACCCGGTAGGCGCGAATAATCGGCAGGTATACCTTGCGGGCAACATCATTATCCAGTCCGCGTTCCCGGGCAATTTGCTGAGCACTGGTTTGCAAGTCCTGGTGCTGGAGCGTTGGCATATAGCGTGCGCCAAGGATTAAGCTGACCAGACCAATAAGGTAGGTAATGGCATAACCGAGGCTAAGATTATCCAGCAGGGCATTAAGCTGAGTAATGGGCATCCCTGAATGGCGCAGCGTATCCCCGGCGCCCACCAGAACCGGTGTCGAGGTCATTGAACCGGCGAGCATCCCGGCGGTGAAGCCGATATCCCAGTGAAAAAGGCGTCCCAGCCCTAAGGCTATCAATAGGGCACTGCCCACCATCACCAGGGTGAGCAGCAGGTAGTTTTTACCATCCCGCAGGAAAATAGAGAAAAAGTTAGGTCCGGCCTCGATGCCAACGCAAAAGATAAACAGCATAAAGCCAAGATTAAGCGCTTCGCTATTAATGGCAAAGTGCTGCTGGCCAAGCAGGAGAGAAACCACCAGCACGCCTATCGAGCTGCCTAATTGGATGGGGCCAAGGCGTATTTTCCCAAGGCACAGCCCGAGGGTCAGCACCACAAATAACAGTAATATGTAATTGCCGCTTAATAAGTCAGCTACGTTGATATTCACAATTTTTTAACTTCTTTTTGCTGGATACCCATTATCGTGTAAGCCATCGATGTACCGGCTTTTGGCCTACCCGGGCGCGTTAGGTTCATCCTGAATAGCAGGGGATGAACAGGGTGGAAATATTGTTTTTTTTGGCGATATTAGCAAGTAGTTTTGTGTTCTATTAGAAATAAAAGCATAGGTTATCTATCAGGTGCAGTAATAAATATCGGCAAAAAAATGCAGAGCAGCCCTCAATATATAACAGGCTTTTGCCATAAAAGTGATCATAAATTGACCTTTTTGGCGTTATCGGAGGGGACGCATAGTCAGCGGGACTATCGCCCCCCGCGCTAACCGGCAT
>Ga0153936_100497_pt1 | contig 11178 bp, 7 predicted proteins | sample TSNJ020MetaG_FD_102272 | JGI IMG/M metagenome (GOLD analysis project Ga0153936, IMG submission 102272) | Attine ant fungus gardens microbial communities from New Jersey, USA - TSNJ020 MetaG | ecosystem: Host-associated > Fungi > Mycelium > Unclassified | place: USA: New Jersey, Wharton State... | reverse complement strand
ACTCTATTGAGTTCTCCTTGTCAACTCAGACCAGGAGTGTGGTTAAGTCATCTTAGGCTAAGTTGCTACATCATGCCATTCCAGGCTGTATTGCAATTGCTTTTTTCAAGAAAATCCTCCACTCATGATCATCCTCCAATAGTCCTCTTGTCATACATGCCTCCTTGAATATGACAAACACTTGGCCATTCCAGGTTCTTAAATGCTCCCAACTTACTTTCTTTAATTATTATTAAGATAGAACAGCATTAGAATACATTAGAATTAGAATACTTATTTTGATTGATCAATGAAAATAGATAGGCAATAAGGTGGGGGGTATACTTATTGAACCTATTGACCTTATTGACCTGTATAGAACCTGATTATAACTAATTTTCAACTTATTAATACTAATAAGGTAAAAAAGGTTGGGATCAGTATTTTGGGTTTTTCCTGATGTTTGAGTTCCTCCTTCAAAGAAAACTAGATTTCCTAGTACTTAAGGGATAGATTTTTTGATCAGGTAAAATAGTTCTGTGCCTGTCAGTGGTGCTTGATTGGGTGTTTGAACTTTGTTAGTACTCCTGTTCAACTTTGATCTTGTATATTTCCATTAGACCTGCCTTTTTGAATTATACTGCCAAATAGTTGGTTTTCTCATGTGCAATTCTGGAAAGATAGTTAGCCCATGCTGTCATAGGGTCAAGAGAGAGAGAGACAATGACTTGGATTGAATCATGGCAAGATTGGTGTGATGGGCTGGGCATCTCAGTTCTCGATAACAATGGTGTATGAGCATGTCACGACATTGATGGACATTTTTATATCCCAGTCAACCTCCAATAGCTGCTCTCTTTGACTATTATTATTATTGAATTTTCAAAAGTGTGATATGATATGATTTTCTACTTTACATGAAGAAGTGTCAGAAAATCATCTAGATTTTTCCCAACTGGATCCGTCCAAGTGAAGCGACAGTTCTCGATAAGCAGGTCCACCGAAAGAACCAGGCATGGTGTCACCACAGCCAAGGTCACGCTTCCCCTCCTCCTTCTCCAACAGCGCTTGAGTGATGACGTGGATTCGGATCTAAATTGCTCCACCTTTTCGTGCTCGAGCGACTTGCAGCAGCAGTAGCAGCAAAGTAGCTAAACTTGTTGACGGCCCTTATATCGGTCAAGGCGCTGTGCCACTTTGCTCTATTGTGAAATCGAGGGAGAGATCGACGTGGGATGGCGGGTCAGTAGCGATGGTGATGGTGGGGGTTGGGGGTAAACCAAGAATCGCATTAAGCCTCGTGGGTAGTAGGACAATGAAAAAGGATCGAAAGCAGCAAGACGTCGAAGCAAGGGTTTGCCTTGGTCAGAAACAGAGTTCCAGTACGGACTCTGAAGTTCGATTTCGGAGTCGGCATTTTGCTGGGCAAGGGCCGGAGTGTTGTCGGCACAAAAAGGGGGGCAGCCACAGAGGAGAATGAAGATGTTCATGCAGAGAGAGAACAATGAGCTTGTATTTCGTTTGTGTGCGTGTGGAAGCGATCATACCTGTCCACCAGATGTCCACGGGTTTTCCGTGGCCGTTTTTTTTATGACTTCGGGGGTGACGTAGCCAAAAGAGCCGGCGAGAGAGGTGAATTGCTCGTCAGGAGAATGGAGAAGTTTTTCTCTGTGAAAAGATGAACAAAGAATGAGTAAAAATGATGAGGGACTCACATGCCAAAGTAGACAATGCCAATGCCACTGTCGGGGTCATTGTAGTGGTAGAAGATGATCTCGGGTTTGTTAAGCAGGTGAAGGAAGGGGGGAGGATGTGAGAGAGAGAGAGAGAGGAAAGCGTACTTGAGGACAATGCTGTGGTGGAGGTCGTCAATGGCATCGGGAACGGAGTAGATGATGGTGACAGTATCATGCTCGGTAAACGAGAACAAAGTCAAAGAGCTCTTTGCCAGTGGTGAGCTCAAAGAAGGGATAGTATTTTGCACGAGACTCAAAACCTTGAGAGACAGACAATGTTGAGGTGGTCGATCTCTGTCCAGACGCTGACTTCCTTTCCCTTAAGCACAGCTTAGTTCTGACAAGGCAAAATGCCGTCACTGTCCGATCAATGAAAAAGGATAGCGCTCTGGCTGCTCAAAAATCGACTGAGGTCTGAGGCGGTGAGAAAAAATCACTGGAAAAGTGCCTCATGTTGCGGTGGCTGTGTTATGCGAATCAAAGGCATAGGCAGATGACGCTTCAAGGAAAGGCCTGAGAATGTGATATTCGGATGTAAGAAAAGAAGTGGAGGCTTCACTGGATATCAAAGATGTGAGTCATCAGTCATCTTGCTTCTCGAAGACAATAGTCATGAGCATTACACCACCAAGTATCCACTGATGGCAAAACCTGTTTGTTACCAGCTGACAATTGAATGGAGACTAATCCAAGCCACAGCCAAGTTCCTTCAATTATCATAATTTCCACCATCCATTGTGAGGTGCTGGAACGGCTCGTCAGTTTCAATTGAGATCAAGTTTCATCACAGCTTCATGATACTGGACTGATGATATCACATGTTTGACCTTGATCAGATATTTTGGTCTGCGCGCAACCGAATAGAACATTTGTCCAGTTAATATATAGTCGAACCATGGTCACTGAGTTTCATACAAAATACCTCCCTCCTATATATTCCACTTAAATGGCTGATCAGTACGGATTTACGCCAGAAGATTACGTTTTTGACACGAAGGTCCTGTCATATAACCATTACGGCCAAGGTATGCTGTTCTTTATTCTATTGTTCTTGAAGCAATGGCTGAAGCCTTTTCAAGTCATCTTTACTACTTTAATGATATATGATTTTATTGATCATATTCCTCAGCAGGTGAGTCCTTCCATTTGTTTACAATGATTGCACATATCCCTTGTCTCCTAGATTCAGTATCTCCACAGGCATGTTTCCCATTCAATGACCAACTATTGCTACTGACATATGAGATCTCAGGAGGAAGTGGTCAAAACTGCATGTCATCCATTTTTCTGTTCTGATATGTAACTGGACAGGCATGATGTAAGTGCGACTCTCTTACTTTATTGAATGAGACAACTAATCTAAATTTTCAGAATGGAGTCATATAGTACGAGGAAATTACCTGACATAAATCAAATGCATATTGATAACAACTTCACCAGCTTACAATAAAGCCTGGGCATCGAAATCAGTGAGACGTCACTCTTGATTCAGCTTTGATATCTTCGCTGACTAGGATTTTCTAGTGGTATGGGTCAAATTTATTTTCTATTTGGTCTGACCTACCCCTTTGCTAGGTGCACATTTGGAGACTCACTAGCGGTCGAGTGAGTCTCATCATGAGTTTCCAGGACAAGAGTGGCTGATGTCAATAGCTTAATCACAACATTAAACATATTGGCAGTGAAGACTCTGTTGATCCTGCACCTTCGAGCAATTCGGAACAAGAATTTCATTGGTGAGATGGCTAGAAGCATGTGCCAACGGACTCGTTATACTGATTTCTGATTTCTAGTCACATTAATTCTATACTTTGCAACAGCAGGTATGTTTTGTAGAATCTGATTTCTGATTGATAAAGAGGACTGATGGTCGAAATTAGCTGAGGTCCTAGTAGGCTTTAAAGATAGTGCGATACTTGAACCACCAACTGATCGCATTTTTCAGACCGTGATGGCTGCGACAATACTGAGTGTATATCTCAACTCAGTTTACGGAGTGCCAGTCCCTCTCCATGGTTGCTGGACGAATCCAACGCATCTTGATAATTTATACAACCGTGCTGCTAGTGCCTTTGAGTATGTGTTCTAGCATATTTCGCCCTGCTGACTTGCATATTAATTCTCGCAAAAAAGCATTACCAGGACAACAGCAACCGCAATCGAAGTCGTCTTGACATTTATCAGGTTCGCCATGACATACAAAACACAGATGGTTTGTGGTGATGGAATATGTGCCCGGATTTCTCACATGAAAACATCGACTCGTTTACTGTATGTTTTTTACCGCGATGGAACCTTGTTATTCATACTGTGAGTCGAAAATTATATATTATTGATCTAACTGATGGTCTATCTATTCAGTCTCTTGGGTAAGCCTAGACTATAAAACGAGTGGACTCAAGCTCATTCCTTTTGCCTGAATGCCTCCTATCCTATAGCTTCTTTTGCAGTTGTTTTGTTCATTACAGGCTAGTACGTTGTTATCGTTACTAGTCTCTCTCTTACTGACTCTAATAACTAGCGCTCAATACTTAATTTATCCGTTCATTGTAGGCTAAAATCCTTCTTCCTTGTATCTCTGCTAATTTGTGTATTTTCCAGGTGTCACGGTTGATATTCAATTTACTCGAAGCAAATTGTCCTTTGGACGAAAGTTTAGATTCCATGACAATAGAATCCCTCAGGTTCCGTCATTCGGAGTCCAATAGGGACAGTGAAGCAGATATTTTGCGAGGTGGTAGAGGAGCTACCTCCACGAGTGAAGAGGCGAGATGATGGATAAAAAATTCATCCCAGTAGATATTGTGTACTAACCATTGTTTTGTCTGTTCATTTCCCACCGCATGATTCATGAATTGAAAATTGATACCAACAAAACGAGGAGGTCAGATATGGTGCATGATATGATACTGAGTGAGACGTATGTGTGTTGGTAGAATTTCGAGGTAATTATCACTGGTTTCTCACTGCTTTGCATCAATCATGGTGGTGTACAGAATACCTCTATACAACTGAACATTTCAAACTGGTACAAGAATTTGATGAACACTCATGATCTAAGATTCCAGATTTGGCTTCAGGCTCAGGTTTAGCAGGAAAACGAAGCAATGAAGTATCTGGTGCTCTCTGAGAAGGGTTTAACGATGTACTTGAGGGCGGGTGTGCACGTATCAAATTTTTATAAGTGAGTTTCATTGCAGAGAAGGAGGTGGTTGCTGGAGGAGTGCCAGCAGATGAAAGGAAAGGCCTAGGAGCTGCAGGGAACGCACAAGGAATAGCTTGGAGAAGATGTCACCTTGCAAATCCTCTTCCGTGTCTGATGACTTGGCGGGAAATGCATTTGGAGAGGCAAGAGGTAATTGAATGTGAAACAGTCGAGAGGGTAGTTAAAAAATCATGAACGAGAAGCAAGAGCCTCAGCAGCCCAATGTATCGCACTCACGTCTCGACCTATCAAGCAGCACATCATACTGCACTTTCAAGTTGGATAGCTCCTGTTGGCGCCTCCTGGAATGCCTGGCGAAATGTAACCAACCTCGTGATCGGTCATATCAAATGCTCTCTTGGAAAATGTAAATCACTGGATCCGATGATCAAGGTTCAATGTTTGCTTGTTTCATCGACGATTACCCTTCAAGCCGTTCTACCTTTCGCTCTGCTACATCCAACGTCGCTCGATGTTTTTCATGAGATAATCATCACGTGCTTTTTTTACAAAAAAAGCGGTCAGTCCCATGATGGTGTAGATTTCCCTTCTTTGCTTTGTTTGATTGTCGTCTATGTAAATACAACTGGGGCATTATTTCATTTTCCCCATCGACTTGAGCAGATTTCTCGAATCATTGTGATCCAGGAGTACGTCGTTAACCTCATTTGATGTCCCCGTTTTGTTAGTATTCCATTTACAACATGATCTACTGAGATGAATAACACTGAATGTCCCATCCATCATCTTTCCTTTTCTTTTTTGTAGCCCTCTTCCACTATTCGTGCTATGTCAGCTTCAAGGTCATCTATCCAAGACAAATTGAGCGTAGGCTCAGGTGCTGGTGGCGGCGGTTGGACGCGAAAATATTGGACATTCTTGTTTTTGTCGAGCTTTTGGGCTGGAACCACTGTCCATTGATCTGGAATCTTGCATCCATGGGTCTGACGATGGTGGTAGCGCATAGCACCTCCGGAAGCAAAGATTGCATTGCAGTGATCTTCTGGGCACGAAAGTGCCTTCGTGTAAAGCTTCAGTCCACTGAACGCCTCCATTCCAGACAAATCAGTGATGGAGGGGTACACACTGTGTACACCCAATTCCTCACAAATCTTGATCAAACGTGATCTTTTAACTCGGAACTTCAACTCTCGAAGATGAAACTTGACATGGGAAATCCCTGTTCTGGAGGTTAAGCAGATGCCGCAGGCCGCACAACATAAGAGGTTGAGGCGTTTCTGAAAATGCAGACAAAATTCCCTCAGCTGAGGGGGATCGTCGAGGTCTGATTTGCAGATGAATTTTGTCGGAGACTGATATGAATCGAGGTTCTAAAAACTGAATATTAGATTGAGAATATCATATCATAATTCACTGACTCTATGGATCAGGATGCGCTCGTACCCATTGCTAGCAGGAGGGAGCCTCGTATACTCCGCATGATTTTTTATTTTTTCTTGTGAGTCCTGGAAAGAGAACATCAGGGACTAAAAAATACCAGAGCCAGTTAGGACATACCTCAGCCAATGCCCGTGTTGACGACATTCGTAAACGAGTATACAGAGAAACGACGCGCTGCGACGCGACGACAGCCAAGTCACATGTTTCGAAAGAAAATTTAGACAGATTCCTATATTAGCCTATCACGTTCTGCTGTCACGATCCGGAATCAAGATACAACGAATCTCAAATGACATGCGATATCAGTTAGAAATAACCGAAGCATCCACTTTCTGTCAATCTTATACCAGTGTATCCTGCTGATCGACATGTGAATGGGCGGAATACGTGGCTACAGATTATCGATGACAAGAAGCATCTCAGGTGAGTTTCTACTGTTCTATACCAGTAGATGCTTCCATGCAGAATCCTGAACCAAGGAAGAAATTCTGCAATGGTGACTTCAAGTAACTACAACCTTGTGGCAGTCTTCGGTTCACAATCAACGGGAAAGAGTGAGTTACTACTATATGTCAGCTGAGGGAAACACGCTGAGTTTCACTACAGGTACATTGTTGCATTGTTGAACAGACTGCTCGATACAACTTTTGACGTCATGGATGAGTCAAAGCGACAATAAACTACCAAAGGTGGATGAACTTGGACAACGGGACTTATAACGTCTCTTCCCTGCGAGGATCTGGATGCGCCGAGGCACAGCAATCAATCTGATGGTGGCCGGGTCGGTAAATCATGGTCACACTCGCTACAATACATCACACTCAGAATATGATCGCCTCAGGACACGCTATGTTGCTGATAAAACTACTGTCTTCGATTACTATATGCAAGCGCTATGACTAGGTCACTCCAACGTTCTCATAACGTTGTGGAACTTGCCCAGTAGGACCAGAGCAGGAGATTTATAGGGGAAGGAGTGGGGTTCGTGCATCAGAGCCAAGAAAAAAAGCAGAAGAAGACCCACGGCAGATGATGTGGGCCTACCAAAATCGATAGGCTTCCAAAATCGAAATATGTTCAGATCTATTGACCGACCATGCCAGAGCAGAAAATCACTGCTGGTCAGAGACTGTCACCACACAGCGCAAGTTCTGCCACAGTATCGTGATGACGTGTCTGAATTAATACTACGTCTGTGTCTTTGGTGCATGATTTCATTGGCGCTAGTCTTTGTTCAGTTACCCTTGCAATTGCAACTTACATCTTTGCTGTGTTTGCATACTTCTTTGGCTCACTGACTTAGGAAATTCTTGTTGCTTTACTCGTTTGTGAGTCCCTTTTAGTTGAACAAATTGCTTGGGGTGGTGATAGTGATTTTTTTACTTTCACACTAAACTGCTATCTGTGTCCTGTTTTAGCCTCTGAAAACCTGCCTATTAGGGTTCATTCCAAGGCACTAACATTTCAGGATTTTGATATCGATCGGTTAATCTGACTCTCGCATGTGTGAGCCACCAGAAAATCAAACGAAACATCTCCTATTTGAAAATTTCTTGTTCCAATTACATTGACCAGTTGTCCCAATGTATAGGCTGCCAGTTAATATGTTAGTCTAAACTCAGTCCACTAACAACAACATTCAAAATAATTAACCAGAACACAAGGCCTGACTAACATCACGTAGAGAGTGAACGCCAGATAATAGTTGTATACTTGTATAAAATACCTAAAACAACAAAAATAGTTTACAACATACAGTAATAAAACAAGATCTTGAATCATCATAGGCTGTCATCATCATCATCAAATCGGCAAAGGCATTGAATGCCGCCACCACCACATCTTTGAAATGAAGCTTTGGGTACCCTCCGAGCTCTTTCTAACGTTAGATATCCTAGTATCTTTCCTCGCACTCGTCACCATCTTTCTCCACGTGCGTTTTATCCTTGAGGGAATCTTCGCTTGAGACCCAGCCTCCTCTCTGCATGGATGTCCTAAATCTTTCATGACGCTTCCGGGAATTTGAATCAAGTTGGGCACCTTCCCGTCCTTGCTACTGTTTCCATGGCTTCCGCCTTGCATACAAACACCTGCCTTTGTCCACCAACCTCCGTCAGTCGGCTCACCAACACCCCATTCTCTAACATATAATTTGAAGATGTCTACCCCTTGCGGTATGTATGTGTTGATCGTGGATACAAGGGTTGTGAGAGATAAGGACGAGGAAAGGGAGGGAATGAGAAGGGTAAGATTAAGAAATTTTCTCGGACGTTGACTGTAAGTTTGAGAGGAGCAACTCGAGCACGAATGGGACAAGGAACCTGGGCATGAAATCGAGGAACGAGGAGAAGAAGAACAGAAATGTGAACTAAATAATGTGGGCAACAACGACAAAAATTGAGCGATTGTCCCGCCTTCAAACGTGAGACATCGAAGGTGGCTGAAATCACCAACTCGATGTGTCGGTAGATTGCCAAAATCAGATGTATTGAAAGGAGGGGTGAAGAAAATTTTCAATTCTTGCAAACGACGTAAACGGGAGATCTGATTTCGGATGAGGGGGGAGGAAAAAAGGTTAGAAGGGAGAGTAAGAATTGATATCGTCTCGAAACAGGGAGATGGTGATGAGATGAGGGGGGAGGCATTACACGATGAGCGTGAGAGGCTCACTAGAACATCCTGCTCGTACGAGTGAGTTGAGATGATACTGTACTTGGGTTGGGTGAACGTGAGATCATAAAGTCGTGATAATTCAGGTATAAAAGCATGAATTGGCGTAAGCGTTACTGGAAATGCTGCTCGTTGAATGTCATTAGCCTTGGCCTTGAGCAGCTGCCCAAGGTTTTTTGAAGTCAGTGATAATGTTGTTGCGTCAAGTGGTATCGTGTCTTCAACACAGATTTCCGTTAATGGGAAAGAAAGCTCTGATAATAGGTACATCACAAGGCTATCATTCGAAAAGCCATGCAAAGGGAGCTTCAAATAGGCACTAGGTGTTCCCCCAATTAAGGTGATACCCAATTCAGCATTTCGGGATCCTTGATCTCCGGGAATCATGTTAGTGAAAGCGAGATGGTAGCTGAGATTATGGCCATAGGAAAGCGAATCGATGAGACTGTTGATAGTTTGATATTGATTTTGCAATAGCGACCAGTCGATTCGAGCGACGTAATGAAATGAGGTGGACTGAGAATAGAAAAGAGAATTTGAAAGCATGTCACGAGTGAATTGGATAAGATGTTCGATGCTCGTTGGTTGGTTGGGGATGAGAATGACTTCTATTCGCTGAGGAACAGTGTTAGAGGAAACATGATCAAGGAGCACACCTCCGCGGTCACAGAAGTTTCGAATGTGAATACTTCCATTGTCCTCTAGGTAGTAGAGGGGCATGACCAGCCCAGAGGTGTGGTTATTTCGTTAGCGATGGACTCGAACATATTATATATAGAATACGGTGGAAAGGCACATGATGATGTTTCAGATGCTTTTATTCGTGCTTATGTCATATTTTTCGATTAAGCATGTCTCATCACATCGCTGGTATTGTTATGCATCCTCATAGTTCATCCGTTGCTGCAAACTAAATTTTTTTCCTAGCTGCCGAAGCTGGTTTCCCCACACGTCCTTTATCGTCTAATACTACGACGACCAAGTCGACCAAGCTTCAAATACAAATACCTCCGAACAAAGGACTCAATGACCATAAATCACCATCTCCTACCCCATTCCCCGAACCTGAGAGTGCCCCAATTCATCCGTTTTCTCACTCTATCGCAAAACTTGAACTAGTTCCTCCATTAACTGCCGGTCTGAGTGGTATTGACATAGAGGAAGAAGCACAGCTTTATGACGAATTACGAAGGACGGCAAAATTGGAGCTTCCTCCTGTGAATCATCCAAATATCGTCCTTCATTCTCTTGGATGCTGAATTAGTTATCAGGCTCCCTCGCCTGATCGTTGGAGGCTTCGTAGAATCTCCTCCCCTCCTCCGCCTTCTATCTTATCAAGTGATATATTCATTGCAGATAACACTGGTCTATCAAGATCAATGTCTTTTGCTCAAGATGTTTGTATTACAGGATGGTCTTGCGTTGGTGATGCACCGCCTGCAGGCGCCGGTGTAAAGAAGAGTTTACAAGCTGCTGCCCACGGTAGCAGCAGCGCTTACATCGGTATGTCCTTTTTCGACCTTCGTTTTAGCTAATTTTCCTTTTTTGGGTCTTCTAGTATACGATTGTGTTATCACCACCAAAAAGGCCAGTTCTATTCTCTGACCACCATGTATTACCAACTCGTACACAAGCAGAGGACAACCATCCACGCTCTCAAACGGTACACGTCTTTTGTCGAACTCGATGATGCCCTTCGGAGAAGTCTGCCGGTGTGTGATCATCTCTTGTTGTCCTTTCCCGTTTATTCTGACTTGTTCAGCGACACCTCGTGCCTTCAATTCCGCCGCTACCCGCCAAAAATCCTCTTGCCCGTTTCCGCCCTGCTTTCCTCGATAGACGTCGTCGACTATTGCAATATTGGCTGGCTAGTATTTTACTTCATCCCGAAATTGGCGGTGTCGACGTCGTAAAGAAATGGGTCATCAACTGAAGAGGGCGGAACTGAAACAACATAGCTTTTGACTGTGTCAATTTTTGCTCGTTCATGGCCTCCAGTATCCAAGTTGGTGGGAGCGACAATCGCCAAGACACAGTTATACATGGTCAATAGCTCCCATGCTGTTGAATTGGTTCCATGATACACATCATCGGAGGTGTCCGCGGCACGCTCAAACAAGTCCCCGTACATGTTGCAATTGTGGAAAACTGATGGAGTTGAGGGAGTCAGATAAAGTGACTATGTTT
>Ga0153936_100493_pt1 | contig 11241 bp, 14 predicted proteins | sample TSNJ020MetaG_FD_102272 | JGI IMG/M metagenome (GOLD analysis project Ga0153936, IMG submission 102272) | Attine ant fungus gardens microbial communities from New Jersey, USA - TSNJ020 MetaG | ecosystem: Host-associated > Fungi > Mycelium > Unclassified | place: USA: New Jersey, Wharton State... | reverse complement strand
CTCAGCTTTCAGAAGCTGAAAAGGATGAGTGGCGACAAATGGCTGAACTTGAAAAAAAGCAGCATGCGCTCACTTATCCCGATTACCAGTTCAAGCCTACCCCTCGGATCAAACCGCACACCAGGCGGAATGTCAAGCGCAAGAGTACTGAAGAAATAGAACGGTGCCGCAAAATTGCAACACTACTTCGGAATGGCAAGTCGGGGGAAGAGCTGGCTCATGCCGTGAGGCAAATGGAAAGTGATCAGCCATCTATGGCATCTGAGGAAAGCACAACATCCAACGGGCGTGAAGAGAGAAAAACTAGTCAACTTCACTTGCCCGCGTACGAGTGCCCACAATCTTCACAGCTGACATTTGTGCCCTTCCAACATGTGAAAGCCGATGAGCTGCCATCTTTCCGAAATCCTCTTCCGTCTCTTCCTCAGGTTCCTTTGAAGCATTCTCATCCGGTGAGTGCATGTAATGAATTGATCGTGACTGTTTGATTCATATTGATTCAGGCCACTCTGGAGCCAGCCGAAATGCCCCTAGTGCATCCTGTGGCTCCCACAGGTTATCCACTTGACCCATCAAACTTATGTTTCCCCTCGCCTTACGCGGTCCAAGAACAGTACATGTCAAAACCCAACCACCACCAGCACCACATGCAGAGCGGGCAGCCGACATCTCACTGGGACGTTGCTGCAACACCAATTGATTGGGTCAATGCAAGTCGTTATGGCCCTGCTGAGACTGTCGGCACATCTGAGGATCAGGTCCTACCTTCCGCGCTCGATATTGACCAGTGGGGTGCATACTTTCCTCAAACCTATGCAGAATCCCCGTTCCAAATATGATACGTGGTCAAATTTTAGCTCAAATACCTTGATTTCACCAGTGCAATCGTGTTCGCCGACCATGGCATGATGAGGCGTTGTGACATCTATTTCTATTTCACGTTAAATGCTGTAATCTTTTCTTGATTATTGTTCTTCATTGTCCGCGAGGGACCCCATTATCTATGCACCGTGTATCACTTGCATCGTGTACATTCTGTCCATTGATTTTTAACGTTCCATATAAAATGGAGGATGACAATAACAGAGTCGTCCAGTGGCAGTCTTTTGTTTGGCCCAGGCCTTTGAATGCTTCTGTTAGAAATCATAGAGGGCGACTTGGATACTAGTGTAACGAGCACGATGATCTTGATCCTTCGAGCAGCACCCCAGAAACTTCAAGATCAATAAATGAAACCTCCAAATGTCAAGCTAAAATGCTTCTCCTACGAGTCAATATAGTAAGCAATGCGAAATCCGGACTTTGAACTCGCAGTCGATGACGAAGGTGACAGCAACAAAATCGATAGACTTGGACCAGTCAAGAGCCGTGCATGTCGAAAAGGCTATGACGGAACTAGAGCTTTACATGAGTGTGAAGTACGGTAAGGGATGTGATGTGATGAGGGACAGAACTAAATTGTTGCTTGTGGACAAAACGTGGGAGTTGGCAGGGTAGAGTTTCCTTCGGAAAAAAACATGTAGAAGTGCGAGGGGTGTGAGATCTTGAGTAGGAGAAAGAATCCTGATATTGGGGCAGCATGTATTGAATGTGATCACGTTCTCGATTTGGTCTCCGTTTCTTTTAGAACTCTCGAGGTTGGGGAATTATTACTAACATTATTGGATTTGACAATAGTTGCGCAATCCAAATCATGCATCGCGAAGGAAGTAGCCATATGAACCGGTGGTGTTGCAAAAGCGAACTATGAATTGCAGATGACATCAAGTTCATGACTGACGGTATGAAATTCATCGTGATGTGCGTATGTATCATAACACCCTAAGTCGAGCCAGATCCGAGGACTATGAGTTCACGAAATATGCTGATGGAGTCATGTTCAAATATCACAGGAGCTGGGCATGCTTTATCCGCCGTCCGATGAAAATTGGCAATGTACAATACTGGACACTGGTTACAGAAATGCATGGATCTTGGGCACCGACCGATAGCGGAAAGACTGGCTCATTTCAAAAGTTCTTCACGCTCGAGAACAGATTTTTCTAATTTGATTAGGATTGTCGTTCTGGAGGGATGCTGGGCTGTGGGCGTCCCGTGCGCTGTGACCCGCGCGGGCTGCGAGGAGTTGAGGGTGATTAACAGGTGGGACAAAGCGATGACGCACAAATCCGAGTCCATCGAGAATAGCTTCGACAATTCCAGCTGTGAACGATGAACAGCTTAGGCCGCCGAGATCACGAGGAACAGAGATGTTCCTTTCAATCGGCGGATCATTGTCTATAATCATGTCTAGAACGGGGTCATCAGTGTGGGATATTCGATGTGATACACAGGCAGAAATGACCTACACTCGTCAGCGTTCTCCACGCTCTTTTCAATGGCATCAGCTGGTTTGCCATATACAGCCTTCCAGACTTGGGTATGGATGACCATCAGAGCGGGAACAAGTCTAATTTCGCGCTTGGGTGCCTTGGATGATGATTCTGAGCGCCAAACCATGAGTTCGAAAACACGAGAGCCGATGCGATATCCTAGTGTGTTAAGCCTGGGTATGAGATGAGTGGACACCGAGATGTTGGGTGGGGATGGCTGTACCTCCGTTCTAGGTCATTGATACCACTGACACGCTTTTGCGTGTACTGCACGATCTCAGAGAAAAGAAAGGAGAAGGAGGAGGCGGAGACGTCTGCTATGCGGGTCTTATTCAGATTCCTGTCATAGATGCTAGACCTGGGAGGCCTTGGGCTGACCAGTACAGAAGATGCAGAGGGGAGAGAATAACGTGTGGAGGATGATAAATGGTCGACGGATGAATTGGAGAGGACAGAAAGACGAGGACGTGGTTGTGAGTAGGCCATCGAGTGCTCGGGGTCTCGTCTATACCTTGTCAATAAATACCCCTTGAGCCCAGGCCAGCCCCCATGAACGACTATACCCCTTCTCCCGCTGACATTCAGTCCCATGTCTTTTCTGCCCTCCTCCAGGGCACCACTCCAGACGTCGCCCTGCGGGTTAGGGGTTCTTGGAGTGCTGTATACAAGCTTCACCGCCTGATCCTCACGCAGTCGGTCAGTCCGTCCCCAGCCGCTCATTCTGCAGTCCATGCTGACCGCTTTCAGGGCTTTTTCCACTCTCTCTTCACTTCCGGTTTCCTGGAGTCCTCGCACAAGAGGCGAACCTCGGTACATGGCTGTGACGTCGTTGACATCGTCTTCCCCGATCGAAATATCACTCGAGCTGGTAAGCATGTATCTCTGCGTCCTCATGCCGCCGATTATTGATCGTAGCTATCTCATGTAGCATTCGAGTAAGTTACCAATATTTTTTGCTTTTGGTTCTTATTGCTTTCAGGATTTGTATCGCACGTCTCTACGGTGGCGGCCCAGCTTTGCATGTGCCCTCGTCTATTGTACCCACTGCTGCTGAGCCTCTCACTCCCTCTTTCCCAATCCTCCAAGAGGCTGAACTCACACCCCCCAATCATCACCCAGTCACACCGCGGTTTCTCCTCTCCCTCCTCGCAACCTCGATATACCTTTCAATCCCATCCGTAGCATCGCAGGCGCTCTCACTTATACTCAGCACAGTCGGTCCCACAACAGTAGTATCATATCTCAATTTTGCCCTCGGAAAACCATTAGATCTCTTGGCTGGTGAGCTAGAAACTGCCCGGGGGCTGGAGAACATCGCTCTGCCGATTGAGGATGAAGAGGATGACTTAACCATCAGCGCGCATTCAGACAAACAGATAGATGATTTTTCTGACCTCCTCTCTGATCTTACTGTCAAGGAAGACACTTCTTCAGAAGAGAGTGTTTTGATTCACGAGGATGACTCAGATGATGGTATTACATGTCATTATGGAGCTGTATCAAATAAAATCGGCGAAGCTTGTGCTTGTTGGCTAGCAAGATGGGCTGTGGATATTCTGATTCATGAGCAGACTCTGCGACCACAGGCCTCCTTGCTTGCTGAAAAAACTTTTTCGCCGGCAGAATTGTCGACTATTGCTGGACTTTCCGAACGCTGTCATGTCACAATCTGGTGTCGTGGGGGGTTGAGTGCTAAGTGGGTTGCTGCGCTTGTTTCTTCTGATACACTATTTGTCAAAAATGAACGCCATCGGTATGACTTTGCTCGAAACGTTGTTGAGCTGCGACGGGCTGATGGTATTTTGCTCGAAGAAGAGGCTGAATGGACCAATATGTTTGAAACAGGCATCTACTACCACAGCATGGTGAGCTCTTATGATATGTCCCATGAAGCGTGCGACTCATTACAACCATCACAATCAGTCGACAGAGGATATAATTAACATCTCAAACGACGTATCTCCTGCGACACATCGGCCCTTCGTTCCTCTTCAAATTCTCCAAGCTGCTCATTGGGACCAGTCAGTCCTTCGTCATAAGATAACTTCCCTTCCTTGCTCCCCTTTATCCTCTACTTCTCCAAGAGAAAAAGAGCTTGGAATAACCCTTACTACTTCGGACATCCGGGCTCAGTCCCCTGGGTCTGGTCCACCTGGAACTTTAAATTTGGAAGCTCAAAAAGCATACTTCCCAGTACCAAGCGATTCATCCCTACGGATAGGTGACAACGGGACAGCATTTAATGGAGCAGTGGACGGCCCTCCTATGTCAATGGATGAGTTGTTTAAATTCACTGACAACCCATCTGTCGCTGCTTCACATTCCTCGAATAGACGAACGGTGCACAAACAGAGCAGTGGCCAAGTCTCACCTCTATCAACATCAGAATCTACTTTCTTTGGCATCCTCACATCAAGACAGACTGGTTCCAGTTGCATCGTCTCGGACAGTAGTGGAAAAGGTCGTTGGTCTCCATACCCTCCTTGTCGGTTTTCCGTAGAATTTTGGGACTATGATGGCCTTAAGGAAAAGAACAGACTGTACTCCGAAACCATTTGGTATGCCGGAAGTTTATTCAACGTTTATATCCAGATTATTCGCAAGAAAGGTCAAGGTCAAACCCAACTCGGTGTTTATGTCCATCGCCAGTCGAGCATCGATCCTATACCATCGCCCAGCATTTATGTGACCTCTCCTTCTCCAACCAATGGTAGTGGTGAGGCCAGTGACCCACTTGCTCTGGTAAAAAACAGGGACCGTTATCATTACGTTGGATCTTCCCAATCTTCATCCGGTCCATCACATAGCCCACTCCACTATTCGCCCTCCATTCATCCATTAGTCCATGCATCCAGCGCCGTATTTTCATCCACAGGTAGACCAGCCTCCCCTAATCCACCTGGCTCGGGATCTCCATCTCCCCTCAATGCTTCCATCAGCAATTTCGTCAGTGGTGCTACTACACGTGCTCCCGGACAACCATATCGAGATCCTCGTGCCATGATAGCTGCTTACTTCATGGTAAGCTGCGCAAGTGCCACAGGTTCTTCACAAACAAGATTTTCGAGTGCACCTGACGTGTTCTCAGTAGGGCAAAGTTGGGGTTGGAAGTCAAGTTCACTAAAATCAGAAGAATATGTGGATTTTGGGGGAGAAGAGGATGGAGAAGCTTTTACTCTTCCTGCTAGAAAGACTAGGCATGGAAAGGAGGTTAGTTTCAGGGCAACTGTTGTCGTTGGACTCGTTTGAGCCTCACTTCTTTCAACGTCACTCATTTTTTATCATTGGATTATCATGTATATCTCTCGTTTTGGAAGCCATTGCGTATGATATTTTGTAGTCTACCCACAGTTACAGTGCATGTCATCACTGCAATTAGCTGAGAATTTAAGCCTTTTTTCTGAATTCCTCAGTCATGAAACCCACCATGAAATGCTGATTTACGTTGATTTATGCAGTCAACAGATCTTCCCATGATGTCTTACTTTTCTCGGATAAGTCATGTTGGTGCAACGGATCAATCGAACACTTCCGAAGATGTTGTACTGTGTTTAGTCTCCATCACTCATTAATGTACACACATCACTTTTGTATTCTCTGGCTCCCTTGCTGATTTTATGGCAACAATACGACCCAAGCCTGCTCCAAGGCTCCCACGTCCAGCCGCACGATACTGGAAGGGTAAAGCACCCAAAGGCCTAGCGGAAGTTGAATCTGACTCAGATGTTGACGAGGCACAGGAATCCAAGATACAAGAGGACGGTGATGTTCAAATAAGAGATATTGGGGACATTGAGATAGGTGCAAGTGGAGAAGAGGACGAGGACATGGGCATACAGGTGTCCAAGACAAGAGTCGACGTCAAAGGGAAGAGTATCAGTGTTGCTTTGAAAGATGTGAGTGTCAGCAAGGAGGGAAAGGTTATAGTGGCAGGACGTTTGGAGAGTGGAAAGACTGAGATGGAGGGTCAAAAAGGTGTGTCGCTCCCTTCAGAATTAATTCGTCTGATTACCATTCTCTAGAATCATCCGAAGAGGAATCATCCGAAGAGGAAGAATCTGAAGAAGAGGTGGGTATGTCAGTCCCATTCGGATTGGTGTATCACTCATTGTTACCTACAGTCGAGTGAAGAAGAGAGCGAATCAGAAGAAGCTCCACAACCTTTATTTCGACCAGTCTTTGTACCCAAGTACGTGTTTGTTTCAGTATTTTAGAACGCTGTGTCAACAACTGTAGACGTGCTCGCGCAACGATAGCAGAGAAAGAGGCTCTGGCAGAGGACTCAGCAGAAATGCAAAGTAGGAGAGAGCAGGAAGCCGAAGAACGGCGAAAACAAAGCCATGACATGGTGGCCGAGAGTATACGAAGAGAACTTGCTGAAAGTGTGTCTTCCCTTTCATATTTCCTATTCAAACACTATTGACATCGTATATTATAGAGGAGAAGGAGGACCAAGTTCCTGATGTTGATGATACTGATGGTCTGGATCCTTCAAGCGAATTCGAGGCTTGGCGCCTGCGTGAGCTTGGGCGAATCAAAAAGGAGAAAGAAAAAGAGCTACTAAGAGAACAGGAACGGGAGGAAATCGAGAAGAGGAGAGCTTTACCTGAAGAACAGCGGCACAAAGAAGATGTGGAGAGGGCAGACAAGACAAGAGCAGAGAAACCTAAAGGACAACAGAAATTTCTGCAAAAGTACTGGCACAAGGGTGCTTTCCACCAGGTTTGTTCCCTCTCACCATACTACGACCTTCAAATTGAAACATACTAGGATGCGGAAGTTCTCAAGAGGCACGATTTTACGGAGGCTACAGAGTCGACTATCGATATGACAGTCCTTCCTCAAGTCATGCAAGTCAAGAACTTTGGTAAGAGAGGGCGCACCAAGTATACTCACTTGTTGGATCAAGATACAACTGTCGGTAACGGCGGTTTTGGCGGTACCGCACCTGTAAAACAGGGAGGCACTGGAACAGATACTGGTGGTTGTTTCCTGTGTGGTGGATCTCACCTAAAGAAAGGTTTGTTTTAGTTGCGTAAGTTGTCATCCTCTGACCTCTCAGATTCTTTTAGACTGTCCACAAAATGGTACTACTTCCACTCCATCAGGTCCACGACCATGGAAAAATGACCGAGGTCCCCGTGACCACAGAACTCAACAGAATTATCGTATTCAGGAAAGGGACGACAGTCACAATAGAAAAGACGAAAGAGAGAGTGCATCGATGCGGCATAGACATGATAGGAGGGATAGGCATGACAATCACCAAAATCACTACAACGACCAACCCTCTAGATCGAGATCACGATCCCCGAGCTCATTCAAAGACCGACGTCAGCGGAAAGAGAGAAGATCAAGAGAGCGGTCGTTTGAATATCGGGAAAAGAGGAGGCGCCTAGATTGATTCTATTTTCTGCAAAAACCTATGTTAGGTCTCGTCTTACGGGATGTATGTGGATCTACTACATATTAGGCGAGACTAGGATACAGCGGGCAACGTATGAAAGATAGTATCCTGAGTACAACCAACCTTAATTCACCTCAAGGATAAATACATCCCCAAAATTTGCTGACATCTTAAATTCCAGTGATTCAGGTAGAGGAGAGAAGTTTCTATTCTCCTATTTTGTTTCCCTTCAAGTCTACACCCACCACCACAGGCATTTCAGAGCCACTGTTTCTCTTTTTCTGTTGGAATACCGAACCAAGGATACGACGTCAGGCTTATCTGACGGAAGGGCTACGTTGTTCACGACCGTGTGAGTACCGGTTTGGGATATTCTCTTCGGTCATCCAAGGTCTCAGAACTTGAACACATAAGTCCAAAGGCGGCGCCTGGATACATAATGGACACTAATAAACTAATAGTAGATGGTCAATATTCCTGCCGGCATACCGGTGACGAAGATTTGTCACACCTGCTTTCTAGATTTGTCACTTACATCGCCTGTTGCTTCTACCAATGGCTTCGTCACTCGCATACTCAACACTCAGAAACATTTCACGAAACGTCCTCAGGAGCGGTTTTAAAAGAAGCTCATGCCCTAAAAAACCCGCTCTAACACAAGTCAAAGCCTTCTCCGTCAGTTGCATTCACTCTGCGACCTTCCGGAACACTCTTGCATCTGCTTCGTTAATACCACAATCACGGCTCTCGGATAGGGCATATGCACGTCCATCTGTTATTGGCACGTCCACATATATTTTTCCTCTCGGGCCAGAGTCTAAATCATCTAACTATCACAGCTCGTTCAATGTTCATCCAAACGGAAACGACTCCCAATGAAGATTCCCTTAAATTCATCCCTGGGACGCAAGTGATGGATGGAGGCACCGCGGAATTTCTGGACACACGGGCTGCACTGGCATCACCACTTGCCAATCGACTCATGGGCGTCGAAGGAGTCACTGGCGTTTTCTATGGTCCTGATTTTGTGACAGTTTCCAAAGATTCTGAAAACACATGGGCTGTGGTGAAACCCGAAATATATTCCATTCTCATGGAACATTTCTCATCGGGAGAGCCCTTGTTTAGCAGCCAAGAAGACCGGGAGGCCGTCGGCCCTCAAGACACAAGGATTTTGGACACTGATTCGGAAACCGTGGCAATGATCAAAGAACTTTTGGAAACAAGAGTGCGACCTGCTATAATGGAGGATGGTGGAGATATTGAGTACCGAGGATTCGATCAAGGTGACGGAATTGTCAAAGTTAAGCTCAAGGGAAGCTGCAGAGGATGCGATTCGAGCACTGTCACGCTCAAGAGTGGGATCGAACGTATGCTGATACACTATATCCCTGAAGTCAAGGGTGTGGAGCAGGTGAGAAATCTCTTGTTTTAGGCATACCTGAATTTCACAGCCGTTCCTACAGATTCTTGGCCAGGAGGAAGAGATGGCGTTAAGCGAGTGGGAAAAACTCGAGCAGAAGTTATCGCGTAAGAGCAGGAAAGACTCGGAGTGAGTCGCTCTACATTACTTTGGTTGGTTCGATGGCAGCGCTTATTTCATGTACAGTATGGCACAATATATGTCGATTTAGATTTCCAAATGAAACCCATTAGCACGAGTATCAGAACTCAGAATTTGTATCTATCTATAGCTCATCTAATGTCTGTCCACCTATTTGTCGTGAGTGAGTGACGGTCCCACCTTTTTCTCAAGTCGAATCAACCAGGAGCTTCACTCAAGGTCTTTTATCGCTTCTGCTGAGACTCGAGTCTTGTGAGATGCCTGCGATGGAATCATTTTGTCTCAAGGTGAGGGTTATAAATGCTCAAGAACCTTCCATGGTTTGAGTCAAAAGTGTGACTTGTTGCGACGTCAAGTGACCTTGACAGCATCCAGGTGCTCGATCATCCATTTTCCGTCATACATTCCCTTCCGCCATCTTTCCCGTTGGCCTTCCTACCATCACCACCCCTGCATGCAACCAGCCAGTACATCAACCCGAAGAAATGGTCTGTTATACGGCAGGCACCATACTGCATCTGCTCATTCCACCCTCTGGTTTCTAGGTCTACGTCAATAGCAAGAAGTTTGCTTGGTAAATTTGGTTACGCTCATGTTTTCTTACAGTCTCTCATACTGTCTCGTCCAGTGAATCATGCATAAAAGGTCACCGATCTTCATCTTGCCATCATACCGACAGGCCGCTTTTCGAGATCAAGAGAAAGGGACGGCCCGTATCTCAATGCGAGAAATGCAGAGAACTCAGACAGTCGAAGAAGGTTCATTCCAAGTGCACTTGCCATCCAAAGTCTGATCCTGCAGACCGAGGGGAGGTCTTAGCATCTACAACATCAAAGTGTACGTCATTATTAACGGTCCCAAGGTTCACTATTCAAGGCCAGCCTTACAGCTCGCAGATTCATACCAATTGTTCCCGCCCTGCCAAATGGACTTCGAGATGTTTTGGCCACAGCGCAAGTACTGGGTCCCCTTCCGGACGCTCGACAACGAGGTATTTTCGCTATTTAAACTACCTATTTGATTCGGATCATTAATATATAGTCTAGTGGATACCCTCCTTAATCCGTGTACGTGTAACAGTGTCTGGAAGTGCAATTGTCGACAGGCGCAGTTACCTCCGACTGACAAATCGGATGGAGATCTAGAAACTCTTGCTCATGTATCCACAATGAAATGTTGCAATGCTTCGTAAGTAACGTCTTCGTCGTCGGCATTAAAGCCTCTTGAACTCCTGGCGTAAATCGCTCTGTCTAGAGTAAATTCAGCGGTTCCTTCCGATACAACTAAGCACGGCAGTGCTCGACCTTCAAGTCCTCATCAAGGCTCACAGAAACGATCAGACTGCCATGATCATAATAGTACCTCCTTAATTCTAGAACTTCCGCCGATTCGAACCCCTGACGCATCGTCACCGATTCTTCCCAATCAAGTTCCAGATTTTGGATTCATGCCACCGATCAGCACTATCACATCACTAGCTGGGTCAGGGTGTACGTGCGGAGTTCAATGTTCGTGCCCTGGATGTGTAGAGCATCGTGGTCCTGCGCACGCTGCGAAGGACTTGCTTGACTGCACAGAAGGGCAATGCGGGACATGTGTTGATAATCAGACTGGCATCACTCTTCCAATTAGCACTTCACCGTTCTCGTCCATCCCCCCTACTTCCACATTACCTGCAGCTTCTCTGGATTTCATCAACAAAAGCGCTTCCCTCAATCGCTTTTTTGCGCGTGCTGCCACATTGCCACCTCCACCACCTGGCCGCCGATTCGGCAGCGGTGCCCAACTTAACCCTCACGATATTGGCTCAAATTGTGTTAATGCCTCACCAGTCAACCTGCCAAAACTGGAATGTTGCAGTGGCAGTTGCAGCTGCCCAGATAGCCAGTGTAGATGTG
>Ga0153936_100492_pt1 | contig 11246 bp, 14 predicted proteins | sample TSNJ020MetaG_FD_102272 | JGI IMG/M metagenome (GOLD analysis project Ga0153936, IMG submission 102272) | Attine ant fungus gardens microbial communities from New Jersey, USA - TSNJ020 MetaG | ecosystem: Host-associated > Fungi > Mycelium > Unclassified | place: USA: New Jersey, Wharton State... | reverse complement strand
TCATCACTTGGCTCCTCCAGGATAGTCCAGGATAAGAGGCAGTAAGTAAGCATACACCAAGGGGATATATGTGATGTATATTTACCATGCCCAGAATGGTGAGGATAAATATCAACGTGGCAGGATATTCGGCTCTGAGTTGATGTTTCTCATGGTTCCTTTCTCATGATATTGAAGCTGTAAGTCAAAATAATACACCAACCAAAAACTACTTGTTACACTTAGCGCAAATACTGAGGGAGGTGATAGAGCAAAGATTCTAGAAGAGAATGACCATAGCCCTCCCCGATGAGCTTTTTGAAGGGAAGATGATTGTCTTCGGCCACGATGTTATCCTTCTGGAGTTGTTCAACCTGATAGTGACGTGAATCATGATTGGTCAGTACATTATCGGTGGATGCAGGCGTATTTTTTCACCTGAGCCCGAGTTACGGTGAAGAGGTTGCGAGGAAGCTGCTCTAGTATTGCATCTTGAATATAACCAAGCGAAAAAGGAAACGAGATAATAAGTCGGCGCCGATTTGTGTATTGTAGGACCAGCTCCATAAGTTGTCTGAATGTGTATACTGTATGCGATTCGTCCAAGTTGAAGAGCATGAGAAATGTGTTAATACTTACCATCCGGACCGCCAGCTTCGATAATTTTTCCAGAAATCTGACTCTCGATACTAGGATCCATTCGTGATATGACCTCAACTGCGCGGGCCAGATCACCTACATAAACGGGTTGAAAACGCGTTTTACCGCCTCCATAGACCGGCAAGAACGGAAGAAACTTCGCCAACTTTGCGAATCGCTGTTCCACGGCCCTATTAGACGTTAATCCCTCACAAAAACAAAGGCATACGTTAAAGAAGTCATCTTCAGGACCAAACACCAAACTTGGTTTAATGATCGTTGCATCAGGGCAAATTTTCAGCACGGATATCTCTGTCAGACCTTTGGTCCTTGCATATGGAATATGGCTATCTGGATCAGCGCCTATTGCGCTGAAGTGAACGAGTTTAGCACCAGCTTGCCTGGCTGCTGTGGCAACATTTTCAGCACCATGCCATTGAATATCTTCAAATTGCTGCGGGGTGCCATGCATGAGTCCAACAAGGGACACAATAACACCTGCATTTTCGAAGGCTGGTATTAGAGTGGAAGGTTTGGTTATATCAAGGGTGACGGGTGGAAGAAGACGGTCTCCTTGAAGTTCTTTCTCGAGTTTTGCATGAATTGGTAACGGGTTACGCGAGGAAAGCTGCACACGGCGGACCGCTGAGGAACTTATGGATACACTTGCAATCTGGCGAGCAATATTCATACCTGCCCTGGCCCTCCTTAGCTGACGGCGGCATAAAAATCTGTATTCACTTGCCCAGAAACCCTGCGCCACATATAACAATCTTGTGGGACATCTTGATAGGCTTGAGGGTTTAGTGTAAACTAGGGCTTCGAGATACTTCGCGTGCACGCATAGAGAAACAGCTGAACGAATGACGTAGGGTCGTCTAAATTTAGCTTTTTTTAAAATCAACAATTTATACCGCGGTGTACGAACACAGTCCGCGGTAGTCTACTGACTACCAAGGCACACCTTAACTAACACTAACAATACGATTGGGCCAAGCTCTGTACTACGAGAAGAGACTGAGCATAGATACGAAGGAATGGGAAGAAGGGAAGCAGGGGGCTGTGAGGACGTATGTTTCGCTCGGGAGGACTTGGCTGGCTCATTCTGAGCTAGGGATGGTGTCTCATGGGACACGTGGGGTGGTCGTCGTGGGTTCACAGAGGTCCCCTGGGTGTTTGGAAGGTAAAAGCGGATGGGTTAGAAATCAGGAATTTGATGGAGTCGCCTATGCATGGAGATGGAAGGGATTGGAAGGGATGCTCGGTCTTTTGTGAATCGACAATCGGTGAGGATGTGACGTCTAGTTTCGATATCTGATTGACCACATGGGCATGCAGATATTTCCCGAGGGAACTGGCTATACTCGCCTATTGGGGCGTGGTTTAAGATTTCTCTAGTGGCTCTTGCACATAAAGAGGTGGAGTGGCCTAGGTAGGACATCCACGTGCCTCCCTTAGCATATGTTGGAGTAGCTTCCCTGCGCTTCTCTGTGTTCATGGTGAGGAAACTTCTTCCTGCCTCTGGAGAATTCCGCTATCCATTCCTCCAGGCATGCTTTGCTGTTCCTCTGGCTCAGAGCGTCGAGCGATGTGTGTCTAAATTTAACTTTCACTAAAAGTTGTCGACCCAAAAAAAAAGTGGATGACTTCCTGCTGGAAATCTAAGTATCCAAATACTCCATACTGAGATGCTGGACCTGAGTTTCAAGATCGAGGGGTCTCCCACGCTTCCTTAGATGTCAGGATCTCAACCCCTGATGCTAGCCCTAAATGGATAGACGGATCAAAGCTAAATACTATTTGAATCCGCTGCAGAACAAAAATAAGCTAAGGTGCAATCAAGTTTCTCCTTACAATCTCAATCATTGAATTTGTCGTGCTGTAGCGCGAAACACAATCCCCATTAGACAGAAGCCTACCGTTGATGATCTACTGGGGGATTTGACCTCCAGCTGCATCCATCCCGTCGCAATGAATATACAAGAATTCTTTTTTTCTCACTACTACCATAACAACACCTCCGAACATACTGCTGTCTACAAGCAAGGTCTTACACCTTGACGTTGGGTCTTGTTGTGTAAAAACATGCACGTGACACAATCGTGACACAGTGATGTCATGTTTGCAAAATTGCACTGCACTCCTACATTTCTCCACGGTAAGTCATCCAGCATTGGTTGATTGATTGCATGCCCGACAAAGCAGTTTGGTTCCACATTTGCTATTCTAGTCTAGGATTAAATCGATTGGCACTGAGAAGGACGAAACTGCTTTGTTTAGTGTACAAGGCCACATCACGAACTTCACAACGAAACATTGTCTATATCGCCAACAATTACTACACCTTCCTCTGGAATTCCAGCTGTTCTCGGTCGACCACGTTTCTTGATTTGTTTTGTTACCGCTGCACGTGAGGTAATTTCTTCCGCACTCCCTTGCTCTTGCGATGGTCCTAGTTGTATCACTGGAGGAGGCGGAGCACATATTTCGGGAACTGGGCCCGAAAAGTCCTTGCCTGTCATACGTTCTAATGTCTTCATGTCTAAGATTGATGAGTTGAAAGTCGAGTTATTATCGTTCTAGGAGACCCACCGACTGGAATCCTGTTATTGAGGCAATAATTTATACGAGCGTGATTTTTCTTATCTTCGGTCTTGAATTTGTTTTTACAAGATTTACGATCACGACCAGGCAATACGTATGCAATAAGTTCATAGTTTTCTCCGTATTGTGAGAGGGCCTAGTCCATGTGATCAGTTTATGAGCATGGTTATAAGGCTAACTTACATTAAAAAACAATTCAGTCTCTTCTGCGCTCCAACGCGAAGCGCGATACCGCTTCCCATAGGTCCCAGAATTGACAAATTTTGTGTGGTCAGACTCGACGACGTGAATGTAATCCGAGGTATCTTCATTCTCGGCTCGGTCAACTACGAGGGATTCTTCATCGATAATTGTCTCGCCATTGGGACCTATCCGAACCTGAACATTGTAGCGACTTGTCTCCATTTGTTGAGAATAGTCGATACCGGTCTGTTCATCTGTACCCAAAGTGCTTCGGCCGGCATTCTCGCTGCTATCATTGGGAGCATCCCCCAGAGGGACTGAAGGATGCTGTTCAGTTTCCTGTTCAACCTGCCGACCATACTTTTTGGCTTCCATGGCCACTCGCATGCGGGTCCTTCTCTCTCTATTCCTGGCTTTCCAAGCCGCGTGATTAGTGAGAATCTCGGCAGCTTTGCTACTGACACGACCCTGGCCTGTATCATTACAGAGCGTGGCCATAGTTATGACAGTAGGATCTATGTCTTCGCCAGGATCGACACTGGGATTGAAGGGCGGAAGAGATGGCCCACGAGATCGTCTTTGGCGAGGAGTAGTACTACGAGATTTCGGTTGAGAGGTAATCTCATCAGTATCAATCCTCCTCTTTCGTCTTGGTTTCTCTATATATATTTCTTGAGCTTGTTGTCGAGATGCGTTTCCAGACGTTGGGTTTTGTTGAGAATTGTCAAACACAGGTGGCATTGGTGTGTTGGTAAATTCGACTGGTTGGCCAGAGGGAGTAAAGATGACTGGAGTCTGTTGACTAGGGTCAGAAGTCATCATGGCCAATTCATGAGAAAGATCAAATGGATGGGGGAAAACCATAGGTGGCCGATTGTCCCGCTGAGGCATAGTTCTCGAGTTGGACATATTGCGTCCGACATTAATCAAACTAGACGGTAAATTAGAAGTGTTGATGAGGACCGGAGGAGAATCAGAATGTATAGGAGAACCAGAAAAGTCTATTCCATGAGCAGAAAGAAGTGAATCGATCATCATATTCTGCTGCTGTGGGGGTACGATAGGAATCGGTTGAAGCTCAGGATTCGTAGGAGGTGCGACGAAAGAGTCTGCTTGTGATAGGGATTGTTGGGTTGGATTATCTTCATAGACTGTTCTTGGATTTGAGAGGCCAGACGAGGGTTGGGAAGGAACTACTGTCGGTGCACGCGAGCGCGCTTTCGCTACGGGGCGGAAGACAGTGCCCCCTTTTTCTAATTTGGCAAATTGGAGCAGTGCTTTGGACAAGAACGACATAACTCACGGACTCGACTGCTCATTGTGCAATTTTTTCAACCCTGTCTATCAGAAACAATGTCGAGCAAAGAGCATTCATGAATAAGATGAAGTCCGTACATGAGATGTGATGGTTAAGTAGTTAAGGTAACTATCCAAAAATGGAAGCCCGCCGGTTTCCTCACTCCGCTCATGGCTCGGATTGACCTTCCCTATGGTAAGAAGCGAAACTGGGAACTCGACACTGCGGACGTCGATATTGGTCTCAAGTCTGTTCCCGACAGGTATCGTTTCATGCTTCTGGATTCTCAACACCGATTGCTCACCGCAATTCAGCCTTGTGCTTGCACATTCGTTGCGTCAATGTGGGCCGTGTATTTCTCTACTCTAAATTTTTGCTCACCGTAATTGACAGCTCGAGACCAATGGCTCAACCACACATTTCGAAAATTTACTAGTAGGGTCCGAGGTGCCAAAGTACCGGAACCACCACCACCCCATACAATCATGTCGAGGGGCAAGTGCGACCTTGTCATCGGCCCACATCAGTTTCGGCAGACCACATTCTATGAAGTACATTACATGCAACCTGTATCTACTGTCCCGACACACCGATTGCCACCCACTTCGACCGCAGCCAACTCCTACCCTTCCAAGGGGGGCCAACAGAGTACATCCATCCCTATGCCGTTTGCGACACCAGAAACGTCATCATGCTCATCGAGTAATAAGGATGTCACCCAGCTCAGGCTCGCTTTGGGTGGGGGACTGGAGTATACAATATCGTCAGACCTTGTTGCTAGAATCCACCATGAGGCGTCCGTCAACCCAATCTTCGCAGCCAAGTTTCGGCTCGCTGTTGAACCTAGTGCTACTCCAGAACAGATACGAAACTTTGCTTTTGCCCTTCCTCATCTTCCTGGCGTCAAGATTTCCGGCGCACCATCCTCACTCACACTGTCCACTGAACAGCAAGTATATCTTCCGCCCATCAGAGAGTGGGATCTTGTAATGGAGTATCAAGAAACGCCTAATGAGCGGTGGTTGATACCTCGAGGATCTCTTGCTTCATGCTCACGTCTTCTGTCGAAAGATGGCTCTGGCTTATCCGAGGTCTCCTTCACTCTTCGCCTTCCGATTCCACAAGCATCGTCCAAGACGGACGATTCGAGTCCGTCCGAGCCGGATAAGAATTTTCCTCGACCTATTAAATTTGGTCTGCGGAAGGCACCAGATGCTATTTACAATCTGATTCTGAATTGGATTGGAGGGGAAGATCAAAATAAGGACAATGCCGCGGCCTTAGCGAAGATAGTATGCACTTGATCTCGCTTTTCATGCTATAGCTCACGCCTTTTAGCCCAAGAGACCAAAAGTTTACATTGCCCATCAGATTTCTCAAGGGGCTTTATTAACACAACTTCAAGCTGTAAGTGCCAGTCAAACTATGTAATTTGACTTTTGACTCTTCTTGCCAGGTACGAACCGTCGGTTACACCATGAAGCCGATGAAACAAAGCCCCTTAAACCCTCCTCGTCCTCGTCGTAAGACTGCACCAAAACCAAAATTGACTTCTCAGACAGCTCCACTTCCGTCCATAACTGAGGGTGCGGCAACTGCATCAGCAACTTCCTCTGTTCAGATCCAGAAATCCACCAAATCTTTCAAAGAACCAAAAGAACCAAAGCGCAGACGATATCAATCTGCTCAAAAACCCTCGCCAATCATACGGTGCACTGTGTGTTTCAAGATGGATGTACCACTAATGAAGGGCGGGCGTGAGTCTTTACAGCTCAGCTGTTCTACCAGAGGTTGACAACATCAACAGGATTTTGTCGAGAATGCGTTGATGCTGGGAAGGCGGATGACACAGTTCCCCAACTACCTCGAAAACCGTCTCTTCCATCACATGATTCCCTTATAGTTCCTAAGCCTGACTCCGAGATCTCTGTGATGACGTCACATACAAGCACACCCCCGTAAATTCAATAGATGCAGCGTCCACTGCAGTGCTAACCGTGTCAACTCAATCTCCAGCTATACACTGCATCAGCAGGTGTTGAAAAATCGCACTATTTATTCCTGATGCTCCCCAAGTGCATGCTCTCTAGTATTTCCATGTAATTGTATAGTTTCTGCAGAGGTTAAATAAGTGCTACAGTTCATAATAATATCACATACAATATAACATTAAGTTAGATAGAAGGTGTTTCAAAAAAAAATACGATTAATTCGGAGTGCTTATAAAGAGTGAGGATTAGAAAAAGAAATCAGGATGACGTATAACTGATCAATTTAAACAAGCATTAAGTCAATTCAATAAGTTAACAGACCATCCCAGCCACCACGCAACAACACCCATCTCCGTGAATACAATTCCACATTCTACGAGAACGGCAAACCACTGAATGAAAACACCAAACCAGAAAAAGGGCAACACAGTATATCGCATCCCTTCAATCGGTATCCATCGCAATTTGGAGTGCATCATAGATGAAAGGACTACACGAACCTGTACAAAAGTCCACAAGATAGAACTGAGTAACACAATTGCCAAGCCAAGCCAATGGTGTGGTGATCGCTTCGGAAGAGCATTGATAGGGTATCGTTTGGCCTCACCCGTGAACTCATTTCGATATAATGGAATAATGAGGAAATCTCGGACGTCTTGGCCTATAGTTTTACCGTATGTTCTCCAAAAGGGTGTCACGGTATCCAGTAAAAGCGTTAAAGCATCCATGCCAAATTCCCAGATTTGCTGATACTGGTCCTTATAACTCTCCTCTAGAAGGACAGCTTGTGAGAGCTATTTTTGAATCATCGATAACTGCATGGCTAGTAGAAAATGCAAATTCTTACCTCAGGGTAGAGGTTAGATGTCAGGGCTACTGACTTATCGTAGTCCGTCTTGGCAGATTCGTAGGATTTTTGTACATCCTGAAGCAAGCTTTCAACATCTTTTGTTCTCCTAGTCAATTCTTCTCTCCGCTCTTCTAGGACAGATAAGCTCTGAATGAGCCGAGAGACTTTATCATCTAGTATACTCTCGTGGTCAACCGTCCCATGCGATTCTAAGGCAATGAACGCAGAAAAAATCTGGCGTTGTTTCACCAATCGTTGATGGATGTCTTCGACTGCTTGCCACCCCTTCAAGCGTCTTGTTAAACCAGTCACGGCAGCTGGATCATGTCCGAAAGACTCGACAAGGTCTTTAGGAAGAATTCGCTGCCTTTGACCAAGTATACCCATGGCCTTGCGCTGTATGGCATCATAATCTTTCACACAGATGGATATTCGATTGAGGATCTGTCTGATGCGGTGATTGTGCTGCACTGTGTCTCGAAGTAAACTATTAAAACGTTTGTCAGAAAAAATTAGTCCTGGGACAGCAAAAATTATACACACGCTGCCTTCTGCCCATACTCTCTCCGAAGCTCCTCTTCAATCTTGATCCCTTCTTGCGAGTCTTCAAGGAGGGGCTCTGAAACTGGTTGATGTCGGGGCAGAGATGAGTGAGAAAACCTTTGGTTTCGAACTGTCAAATCGACATTCATTCGCGACCTTATACCCGACGAGAGCGCAGAATCCTTGTCATGATGACTACATGTCTCTTCAGTATCAGACATTGGCGGAACAACCATCGGCAAGTTGTCACTGAAATTCGTGAGAGCTCTCTTACGCATGTTGGTGATATCGGGAGACATAGCCCTTCTTCTTGACAGTTGTTCAGGACTGGACTTAGCCATTACAGGCGTACTGATCGATTCCTCCCCACCACTCCCCATATATTCTAAGCGTGAAGACGTCTTGGCTCCTGGTCGATTATATTGCTGAATTGATGGGACAGGTGACATGGCGAGATTAGACGAATCACTGACGATACTACTAGGAAAGGAATCTACACTTCTTCTTGACTCAACGTCAAAGGATTCCTTTAGAACACGTAACTTGTCAGGCGGTAGATATATACGTTCAGGAGAGTAAACGCGTGTTACAGAGTGAGATAAGTCTTGGATTGAGTGATCCTCTGGGATAGATTCCATGGGCCGCGGTTGTGATGGGAGTTTGGATTGCGAGGGAACAGCCTGAGTAGTAACGAAGGTCTCAATAATTCGTGCTGAGAGATGCCATCGTGAGAGTAATTGCGTTCTTCGTGAAAGGTGCTTGAGCCAGGTCAATGGTTCGGACCTTTCTAGATCTTGTCGTAGAATTTCATCTTGCGAACCATACCAGCGAGAGACTGCGGCAAGATTCAAGGACATGGAATTGGTTTGAGTGTATGAAAAGATATTATACCGCCGTTGCAACTGATCGGATGTCATTGCTGCTTTGCGTTGAGTTTGCAAAGAGGCTGAAGTGCGGATTTTATAGAGTCGTTCTGGTGAGCATCAGAGCGTGACATAGCTTCGGACAAGTATATCAGGCACCTTGGTGATTTTTCTCCTGTTGGTCCTGCATTAGTTCTAACGGAGGCATCTTCTCTTTCCGGCGAGAGGACAATGACCATCTCCTATCATTCTTCTCCTCCTCGATTGTACAAGAGCACCAGTCCAGTGTCAACCCGTTGTCTAAAGAAGATGGAACGGGGTGCTGAGACACCTGTATTGAATACCGTCGAGTTGAAGGGCTGAAGTCAACATCAGACCCAGTACTGGCGCTGACCTTTCGCAAAGGCGAAAGTGGATGTCTGCCAAGCGATATACTTTGGATCGTGGATATGTAGGGATTATTGCTAGACTGCGTTGCCTTCATCTTAGCCTCGCGTTTTGCCTTGACCTTGAGCGCTCGTTGTACATCTTGAAGTATTCGTGGGTCTGATCACGGTATGGTGAGTAGCAAACAATTTCCCTCGGTACGATAGCTTGCCTTCATGGGCTAGAGCATCCAGTCGAAACAATGTCATGTGGTGTGACTGGATTGAACTCACAGAGATCATATTCGTCTGAGGATGTATTGACTTGGCTTGCTCCAGCATCCAACGCTGGTACCGTCCTGACATTGTAAGGGGATTGATTGTCCATGATGTGAACAAAAAGAGGAGGACGTCGTATCCGGTAGGGTGACTCGGAGGCAGGAGTCAAGCCCCCAGTTGAGCTGAGCCAATGTCGATCCTGGCCAGACGAACGCTAGGGTTTTAAGGAGAGGACAAGGAGCACGTGAATACCAGAGTCTTCAGCAGAGTGTGCTCTTCGGCGTGCTAGCAGCGGTCTCTCGGAAATGAATCCCAGACTCTTGTGGTCCTCTGAATACTTTGTAAGAACTCAAGTCGAAGAATTCCATTTCTTGGGGCCCTTGCAATCTGAATGGTAAAACCAAAATTCCAAACTCCAGACTCAGCGACATACACGTGATTACATCTGCTACTGTCTACCTAAACCGAGGCATACGCTTCCCAGGATTTCGTCGTCTATTGATAAGGAGCCTGGCAAACATGACTGCAGTCAGCCCAGAGAGTGCATACCTACATCCTTGTTCAGGGAAACTCAAGTTTAGGACGAACGACGCACCATGTAATGACATATGATAGATGTGAGTTCCTCAATTCAACAGTGGGCGGGCGTCCAACAGGAATGCCCCGTTCAATTCGCCGAGTCGCTTCTCCGGCATGTCCCTCTACGAATCTATACTAAATTGTGGGTAGGAATTAAAAAAACAGCAACTTACCGAAAATCTGCTCCACGAGGACTGGTTGGACACCCGCCTTCTCGCCACCTGCAAACTCTGACATTGCCTCAACATCAGTCCAATACCATTTCCCATCCATTGGCTCATTGTTGGGCGTAAATGCGTTCCTTTTCTGTGACATTTTCAGCAGGCCAATAATCTCGACTTGGTCACAATCCTTCAGATAGGCACCAGACTCCAACTGTTCTTTTGAGACAAAGCCTCGGTCAACTAGAATTGTAGACCCCTTCTCTCGAACAAGCGGCATGATGATATGGACCCCATGTATGCCCTCTCGAACACGGGGTGATAAGACTATGGTGTGGGCATGATCCCACCTTCCATTCAGTACAACCTTTCGATAAACAAATTCAGGGATGGCTGAAAGACTAGTTTTTTTCAAAGGAACCTCTGCGACTGGGTATTAGAGACGTACTTGATTTTACTAGGCAAGCTCAATGGCTGGAACTGTAATTTTTCCTCCAATTCGTCTATGAGATTGATTTTCCATTTCAACCTCTTCAATTGCCACGTCCCGAGCGCAAAAGTAAAGAAGGGTATGATTCCAACGATGACCATAGTCGGGGTGATCCACGCTTCCTTTCGCGGCTTGTATATTACAGGGACGTCTGACTTCTTGTTCCACCATAGCGTGCGCTTTGTTTTCTGAAAGGATTGGGAGCTATATTTAAGTGCAGAGTGAGGGCGCTGTTGGATGAGTTGTCTAAAGGCAAACATAAAGCTCGAGTATTATCGCCTTTTGGAGACACCGGCCCGCTTGTCTTGCCATTCACACGGCTACGTAAGGATAACATCTGTTCATCCTACCATCGAGATTGCGTCTCACTCGTCGGAGAAATACACTAGCTACTTGATAAATGTGAGACCAGCTCGTACTGAT
>Ga0153936_100483_pt1 | contig 11326 bp, 9 predicted proteins | sample TSNJ020MetaG_FD_102272 | JGI IMG/M metagenome (GOLD analysis project Ga0153936, IMG submission 102272) | Attine ant fungus gardens microbial communities from New Jersey, USA - TSNJ020 MetaG | ecosystem: Host-associated > Fungi > Mycelium > Unclassified | place: USA: New Jersey, Wharton State... | reverse complement strand
TCTGATTTGATGTAGATCATAAAAAATAAGCCGGTTAAACCTGATGGCTATTTCCGCCAAACTCGCGGTCGCCGCGCATTTTCCTGATAACCGCATCCCTTCGCGTAAATAATTCCGGATAACGGTAAAATGCATCTGCATAATAGCTTTTTTCTGCCGCCATCTACCCTTAGCCTTTAAATTGCCATAGACCATCATTAAAAAATGGCGGAATAGCATTTTTAATTTACAGGTGACAAATAATTAACAGCCTATACAAATCATCCAATATATTAATATTGTTGATTTTATTTATATCACTCTCCCTTAACTGGCAAAATTTGATATAACTGCTAAAGTCAAAGAGATAAACTCCATTGAATTAATAAAACACTGTTGAATTATTCAACAAATAAAAACAAAAACCCTAACATCATTCGAGTTACATGACGGCAAAGGTAATTCCTCAGAAATTGAGCGAATAATGCTCCGGAAGTAAAAGCAGGATGCGAGCGTACAGGTAACCTGAACGGGTGGGGAAATTAACATACCTTAGGGTCTGCCATGGAAGAATTGGTTTTTTTTGCCGGATTAGTATTGCTAATGTCCCTGGTGATATTACCCATCTGTGTCTGGGTATTGTTTAAACGTAGCCAGGATGCTCACCAGGCAATTGCCGATTTAAAACGCACGGTTAGCGATCTGCAACTGAAGCTGGAAGATGCCCCCCTGCCCCCTGAGCTTGCCGAAAGCCAGGCGCCAGCCATTCAGCACGCTGATATTATTGCGCCTCAGCCACACATCATGAAGCCGGACAACATTCAGGTTGCTCTGCCAGATGCGCCGGTTTCGCCCTGGGAGGCCGTCATCGCCCCTCCGGCCAGGCCTGTAATCTCTGAACAACCTGCCCCCGTGAAAAACGTGCAAAAAACCGCGAAAGTGCCACTGTCTTCACGCTTTGAAGAGCGTAAAAAAGACCTGATGAGCGGTTTTATCCATTGGTTTATGCAGGGCAACCCGTTAGCCAAAGTGGGTATCCTGCTGCTGTTCCTTGGCCTCGCCTATTTATTAAAATACAGCGTAGAGCAGGACATGTTCCCTATTGAGCTGAGGCTAATCGGGGCCGCCGCTGGCTGTGTTGTTCTGCTCTGGCTGGGATGGCGTTTACGCCTCAAACAGCCGGTATATGCCTTGATACTGCAAGGTGGCGCGGTGGGTGCTCTGTATATCACCGTTTTTGGCGCGTTCCGCATTTATCACCTGTTACCCCATTTACTCGCTTTTGGCCTGATGCTGGTTATCTGTGCCGCCAGCATTGGCCTGGCCGTCTTACAGCGCACATTAAGCCTGGCAATGCTCGCCAGTCTTGGCGGCTATTTATCCCCGCTCTTGCTCTCTAGCGGAAGCGGCAACTATATCGGGCTATTTTCCTACTACCTATTACTCTCAATAGGCATCCTGATAATCAGTATCTGGCAACCCTGGAGACCGCTTAACTTACTCGGTTTTTTCTTCACTTTTGGCGTCGCCTCCCTATGGGGAATGGACAATTATCAACCGGCTTACTATCTCTACTGCCAGTTATTTTTAATCGCCAATATTGTGATATTCGGGGTACTTTGCCTGGCTTTAAGCCTCAGAGCCCAGCCGGCTGGCCATAAAATCATTGATGGAACCCTGCTATTTGGCCCACCGCTGATAGGCTTTGCCATGCAGTATCTGATAACCCTGCAATGGGAGTTTGGTCCGGCATTTTCTGCCCTGGGTTTCGGTCTGGTTTATCTGATTCTCGCCTGGCTGGCACTTAAAAAATATCCGCAGTCAGGTCAGCAACTGGTGGTTGCAAGCCTGGCTCTGGGAGGCGTATTCGCCACGCTTGCTATCCCCCTGGCACTATCGGCGCAATGGACATCCCTTGCCTGGGCCCTGGAGGGGCTGGGTATTCTGTGGCTGGGACAACGCCAGACCCAGACCAGGATGAGTTTGAGTGGCTCCGCCCTACTGCTACTGGCATTAGCCTCGGCGCTGGTTGCCCTGAGTGATGCCGCGATGGGCACGCTGAGCTACACCCTGGTCTTTGGCATCCTCGCCCTGACCTGGCTGGCCGGGGCCTTCCTGTGGTCCACATCATCAATCATCCCTCAAGGGAAGTTACTCAGCCGGGTGCTGCTTACCGGGGGGATCGCGCTCTGGCTAGCCTGCTTAGCCGGCATGGCACTGCGTTTAGCGATTGATGATAACACCGCGATGTTCCTGACCTTTGGCTTACTGATAGCCTCTGCAGGCTTATGGCGTTACAGCGCGCAGCGCTTAGCCTGGAGCGACTTAACCTATGCCCCCTGGCTGCTATGGCCCATTATGTGGCTGACCCTGGCGGCGCAGATTCTGGGTAATGAAGGCTTATTCTCAGCGGGCTGGCTCAATATTGTCTGGCTAGCTGCCATTGCTATGGCGGTATATTTCCTGAAGAACGATGCCCAATCCTTAGCTGACCGCTGGCTGATACAAGGCCTGCATCTGACGCTCTTCTGGACAGTATTACTGGGGATTGTCTATGAAGTCTTCTGGCAAACGCAGCATCTCCCCTGGGGGATGATTGAATGGCAGTTAGGGTTACAAATGCTGACGCTTGCCATCCTGATGCTGGCCACCCTCGCGGCCGTGCGGCGGCATTATTGGCCGTTTGCCGCCTACCCGCAACTCTATGCGGCTATTGGCCTGTCTCCACTCGCGGCGCTGGCCCTTTTGTTATTGATTCTTAGCAATACGCTGGACGGTGTTGTCGCCAATAGCCTGTATTTACCGTTACTTAACCCGCTAGAAGAGGGGGCCGGATTTGCCATACTGGCTCTGATAACTTTCGCATTAAACCTGCTCCGTCTTTACCCACAGTCTGCGGCAAACAGTAAACAGTACCTGCTTATTACGCTTGCTGCTTTGCTGTTCTGGTGGGGCAACGGCATTATTTTACGCGCCCTGGCCTACTACGGAGATATTGCCTGGCGGGGAGACGCGCTGTGGGCCTCACGTTTAGTCCAGACCACGCTGGTCCTGGTGTGGATGCTCCTCGCCCTGATCATAATGATTTGGTCGACGCGTCAACATCAGCGTAAAGCCTGGTTTACTGGGGCCGCCTTGCTGGGGCTGGTTATCGTAAAACTGATTCTGGTTGATAGTGCCAGAGGGGGCGGACTGGCACGCGCAGTCGCATTTATTGGCGTCGCAATTCTGGTTCTGATCGTCGGGTATTTTTCACCTCTGCCGCCAAAAAGTGCTGAGCAAAAAACGCCAAAAATAACAAATAGGAAAGAGGATGTATGAAAAGAACCCTGACAGGATGGCTATTACTGGGGCCTATCTGGCTGGTTCCATCGCTAAGTCTGGCGGCAGAACAGCAAGATGGGGGCGAAACACCCCATGACTTTGCCTATGGTGTTGAACTGAGAACATCCAGTAATCAGCCTTTTTTCCGCATTGATATCCCCGACACGCTCTACAAAGAAAGCGCATGGCCTGACCTGCGGGATGTGCGCGTTTTTAATAACCAGGGACAGGCGGTCCCTTTTTCCCTGGTTGAAGATTTTACCGTTCAAAATACCTCCCGTAGCTATTTGCTGCGCGTGTTCCCGATAGACGGTTTTACGCCGGTGAAGCAGGATAATGAACGCCTCTCTTTTACCTCTAACAACGGAATTGAAATCAGCGTCCCGGTAAAAGATGTCCAACAGGCCAGGCAAACCTTTCTGTTGGAAGTGCCAACGACAGAAGAGCCGCTACCACACCTGAACCAAATTAAACTGAACTGGCAGCAGTTGCCTGAAAACTGGCAAACCTCAGCCAGTGTGTTTTACAGCAATAACCTGAAAAACTGGCTACCCGGCGTAGAAAAAGCCCCCTTAATGGACCTGGTTTCTGGCAACCAGAGGCTGCTACTCGACAATATTAATCTGGACAGTGAAAACAATGGCAGACGCTTTCGTTATTTATTGTTAGTGCTTGATGGCGCGCAGAATTCGCCCCTGATTAAGCTTGAATCAGCCGAAGGGAGTATGGATGAGCGCTATGTCGAGCAACATACCATCAGTTATTCTCCCACCGGGAAAGCCCTGTCGGGCAATGAGGCTGAGTACAGCTGGCCAGTACCCCAGCTGTTAACCAGTATTACCATCCGTCCGGCCCAAAATAATACCATCCTGCCGCTTGAAATTGAGTATCGCTCCCGGGCTGATGCCCCCTGGCAGCCCCTAACCCAGCAGGTGGTCTACTCGGTGGATGGTCGTACAGCAGACCCTATTTCGGTTAACGGACTGCAAGTCCAAAGCCTGCGTTTAAAAGGTATTAATCAGCAATGGGGCAATGCCATGCCGATTGTCAACGCCGAGCGTCGCGGCCAGACCCTGTTTTTTAATGCCCAGGGCAGCTCCCCGTTCTTACTGGCATGGGGAAATAAAGCGGCCGGGCCTCAGGCGATAGCGATCAATTCACTGATTCCTTCATCGCTACGCACTTCTATCGCGACCGACTCTCTCCCTTATGCCACTTTCGGGGAAAAAATCGAGCTGGGGGGCGAAGCGCGCTTAACGGCAGTGAGCGCGGTCGAAAAAGCCAGTCTGTGGAAGAAAAGCCTGCTCTGGGTCGCCTTGATTATAGGTGCCGGAGCCCTGGTGCTACTGACCTTCAAAATCTGGAAAGATGTCCAGAAAAAACCAGAGTAAAGCACCCTGTCGGGCAAAGCAGGGTTAGCCCCTGCTCTGCCCGACAGGGTCCACGCCATCCAGCTACTGCCCAGCCAGTTATGCCCTCATTCCCCGCCGCTGTGGGGCGCGAAGCCAGTACCCCTGATAGATAAATTCAGTGATAGCCTGGCTGAAGCTGCCATTTTTTAAGTTATAAGACATAACCATTATCTATTTTCACCCCCTTCAGGATGCTGATAGCGTACCCATTTGTATATACATGCAAATGCAGGTACACCCATACTGGAGAAGATAAATGGGCCTTAAAAATAAAATAGTTATCTCTCTGACTGCACTGGGGATGCTGGGTACAGTCCAGGCTCAGGCAGCAGATATTATCGTTGGCAGTAAAAATTTTACCGAGCAATACATTCTGGCTGAAATTTATGCCCAGGCACTGGAACAGGCGGGTTTATCCGTTGAACGTAAGACCAATCTTGGTGGTACGCTGATTGCCCATGCGGCGCTGCAAAAAGGCGATATTGATCTGTATCCGGAATATACCGGAACCGCGCTCAGTGCCGTCGTCAAAACGCCCCCTTCTTCAGATGCCGAAAAAGTATTTAAGCAAGTCAGTGAAGCCTATAAGCCCTATCACCTGACCTGGCTGCATCCGGCCAAAGTGAATAATGGTTATGCCCTACTGGTCAGTAAAGACACCGCGGATAAATATCATCTGAAAACCCTGTCTGACCTGGCGAAAGTGGCTCCTCAACTGTCGATTGGTGCTGGCGCAGAGTTCGGTGACCGCCTCGATGGCTTAAAAGGTCTTGATCAAACCTATGGTATTAAATTTAAGAACTTCCGCCAGTTCGCCAAAGTCGGTTTACGTTATGACGCCCTGGCTGCCCACCAGATAGATGTCGCCAATGGCTTTGCAACCGACTGGCAAATTGCTGAAAACCAGTACGTTCCGCTGGAGGATGATAAACATCTATTCCCTCCTTATGAAGTCGCCCCGGTCGTTCGTGATGATGCCATAGCCAGGCATCCGCAGGTGGTTAACGTCCTGAATAATGTGAACCAGCTTCTGGATAACGCCACTATGCAAAAACTCAATGCAGAAGTGGAGAAAAATAAAGAAGAACCGCGGGATGTCGCGACTGAATTTTTACGCTCCAAAGGCATTATCAAATAAGGCTGTGTTGTGATTAATAAATGCATCCCCGGTGATGCCCCTTTGTCCCTTGGCGATATCAAGGCGGTTGCCGATGACCATCATCCGGTGAGTTTAGGCCAGCAAGCCCGGCAGAAAATCGACGCTGCTTTTCAATTTCTGTTAACGCGTATTGATGCAGGCGAGGCTATTTATGGCGTCACCACGGGGCTGGGGGCCAATGTCGATACCCCCGTCCTGACGGTGGGGGACGGCCACCACAATACCCAGGCATTACAGGCAATACAGCAGCGTATCCCCCTGGCGCGTGCCGTCGGCGTTGGCCAGTTGGCGACAGCGAGACAGGTGCGCGCTATGATGCTTGCCCGGCTTACCGGCCTGGCGCAGGGGGCGTCGGGTATCGCGCTCCCTGTGGCCCAGACGCTTGAGACATTCCTCAACCAGGCTATTCATCCCCAGGTGCCGCTCACCGGGTCTATTGGCGAGGCTGACCTTGCGCCGCTGGCTCATATTGGTCGGGCAGTGATAGGCCAGGGCCTGGTTGAATACCAGGGAGAGCGGGTCGATTGCGCAGAATTACTGGCAACATTAGGTATAACGCCTCCGTCTTTACAGGGTAAAGACGGCTTGGCGCTGGTGTCATCTAATGCGGCGAGCACCGGCCTTGCCGCCCTGTTATTGATTGATATTGCTCATATCATTAACGTGCAAAGTGGGGCTATTGCCTTATCCTTTGAAGGATTTCGCGCCAATATCTCCCCTTTACTGCCCGAGGCAGCCCAATGCCGCCCGGCGCCTCAGCAGGCGGCAACCGCGGCCCATTTGTTAACTTTACTTGCCGGCAGCTCGTTATTAACGCCAGGTAACGCCCGCGCATTGCAAGACCCGCTCAGCTTTCGCTGTATCGCCCCGGTTTTAGCCAGCGTCAATCACTACTTTTTACTGGCACGCTCAGCCGTTGAGCTGGAGCTTAACAGCCCTGATGATAATCCGGCATTACTGCATGAGCCGGGCATGGTACTGGCTAATGCGAATTTTGATGCGACCCATCTGGCATTGGCTATCGAAAGTTTGGGTCTGGCCTTAGGCCGCCTGGCTGCCTGTAGCGGCGAGCGCATCATGAAGCTGATGTCGCCTGCCGCCAGCCATCTCCCCCGTTTTCTGACCCGTCATCCCGGCCAGACGGGGTTTGCCGCCCTGCAAAAAACCATTTCGGCGCTGGTCAGTGAGATAGCTCATCACGCTCAGCCACTGTCTCCCCTCACCTTGCCGGTGGCGGATAGAGTTGAAGACTATGCCTCACAGGCGATGGGGGTTATTCATAAAACACAGCGTCTGGTGGAAAGCCTGCGCTATTTGGTCGCGATTGAACTGTTAGTTGCCGCTCAGGCCGTAGATTTACAGGAAGCTGCTCAGCCCGGCCCCTTGACGCAGCGCCTATACGACAAAATCCGCGCACAGGTTGCGACCCTTGATGAGGACCGGGCCAGTGGGGATGACATTGTGCAGCTTAGCGAGGCCATGATGAAGGCCGACTGGCTGGCTGGCCAGCCTCTGCTACTGGAGATAAGCTGATGCGCTGGGCACCCAAACACATTGATGAGATTTTACTGGCGCTCTGGCAGCACTTGCTGTTGGTGGGTAGCGCGATGTTAATCGCTTTTGTGATTTCGCTGTTTCTCGGTATTTTTACCGCTCGTCGCCCCAAACTTTATGCGGTGGTGCTCAGCGTCACCGGGATGATTTTCTCTATTCCAGGCCTGGCTCTGTTCGCCTTACTTATCCCGCTCCTCGGTATCGGTATGCTACCGGCTATCGTCGGGCTGACTGCCTATGCGCTGATGATTCTTACCCGCAATATTGCCTCTGGTTTTCATGCGATTCCCCCCGATGTCAGAGATGCCGCGCTAGGCATGGGCTACGGTAAATGGCGCAACCTGCGGGAAGTCGAACTCCCCCTCGCCTTACCTTTTATCATTACCGGCTTGCGTATTGCCACCACCACACTTATCGGTATCGCCACCGTGGCGGCCTATATTAATGCCGGCGGGTTAGGGGCAATTATTTTTGCCGGGCTCGACCAGCGTTTTCCGGAAAAGATTTTAATTGGTGGCGGTTTAACCTCGCTACTGGCTATCGGGGCTGACCTGCTCTTTCTGGGGCTACAACGCCGACTTGAACGCAGGAGAAGCGCATGATTTTTCAAGCCTGGCAATGGGTTAAAGACAACCCGACGCTGTTCTGGCAAGCCGTCCAGCAACATTTACTGATGTGTGGATTATCGCTGAGTATTGCGTTAATCATTGCCGTGCCTATTGGCGTGCTGGTAGCGAACTCTCCCCGTATGGCTTTTATTGCTTCCAGCATCACCGGCACGCTGCGCACCATTCCCAGCCTGGCAATTCTGGCGGCGGTGATGCCTTTTATGGGCATCGGTTTACTGCCTTCGGTTATCGCGCTGGTGGTACTGGCGATTCCGCCAATATTGCTCAATACCTGTACCAGTATTCAAGCCATTGATGCCGATACCCTGTCGGCGGCGACAGGTATGGGCTTTACGCCTCGTCAGATCACCACCCGTATTGTTTTGCCCCTAGCCGCCCCTGGGATCCTCGCCGGATGTAAAACCGCCGCCGTACAGGTTATTGGCGGGGCGGCCCTTGCTTCGTTTATTGGTGGCGGAGGGTTAGGTGATTTTGTCACCACCGGAATTGCCATTATGGACATGTCACGCCTGCTGGTCGGCGCAATTCCTATTATTCTGCTGGCCATCGGTACGGAGGTACTGTTTTTCGCCCTGGGTCGGGTATTTTTCCCGTCTGTAGAAAAGAGTTCATAGCAATGATAACACTGGAAAATGTCAGTAAATCCTATCCCGGTACGACGCGAAAGGCCCTTGATGATTTGTCGCTGGTTTTTGAAGAAGGCACGACAACGGCTTTAATTGGCCCATCCGGCTGCGGCAAAACCACTACCATGCGCTTAATTAATCGCCTTGAGCAGCCGACAAGCGGGCGGGTGTGGGTCAATGGGCTGGATGTCGCGAAGGAAGACCCGGTCATACTGCGCCGCCATATTGGCTATGTGATTCAGAATGTCGGTTTATTTCCGCATATGACGGTAGCCGATAATATCGCAACAGTTCCCCGTTTACTGGGCTGGTCTACTCAGCGTACCAGGAGCCGGGTTGATGAGTTAATGGACTTAGTCGGCCTGGATGCAGGTCTTTATGCTCATCGCTTTCCTGCGGCGCTGTCTGGCGGTCAACGTCAGCGGATTGGCGTTGCCCGGGCCCTGGCCGCCGATCCACCTGTGATGCTGATGGATGAGCCCTTTGGGGCAATCGATCCCTTAGTACGTGGGCGCTTACAAACTGAATTTAAGCAGATTTTACAGCGGGTCAAAAAGACCGTCATTATTGTCACCCATGACCTCGATGAAGCGATCAAAATGGGGGATAAAATTGCCATTATGCGTGATGGCAAAATCAGCCAGTACGCCAGCCCAGCCGAGGTACTGTCTAGCCCGGCGGATGAGTTTGTTGCCGCTTTCGTCGGCACGGATGCTGCCCTAAAACTGCTGGCTATTACCCCGCTCAGCCAGGCCATGAGCCCGCAGGCCACTGGCGGTTATCCGCTGCAGATCGAAATTAACGCCACCCTAAAAGATGCTCTGACCCTGATGCTTACCCAGCATAACGATGGCCTGACCGTGATGGACAGCGGCCGTCCGGTTGGAGAGCTCACCCGTCAGCATCTGTTTTCCCATACCCAATTCCGGCACAAACTCTAAGTGAAATGAGAGAGAAAAATGACGCAAGCAATTAATTTGACCTGGTTAAATGGCCCGGATATCGAACAATTAAACTTAACCGATGCAGAGATCCTCGCCGCCGTTGAGGCAGGTTTACTGGCTCAGGGGCAGAAAAAAACGGTCATTGAACCCCGTGTTCATTTAATTCCTGATGCCGCCTTCAATGGGCACTTCAATGTGCTGCGCGGCTACATTGAGCCACTGGGGCTCGCTGGGGTCAAAATTGTGGGCGATTATGTGAATAATTATACGCTGGGTCTGCCCTCCGAAATGGCATTACTCAACCTGTTTGACCCCCGTACCGGTATGCCCGTGGCCATTCTCGATGCATCTTCGATTACTGATATGCGCACCGGGGCTTTAACCGCGCTCGGCGCCCGCCACCTTGCCAGGCCGAACAGTAAAATACTGGGGCATATTGGCGCCAGGGGCACCGCTTACTGGAATGTCCGCTTACTCGATAGTTTGTATGACTTTGATGAAATCAGGATCCACTCCCGCCGCCCGGAGAGCCGTAACGCCTTTGCTGAGCGTCTTGAGCAGGATTTAGGTAAAAAAATCATCGTTACCGAAGATTGGGAAAGCTGTGTACGTGATGCTGATATTGTGGTTGAAGCCTCACGCCTGAATGCCCCAACGCCGTTGCTGAAAACAGAGTGGATTAAGCCCGGTGCCTTTGTGGTGCCCTACGGCACGATGAGCGCCGTTGAGCTATCGCTGACTGATATCATGGATAAGCTGGTTGTTGACGATTGGGGACAATGCAAAGGCGGAATGTTTGGTTCACTGCGCGCCCATGTGGAAGCCGGGAAGCTGAGCGAACAAACGCTGCATGCCGAATTAGGTCAGATTGTTGCCGGGGAGAAAACCGGTCGTGAAAATGATAATGAAACTATTCTCTTCTGGCACCGCGGTTTGTCATTAAGCGATATCGCCCTTGGACATGCAATGCTTGAAAAAGCACGCGCCCTCGGTCTGGGGCAGGAATTACGCTACAAATGATAAAGAATACCCGCATGGAGTCAGCCACCTCCGCCGCGGCCAGCGCCGGGCAAAGGTAACTCAACAAGGCTGGGTCATGCGGGCATCCCGGGCGCGATTTTCCCCGAGCCACTCCTGCCAGGCTGGAAGAAATAGACCAGGATACAAACGTGGAGTAAGCCTTGCTGCACGGCAGGATGTTTATTCAGAGTAAATATGCACAAACCGGTGACAGCACCGGTGAGCCATCACTGAGTCGCCATGCAACAGCGCAATGGCTACCCGCCATTGCGCTACCTCTTTATGCGCTCTCTAGGCTGATGCCGTTATTTTCAATATAGCGCTGTCATTGAAAAGGTCAGCCTGAATATCAGACATTTTGCATCCATTGAGTCGGTGATACACAAATCTGTGGCAGATAATTAACCCGCCAGGCCGGATAACGGGCATCGCTATCCATACTCCCGCCAGTGGCATTAAGCCTTTAGGCGATTAACGTTCAGTCGCATACCGGCCTGATTTTCACTCATCTTATGCTGGGCTACCTTTTTTCTCACCAGGCAAATAAATATACTGTTTCGCACCTTTAACCCTTCCCGAAAAGGGATAACCACCTAATTTTGGCCTCAATATTCCCTTATAGAATAAGCTGGCAATTATCTTTAAAAAATAAACGGTCATTACTTCGCCAATAGGTATT
>Ga0153936_100479_pt1 | contig 11360 bp, 8 predicted proteins | sample TSNJ020MetaG_FD_102272 | JGI IMG/M metagenome (GOLD analysis project Ga0153936, IMG submission 102272) | Attine ant fungus gardens microbial communities from New Jersey, USA - TSNJ020 MetaG | ecosystem: Host-associated > Fungi > Mycelium > Unclassified | place: USA: New Jersey, Wharton State... | reverse complement strand
GACTACCCTAAGATGGTTAGGTTATCTCTATTTCAAGAACAATAGCACTCCTATATGTAGAACAATAGGTAGTGATCATGTAGTAGGCTGTCCTGGTATACAGACTACCACAATCATGTATTTAAGGACTGTATGTCTAAGAATAAACCTCAGACTTAACAACATCTTTTGCTGCTTGTTTAACTTTGCTTTTTTGAGTATTTTGATTATCAAATCAACCAATTAAAAATTAGTAAGTGGTCATTTGTGATAACATTAAAGACCTAAAAGATATTAATGAAGATAATACCATGACCTCCTACCTTCCACAATCCAAATCCTTCCTAAAAATTCTAGGTGTTCTATATTATAGAAACAACTCATCTAACCCTATCTTCTTCTCCCAGATTGAAGATGTCATTTTGCATACTACCATGTTCAACAATATCACCCTGGCCTTATACCCCCAGATTGTCAAAGCATTACCCAAGTCAGACATAGCTATTATATAGGTTGATATCTGGGACCCACAGAATGAAACAAAGGCCAAGTCAATTATTAACAGAAGTTTCAACCTTAGAGGGTATATTGCCACTATCAGAGGTACAAACATGAACCCAGGAGTCCTCTAGTATAGAAATTGTTGAAAATGGAGTCATACTACTTTTGTATATAGAGCCCATAGCACAAAATATCAAAAATACAATGGTCCATACAAGCTCAAGCATTATTGCAAACTAGTATAGTATTACAAGACTAATCCCAAAACAAATTTCCCTTGGCTAGAGATGAAACAAAAAGAACTATGTCTATACCAGTTCAGATGTATCAATTGTAAAGGTGAGCACCAGATAGACAATGCTAACTACCCCTTCTGAAAATACAGGTTCAATTACAAGTGGCACACCAAAAAAGCACAGGAGCTCAGAGAAATCATAGCCTATTCAATTTGCTTATTTATAAGTAGTAACAGATAATAATTAAGTATCTAAAAAACCTGAATATCTTCTCACAAAATGTCAAATATAGCTAAATCTTAATGGATACCATTCTGGAAATCTACACAAATAAATACAATATCATATTCATTCAAGAGCCTTCTTGGACCCTCATTCAACATATACCCTCACCAGAATCTAAAACTAGACAATCTATCTTCAGTGTACCAAACTACCTAGCATAGCTACAATTGACTAGAATACCAACACAAGATAATAACAGACCCAGAGTACTCACATATATTAATACCAGACTAACAAAACTTTGCTTCTTACTAAGACAAGACATAATTGACCACTGAGATATTAATCTCATCTTCTTTATCAATCAAGGCCAAGTTTATATGCTTATCAACATGTACATAGATGAATACCAGACAGCTATAAAATACCTCAGGGACTCTAAGGTTAATATAAACAACATACTTATTTGAACAGGTAACTTCAATATATAAGACAATAACTGGGACCTATCATTCTCCCACTACTCAGCCTATACAGACACTATTAGAGAAATTGCTGACAGCTTTAACATAGACATGTCTATACCAATTTAACAAATCCAAACTAGATATATAAACAATAAAAACAATACTGACTCTGTTATAGACTTAATGTTCCTGTAAAGCAATAATCCAGAATTCAAAAATTATTGCATTTTACCCCAGCTCAGATAGCCCTTAGACCATGTACCCCTATATGTTACAGTCAACATCATCAATGAAAATATTAACTTCAGTCAAAGAATAATCCCCAAAAACAGTGACGAAGAGGCAGAGTTTGTTAACAAATGTACTGAGAAAATCAGAAACATTAACACAGAGAATATCCAAGATATATAGGCCCTTGAGACTGTTATACTAACCATGGCAAATATAGTTCAAAAATACTGGAATAAGCTCTCAAAGGAAACAAATATTATTAAATGGTCTAAAGACTGGTAGAACAGAGAATGCCAACAGAAGCTGGAGTTCTATAGAATAATACACAGCTGCAACAATTGGACCAAGTTTAGATAAGCTGTTAAGAAAGCTAAGAAACTTTTTTTGATGATAAAATATATGAGATTGTATTTACTAATAAGAGACCTTGGGACCTCATGAACTGGGTCTGCAAGAGAAAGCTCCCTCCTACAGACACTATTAAATATAACAATCAGCTATGTAACACAATGGAAAATCTATAGGAGGCATTATATGAGTCATATAACTTAGCTATACACTATCTAGTCAACCATGATATCCTTAGAGAACTTCAACCAGCCTCTACTCAAACCTGGGATAAATTCACAGAACAGGAGTTTAGAGACACTCTTAAAAAATACAAAAACAATTCTATACCAGACCTAGATCATATCTCATAGAGGCATTTGAAGAAAATCCTAGTGCACAATAAGTACATGAGTAATACTCTAAATATTACTAATGTATGCTTTGAACTAGGATACTGGCCATCCTACTTCAAACAGTTAGCATTGGTCATCATCCCAAAACCAAATAAAAAGAAATATGACTCACCCAAGTTATTTTGACCAATCATACTTCTCAACATATAAAGCAAGCTAATAGAAAAAGTTGTAAGTCAATGTATACAATTTCAAACTATTCAAACAGCTTTCATTCATCCAAACCAACTTGGGTGTAAGAACTTTAGACTATGATGTCTTAGAACTACTCCTAGTCTGAGTTGACAAGAAGAACTTGATAGAGTTCTCATTCAATTGCTATATACTACTTATATATATTCTATATTTACTTTTATTTATAAAGTCCCATACATCTCCTTTGAGTCATTTTCTCTCACACATCCATTGATTTCTTAATTAAATGAAAAGAAAAGAAAAGAAATATAAATAATAACTTAGCTGCTTGACCAAGTTATGATACTACCCCCCTCTCAAGGTTCCTTGTCCTGAGGATTTTACAATTCATAGTCAGGGTCAACTATGTTGCCCATTTTATCTTCATCTTCTTTTGTCCACTTTCTAATTGCTGATTCTTTTTGCTCAATTTCTTCTTCTTTCTCCTAAATTATTTCTAAAGTTCTTTTTTTTGTTGCTTGTCCCTCTTTCCATTGTCTCCAATTCCTTTCTAATCTTCTCTAATATTCCTCATTGTATTGCTTATCTGACCATCTAAATAGTTTCTTTGCTATAAATTGTCCTGGAAATTTTCTTCTTCTAAATGTTTCTTCTTTTCTTTCTTGCTGTCTTATATCTTCTATGTTCTGTTGGTACTCCTTTTCAAATTCTTCAACCACTCCCTTTGTATTTTCCAAGTTTTCTATTCCTTCCCAAGTATTTGGCTCTGCTATAAACCCCTTCTATTGTACTAGATACTTATCTTTTTCTTTAATCTATCACTTATTCAATATTCTCTTGACCTCCTATTCCTCTTCTCCCTTAGTTATAACTAGAGCTGGTTGCCCCTTTCTCTGTCCCTCTACTTGTCCTATATATCTATGTATTCTACTGATGTTTACTACTAGGTATATCCTGATTGTGCTAGGTAACTTCAATTCAATTATATTTGCCGATACAATTTTCTTTACTTTATAAGGGCCTACAAACCTTTCTGTCAACTTTTCCATTCTTCTACCAACCATTTGGTATTTTAGATCTTTGATGCTGAATATCACCAAGTCCTCTACTTTATACTCATTGACTTCTTCTCTTTTTCTATTTGCATATTTTTTTATCTCCTCCTGTACCTTCTCTAGCACTACCTTAGCTTCCTCCTGAATTTTTTTCATCTTTATTATAAATTTCTCTACTCCTTCATATCTTCTCTTCTTTTTTACTCCAAACTCCATCCTAGAATCTTGTCCATAGTTTGTTTTGAAGGGCGATGTCTTCATACTAGAGTGCACTTTATTATTGTATATGAACTCTACTATTCCTAACCAGTCTGGCCATTGTTCTTGTCTATGGTCAATAAATATTCTTAAGTATTGTTCCAACTCCTGGTTGACCCTCTCTGTCTACCCATCTGTTTGAGGGTGAAATGCAGTTGACATCTTGCTTTCAATCTCTAATATCCTGTTTAACTCCTTCATTAATTCTGCCACTGTTATGAGTTGGCTCCAAAAAAGAAAAATATCTCCTACATATTTGTCAACTTGATAGAAAACCTCCAGAAATATAACATAGGGAAGATATAAATAGTGTGGGACAGTATTATATAAGAACTATATAGTTATTAGTTATAGTCTTGTAACTATGGGAAGCAAGTGTATAGACTATGGAATATTTGTATAACTACTAGTAGAAATCCAATAAAGAACTCTATTGAGTTTTTTCCTTTCAATTATTACTGGTTGGAGTCAGAACTTCAGTCCTAAGTCTGTACCTTGACATTAGAACTCAATACCTTAGGCAACCCCTTACCTCAAGGCCTTGCTAATACTTACTCTCACTATTGTCCTCACTGATAAGCACAGCACTCACAGACTTTTTGGAAGCCAGGTCCCAGGTGTAAAGGGAACTTTGCAATCAGTTAGGAACTACAGGTAGAGAACTTGGACAACACTAGTGTCCTTGCTTTGAGACCTGACCTTACTTTCTGGTGTTGCTACATACTTTCTTTTCACTATCTACTCCATGCTACAGGTGCATTGTTATCTGTCTATACAGGAGAATAATAGTAAAGCTCTTAAAGCTCCATCTAGAGTAGAGGTTTTCTTCTTAAGGACAATAGTTGTTTCATTCTTGATAACTAGAAGTAGATACCATAGCTATCCTATCCAACCAAGAAATCTATACATCCTTAGAAGAAAAGAAATTATTACTATCACCATTACCACTACCATCCATGTCTCATTAGCAGTAACCTGAGAAGTCACATGCTTCTACCCTGCTTCTACTATCTCGAGAAGAACAACTTCTCACCTTAATTGCCAGCCTACAACAGCAGATAAATACTATGCTATGACAGCAGGGAGAAAGCCAAGTGGAATTAGCCAAATCTCTTATATATGGAGAAAAGATAGAGGAAGTGAGTGTATTTATCAATGTAGCTCACTTATATTTGAGTATAAAGATGATAGGAGAGATGAAGGCAACAAAGATAGCCTGGGTGCTATCTTATGTATAAGGAGGAGTAGCTAAGACATGGAAGGATAACTTATTAAATAAGCTGTCAAAAGAAGAGTCAGAGATAAAAATGGTAAAAGAGCTATTTAAAAAGATAAGAAATGAGTTTAGGGAAATGGGAGAGGAAGAAAGGAAGGTAAAATAGTTGAGAACAATAGAATAGGGGGGTAGGACATGTGACAAGTATATCCAGAAGTTTAAAAAAATAGCAAGAGAAAGTAGATACAAAGGGCAGCCTCTTATTGAAGAATTTAAAAGAGGATTAAATAGGGAAATCAGGAGAAAGTTAACAGAAGCAGAAAGCCCCCCTAGTTTAATAGAAGAGTAGTAGGAGAGATCAGTAAGGTTAGATAGGAATCAAAGGCAAAGTAGAGCAGAAAAGAGAATGTTGGGAAGAAACATGGTATGCTCCTTAGGAAATGCACAGCAAAAAGGAAGATTTGGGGGAGAATTGTATAGAGGGAAAGAAGAGCAGATCATGTAAAAGACAGAAGCTCAGAACTTTAGAAAGGAATATCAAAATAGAAGAAATCAGTATAGGGGAACTGAAACTGGACCAGGACCAATAGTAGTAGATAGAGGAGAAAGGAGAGAGGGATATCAAATTTGTTTCAACTGTGGAGGATTTGGGTATATAGCTTGGGACTGTAGAAGTAAAAAACAGAAAGTTGGGGAGAAAAGAAGAATCGATCAGAGAGATGAGTCATCAAAAGAGAATAGAGATCAGTAAGCTCTTGGCTGCTCTCCTATAATAAGTATGATATTTTGAAATGTGTAAAATTGAACAATGAATCAAGTATCCAAAACATCAAGGGAGTAAAAAATGTAAAAAGAACAATGAAACCACTAAGAGAAGTATAGATGCAAGTGGAGGTAGAGAAAATAGATATTTATGAAGGGATATCTGTTAAAGTACTGTTGAATAGTGGAGCAACAGGGTTATTTGCAGATAAAAAGTTTATGAAAAAGTAGAGATTTAAGAAAGAGAAATTGGCAAGACCAATCTAGATTAGGAATGTAGATGGAACAGACAATAGTGGAGAAATGGTAACACATGAGATAGAATGCAACTTGTATTACAAGGGGCATATGGAATGAGTAAAGATAGATGTATATAATCTAGAAAAGACGGAGGTAATCTTGGGGATACCATAGCTGGTAGCATATAATTCTAAAATTGACTGGGAAAAAGGGGAGGTGAAAATGATGAGGTATCCACCCTTGTATGGAAGAAACCAGAAAATAGGAAAAAGCAAAGAAAAAAAGCAAGTAAGGAGAGGAGAAAAACCAGATGAGAAAGTAGTAAAAGAATTAGTACTGATAAGATTTTGGAGGTGGAAGAAAGTATTTGGAAAGGCAAAGTCAGAGAAAATACCAGTACAAAAGGCCTAGGACCATGCAATCGAGTTAAAAAAGGGATTTGTGCCAAGAAAGAGTAAAGTATATGTATTGTCAAGAGAAAAGTGAGAGGAAGTACAGGCATTTGTGAAGGATCAACTATATAAAGGATACATCTGACCATTGAAGTCACCACAAACATCTCCAGTCCATTTTGTAGCCAAAAAGGATGGAAAGTGATGAATGGCACAGAACTATAGACATGTAAACCAGTGGACAATAAGAAATGGCTATCTGCTACTACTAATTGCCAATATTCTAGATAGAGTGGAGAGTAAGAAAGTATTCACAAAGTTAGATTTAAGGTGGGAATATAACAATGTCAGAATCAAGAAAGGAGATAAATAGAAGACAGCCTTTATAATATATATAGGAGCATACAAGCCCATAGTTATGTACTTCAGACTCACCAACTTTCCTGCCACTTTCCAAACTATGATGAACAACCTCTTCTGAGATATGATCAACCAGAGAACTACTACAACCTTCATTGATGATATTATCATGGTAATAGAGACAGAAGAAGAATATGATGAGATAGTAGAGAAAGTATTAAAGCAGCTGAAAGAAAACAACCTATTTGTAAAACCAGAAAAGTGCAAGTAGAAAGTCAGAGAGGTAGAGTTCTTGGGGGTAGTAATTGGACTGAAGAGAGTAGAGATGCAGAAGAAAAAGGTAGAAAGGGTATTAAATTGACCAGTTCTTTGAAATGTAAAAGAAGTACAGAAATTTTTAGGGTTAGCCAACTATTGCCAGTGATTTATCAAGGATTTTGCCAGTATAGTGGCTCTGTTACACCTACTGGTAAGGAAGGAAGAAAAGTGGAGATGGGGAAAAGAACAGAAGAAAGCATTTCAAAATATAAAGAAAGTATTTATATTGGAACCAGTACTGGCAGTACCAGATTTGGACAGAGAAATGCAGGTCAAAGCTGATGCATCTGATTATGTAACAGGAGAGGTGTTATCAGTGAAATGTGAGGATAGAAAATAGAAGCTAGTAGCATTTATATCTAAGTCTATGAATTCAACTGAAAAAAACTATGAAATTCACAACAAAGAAATGCTAGCAGTAATTAGATATTTGGAAGCATGAAGACACTATTTGAAAGGGGCAAAAGTGCAGTTTGAGATATAGACGGACCATAAGAACTTGTAGTACTTTATAACTAGTTAAAAGCTAAACTATAGACAAGCTAGATGGACACTGTACCTATCTAGGTTCAACTTTGTACTTAAGCATATACCAGGAAAGAGTATGGGGAAGGCAGATGGATTGAGTAGGAGACCTAACTAGCTAAAGGTAAGATCCAAGAATAGGGTTCAAAGGAAGAAGAAAGGGAAGACATGAAGCAGCAGAAGAGTTTATAGAAAGAATGAAAAGGATTTAGGAAGAAGCAAAAGTAGTACTGAAAAAGACACAGGAGGAGATGAAGTGATATACAGACAGGAAAAGGAGAAAAGGAGAGGAATACCAAAAAGGGGACTTAGTAATGCTAAGCACAAAAGATTTGAAGTGACAGATGAAAGAAAAAAGGACATAAAAACTAACAGAATAGTTTGTGGACCTATACAAAGTAAAAAGGATAGTCTCAACAAATGCAATTGAGCTTGAATTACCAAGTACTATTGTTACAAACTTCATTTAGACTATAACTCTGGGAATACTTGACCAATTTTGATGATCTAAATGGCCACCAAAAGCCCTTAAGAAGACCTTTCAAACAGTACCAAAAACATCTCAAAGAAATCAGTATTCATCAAGTTATCAGCAGATCAGTTGGTAATCACCAAGTCACCAGACACTAAATCACCAATATCTCGGAAACTGCTTAATGTAATTGTTTGCTTCAACAACCATCATGAAGCTCTCTTCAATACACTTCTTTTGGCCATAAATAAATCCCAAGGTGATAAGACCCCATGGAGATACAAGGTCCTCAATGTTTGTACATAATATTGATCTTTACCTATAGATTATCATCTGTCCTTGAATAGAACAAAGAACTGCCCTAAGATAGTTAGGTTATCTCTATTTCAAGAACAATAGCACTCCTATATGTAGAACAATAGATAGTGATTATGTGGTAGGCTATTCTGGTACACAGACCACCACAATCATATATTTAAGAACTGTATGTCTGAAGATAAACCTTAGACTTAACAACATCTTTTTCTGCTTGTCTAACTTTGTTTTTTTGAACACTTTGATTATCAAATCAACCAATCACAAATCAGTAAGTGGCCATTTGTGATAGATACCTTAGAACTACTCTTAGTCTGAGTTGACAAAGAGAACTTGATAGAGTCCTCATTCAATTGCTATACACTACTTATACATATTCTATATTTACTTCTATTTATAAAGTCCCATGCATCTCCTTTAAGTTATTTTCTTTCACATGTCCATTGATTTCTTAATTAAATGAAAAGAAAAGGAAAGAAATATAAATAATGACTTAGCTATTTGACCAAGTCATGATATTGACGGAGTTATACAGGGGTTGACCACCAATGCTGGATTATTTCTTACTTATGCTATCTATACAAGATAGATAAAATATCTTAAAACAAGTGTGGTAGCTTTTGATATAGCCCAATTTTTCCCTTCACTAAACCATGACATTTTAACCAATATCATTCACCTTGTAGGTTTCAATTCTAAAGTAGTTACTTTCTTCAAAAGTTATCTTTCTAACAAATGTACTACATATAACTGGAATAACTTCACATCTCTCTTCTTTTCAGCCAGCATTGGAGTAGGCCAAGAATCAGCTCTATTTCCAATATTGTTTGCAATGTATATTGCCCCCATATTCCACCTATTTGAAAAACACACCAAAAACTTAGAAATTCCCCTTTTGGCATCTCTACTTTCATTTGTCAATGATGGCCTCCTCATTTCTCAGGAGAAAAGCTATAAAAAGTCCCTAGCAATCCTTGTCTATAGTTATAGTATTATATCCTGCCTCTTTACAGTATTTAGTCTTGTTCTAGAGCATAAAAAATCAGAGGTATTCCACTTCTCAAGAGCAAGGAATGATGCTAACCCCTCTTTGATCTAACCTCAATTGAAGACCCTATACTAAAACCAAAGGAAATATGAAGATATCTGGGGTTTTATTTCAACAAGAAACTCACCTTCTGACATCATGTACAATACTTTACCAACAAAGCACTATCTACAGTCAAAGCCCTCAATATACTTGGTAATTTGTCAAGAGGTCTACTCTTTATACAAAAACAACTTCTCTATCATACCTGTGTGCTCTCTATTGCACTCTATGGCTTTTAGCCATGGTTCTTCAAGAGTGCCCCAACTTTCTTTCCTCTTCAAAGCCTTAATAAAATATAATGCAGAATGGCTTTGTAGATTACTAGAGTATTCCATATATCCTCTTTATATGGTATTGAAGCCATAGCTGGTCTTATGCCAATCTCACTATACCTGAAGAAACTTATTGAACAAGCTCAGCTCTGAGTTGCTACTCTTCCCAAACAATATACTCTTATAGCTTTTCTTGACAAGTACCACTCCAAAGACGCCTCCCCCTACTATATGTCCACCTCTCTTCTAACTATGAAATAGAACTCAAGACTTAAAAGCCCCATTTAAGACATAAATTACTATCTCAACCAAGTTCACCCAAGCTTTGACTCTATGAATTTAGAACTAAAACTAGGTACTGTCATGACTTGGCAAAATAGCTAAAGTCATTATTTACTTTTCTTTTCCTTTCTGGACTTACTACATAAGGATGGAGCACAAGAAAGTATCATATAACTAAATGTCACAGAGTCACAGGGTTATGAGTCACAGTCAGGTGACGTCACATGACTAAGTCACATGGGAACTGTGGAAAGATAGTGTACAGACTATGTAGTAGTTGTATAAGTAGTATAGGAAATTTAATAGGAACTCCATTGAGTTCTTCTTGTCAACTTAGACTAGGAGTAGTTCTAAGATGTCTCAGTCTAAGTCCTTACAGGTACATGCATAGTAGATATTTTTCCCAATCATTTCTTCTTTCATACTGTTAAACATAATAATGAAATAGCTAGAGCAAACCACCTAAAGATACTAGACAATATATTCTAACCATCTTAGGGTAGTTCTTTGTTCTATTCAAGGACAGATGATAATCTATAGATAAAGATCAGTGTCATGTACAAATATTGAGGATCTTGTATCTCTATGGGATCTTATTGCCTTGGGTTCTATTTATGGCCTAAAGAGGTGCATTGAAGAGAGCTTCATGATGGTTATTGAAGCAAACAATTATGTTAAGTGGTTTCCGAGATATCAGCAATTTAGTGTCTGGTGACTTAGTGATCACCAACTGATCTGCTGGTAACTCAGTGAATACTGATTGCCTTGAGACTTTTTTGGTACCATTTGAAAGGTCTTCTTAAGGGCTTTTGGTGGCCATTTAGATCATCGAAATCAGTCAAGTATTTCCAGAGTTATGGTCTGAATGAAGTTTGTGACACTTTGACTACCCATACAACACCCCAACAAAGAGTCCTGGGATTACTGCTGAAAATCTGAGTGTGATGACCTCATTTCAACATGGCAAATGTTCTTCAAGAACTCCCTATACAAGGGGAACAATTTTCTGGACACCTATGATGACAATGATCACATCATCCTCCCAACATACACAAAAGGAGGAGGATGGCTCAATACTATCAGCATCTCAAACTCATTGTGCACAAGAGCCACTAGGCTCATTACCAATCATGCTCCTATAGGTGAATATAGAGCAAGATTCTTCCCAGATAAAACTAATTCCTGTGCATGCAACAACAACCAACTTGAAACACGACATCATGTGCTACATGAATGCCCACTCTACAGAGGATACAACTATGTTGGCTATGTCTTAAGTAGGATAG
>Ga0153936_100476_pt1 | contig 11376 bp, 8 predicted proteins | sample TSNJ020MetaG_FD_102272 | JGI IMG/M metagenome (GOLD analysis project Ga0153936, IMG submission 102272) | Attine ant fungus gardens microbial communities from New Jersey, USA - TSNJ020 MetaG | ecosystem: Host-associated > Fungi > Mycelium > Unclassified | place: USA: New Jersey, Wharton State... | reverse complement strand
ATTCTGTCTAATGTTGCAGTCCAACTTTACCACTCTCTCCTGCCATTCTGTAGTTGTACTAGGCAGGGATTTTGCCTCAGCTAACCTCCTTCTGATACTACTGTTTAGCCCTCTCTTAAATTCCTCTACCAATGGCCTTCCTTTGCACCCACTTCCTTATGTAGTCTTCTTGAAGGCCTGTATATACTTGTTACATGTCCTACTCCTCTGCTCTAATATCCTCAACTCATCTGCCTTCCTAGATTGTTCATAAATTCTCCAAACTCACTCCTCATTTTAGTGAAGAGCTCCTCTATTGTTGTTGTTGTCAATGTCCCCTGCATTATCTCCTCTAAAATGTTCTCTTTCCAAACTTCTGCTACTCTCCCCTATACACATGACAACACCCATGATATGTTCTCTCTCCTAACTTCATACCTGCATATAGGTGATATGTATTAATGAAACCAACTACTTTCTCTCTGTTCCCTTTGAAAATTGGAGGCTTTGCTGTCTCTATTCCCCCTCCTCCTTCTTATTGCAATAGCCATTGGATGGCCATTGCTTGTTGAGCCAGATAGTGCATTATCTGCTCAGGGGTTAGGTCATTCTGCTGTTGCTGTTGCTATTAGGGCTGTTGGTTCTAGGATGATGATTGAGACATTCCAAAAATAAAGGGTGGTAGGGATGGTGATGGTGATGGTATCTCAGAGGAGGTATAGATCTCCTTATTTGATTGAGTCACAATTTTTGCTCACTTATTTCTATGTTTTCTGGGGCACACAGTTCTTCTCCCAGCCAAATACCTAATGCCCTACTAACTACTGCCTTAGTAATAGGGTTAAATGATCACTCCTTAGAAGGAGATTTCTACTCTAACAGTGCCTCTGTAAGAGGTGGGCACTGTTCCTCTGTGTGTACAGACCACAATGGGCCTTTAGCATAAGATTCTAAGGTTTAAAAGATACAGGCAGACTACAAGCAACACTACCCAAAGGTAAAGGTCAGGTCTTGAAGTAGTACCTGGATATGGAGTTACTTTGCTACCATTTGTTCCTAACTAATGAACAAGTTTCCTATGTACCTGGGGCCCAGTGTTTGGTTTGTGGCTACTGGTCATGATGACCAGTGGCCAAGGATAATAGAAATTAAAGTAGTAGTAAGGCTTGGTATTGAGTAGCACCTGGAGTAAGAGAATTGAGTTCTAATGTAATGAGCAAGCCAAGCAAGATGCTTAACTTAGTCACACTCAATGTTTGAGAGAATGAAGAGAACTTGATGGAGTTTTCATTGAATTCAGCTACCTACTTATACATATTCTATTTTTACTACTATATACACTTAGTCACTATTCTACAATCTATCTAAATGATTCTATTATATGACATGTGACATGATTCTCTCTTATCTTACCTTATCTCCTTGGATCTCTGTTCTATAAGTAGTTTTCTATAAATAGATTTTGTTTCTCAGTCCATCCTAGTAATAGTACAAGTTCACAATATCTGAAATCCTGTCTTGGTTGTACCAAGTCATAACAAGGGTAGTGGCAAAGTTGACACAAAAAGGAGGATAGCCATAGAGAAAAACATAGGTGATAATAGCTGTGCAGAGAGAGAGCAATGAACTTATGTCTTGTCTGTGTATGCATGAAAGTGATCATACTTGTAGACTAGTTTTCTATGACCAGTGTTCTTGGGGACAATATAATCAAAAGAGCTAGTGAGAGAGAAGAGTTGCTCATTGGGAGATTGAAGGCATCTTTTCTGTAAAGAGATAAGCAAATGGTGGGAAATGGATAGGGACTTGCATGGCTAAGCTGATGATGACAATGTCACTGATAGGGTTGTTGGAGAGGTAGAAGATATTCTTGTGTTTGTCAAGTGGGTAAAAGAAGGCAGAAGAGAGGAAAGCAAGTATATATGAGGTCTCCATGTACAATAGAGGTAGTCAATAGCACTGAGGATGGAGCAGATGATAGTGATGATATTATGCAAAACTTAGAAAAGGTGATCTGAGACAGAGAGAGCACAAGAGGAGAGATAGATAATTTTGGGCTTAAGGCCAAGAGAAGTTGAGAGAAAAAATCATGAAAAAAGTACCTCATGTCTCAGTGGCTGTGTTATGCAAAGTAGGAGTGTGGACAGACATTTCAAGGGATGAGAGGAATCAATGGTATTACAGAATAGCCTATATAGGTGACTAGACATGGCTGCTAAGTTTTGCTTAGTGTGATAACAGTCAGAAATGTGATGGTCACTGTGTGAAAGAGAAGGTTTACTCATCATCTGATGCAAGCACTACAAAATATAAACCCTGATGTAGATGCTTGGCCAATATTCAATTTTGTTGGGTATAGATTATAAGAAGAGGCTTTGACACAAAAATCCATTATCAAAAAAATTTGTATATAAACTATCATATCTCATAGTGCCAGAGACTATTCTTAATCCTCAGGTCAGCATTATTCCAAAGTTAGACAGACCATGTAATAATCCTTGCAAAAAGAACTTGACTATATAAAAATATATCTATATGTGGCACCTGTAATGTAAGACAGAAATTAGAAAAGAATGTCACATAAAAGTACTACCAATATAAGTCCTAACCCACCTATAATTCCTTGAGAACTGGATTTATAATGCAAAAGAGGCACAGAATATATTTGTTATGAACTTGTCACAGAAAAGTGACTAAATAGTGTCATAGAGGTATAACAAATACCTGTTCAAAGAACTACATAAATAGCTAGACCCCTGTTAGCAAGTAACATCACCCTTTTGGTGTAGTGGTAAACTATACAGTATATGACTACTGGTCCATAGCATGTCTGTGACACAAACCCCTCAAATTAGGCTAAATTGGCATATCCTCTTTGAACTGCTTGAGAGGGAGAAACCAAAAGTTGACAACTTGCAAGTATTTGGCTGTGGAGCATATATTCACATCCCACAGGTAGTATGCAAGGACAAGATGAGTCCTAAATCAAAACTAATGACATATATTGGTATTACATTAGGAGGGCATAGAAATATTTTATGCACTCACCTAGAAATATTGTGTTCACTACTGTACATGTGGATTTTATTGAGAAATTGTTTCCTCATTGCTCTACAAGGAACAGGCAATAACAGATAGTAATAGCCAACTACCACCTCCTCACAGAAATCCTTCAGAACTTGAAGATGATAACCTGATCAATCATCTGTTTCCTTGCCCTTTACAACTTATGCACAATGGTAACAATAAGGCTGCTGATGATGATCAGCAGGTACAATCCCCTGTACTTCCTCCATGTCAATCTCACTCAGATCAGGATAAGAATGAGCCACCACAGGTAGAAAATAATGATCACCTACCAAGGCAAAATTCTCCATAAGTGAGAAGAGTGCTACATTGTCCAGGAAATACCTATGGGGAAGATTGGCACCCTACAGACATAGTAAAAGATTTGGGAAATAAAGGAAAGAGAAAACAGGAATGCATTTGGCCAGAAATCCCAAACATTCCTGAAACTATCTCAGAAAGCAAGACCCTACTCCTAGCTCCTAGTACTGAAAATCAATCAAACAATATCAAAAATGATGATTTGGCATGCCTATGCCATGAAGGGGAAGTATAGTTATTAAATTATCTCTTTAAATTTGCACACTTCCTAGACAATGCAAAAAAATAAAGATAATCCACAAGAATCTGACCTTGATCTCTCTAAAGTCTGAGAGTAGCAATATAAGGATATAGCACAAATTAGGAATAAGAAAATTTGTAAAGAGTTCAAATATGCTTGCCTAGAAGAATTAGAGACCCTATAGTATAGAGGCACATTTGAGAAGGTAGAAAGGTGCCTTGCTATGAAGTAGCCTATCAAATATCACTGGGTTTTTAGTATAAAACTTGATAGACACAAAAAGGCTTGCCTGGTTGCCAAGGGTTTCTCTTAGCATGCTAGCACAGATTATACTGATATCTACTCACCTATAGTACATTTTGAAACAGTCAGACTCATGCTAGAACTTGCCACCCTAGAAAAATGGCATGTTATAGGTCTTGATGTTTAGAACATATATCTCTATGGGAAGTTAGATGAGGAAATCTATATGGAGCTGCCTAAGGGTTTTGCAGAAAACCCTAACATTGTCTTAAGACTTTGATGAGCCATTTAGGACTTAAAACAAGCAAAATTAGCTTGGTAGCACCAACTAGACTCCTCTATGCAGGAACTAGGCTTTGAACATCTAAATCAGAAGCAGGTATTTTTTGATATAGAAAAATGAACACAAACATTATTGTTGTAGTTGTATATATTGATGATACCTTCTTTTCTAGACAGGACAAAACTCTCCTTGACAAGATAAAGGCCAAATTTATGAGCATATGGGAATGTAAGGATTTGGGGGATCTCTCTAAATTTCCACAGATGAGAATAGCATGTTACAACCAGCAGATCTACATTAATCAAACAGATTACCTAAAAAAGGTTCTCTTATGCTTCCAAATATAAGATACACATCATGGCCCTACACTACTTCCTACTAGTTATCACCTACAAAAGTATACTAGCCCTGTTAATTATGTCCTCCAAAAGAAGTTCCAAACCCTTGTTGGATCTCTGCTATACCTAATGCTAGGGACTCGGCTGGACATTGCCTTTGCAGTAACACAGCTTACATGGCACACAGCAAATTCCTCTAAGGATCATCTAAACAAAGCACTATATATCTGCCAATATCTAGCTAGGACTCAGGATTATACTCTTGTCTACAAAGGAGATTCAAAACTGGGAATACATGTTTACATCAACTTGGATTGGGCTTTGGACCCAGAAGATTATCATTCCTAAACAGGATATTACCTGATGGTTGCAGAAGAAGTATTCAGCTGGACTTCAAGGACTCAAAGGATAGTTGTGTTGTCATCTACTAAAGCTGAATACATGGTATTGTCTAACTATAGCTGACAACGTGTATGGGTCTGATCAATTTTGACTGAGCTGGGATATAAATTTGACCCTATATATATCAGTGGAGATAATCAGGGGTTTATATTCATGGCAAATAATCCTATCATGGAATTGCACAACAAACACATTTGTAGTAACTTAGCCTGACTTAGCTACCTTCCAAGTCCAAGTTGACAAGGAGAACTTGATAGAGTTCCTATTTGATTATAGTATACTACTTATACATTTTACTACTGGTCTGTACACCTATCTTCCATGATCACATGACTTTCTAGAATATTCCATCATGTGACATGTCATATGATATCTTATATTATTGTTACCTTTGTCACTCCTGTCACTCCTGTCACACTATGTCACAACCTACTTAGGTAAGAAAAAAAAATAGAAAAGAAAAAAGAAAAAATCTTAGGCATTTTTTTGGCCAAGTCATGACAACATTGATGTTTAGTATTATGCAATATAAGACTTTATTGCACAAGGCAAAATAAAGCTATTCTATCTAGAAGGTAATGAAAATCCTACAGATATGTTTATAAAAAACCTAGAACAAGGAAAGTTTTTAAATTCAGGGGGCAACTTGATCTCAAATTTTATTAATTTTCTATTACATGTGTAATGACCTTTACCTATGTATACCTCTATGTACTAGGTGAGGAGAAGTGTTAATATTTGGAATTCTTTTTATTAACATACCTTAAGTAAGCTCTCTACATTCCATTGGCTCCATTATTCTAGATTACTCTATCTCACATATATAAGGCTTATTACCCTAGAATGAATACAAGTTGCTTTCTCTCTTGCTATCATAAGACATTATATATCTAAACTATATAGATGAGTAGTATGATGTGATTGACTACTGTAGTATGCTCATTGGCACCTTTCTATATATTCCTGTAGCAATTCCCAGATATAAGATCAGTACATATCTTGTATATCATGACTTGGCCAAAATGCCAAAGTCATTTATTTCTATTTTATTTTATTTTTCTTTTCTTACCTAAGTAGGTTGTAACATAGTGTGATAGGTGTGATGATAGGGTAACAGAAGGTAACACATAACATGTCACATGATAGAACATTCTAGAAGGTCATGTGATTGTGGGAGATAGGCACACAGACTAAGTAAGAATTGTATAAGTAGTATACAAAGAATAAAATGGGAACTCTATTGAGTTCTCCTTGTCAACTTGGATAAGGAGTGAGATTACAAAATTTTTCATAGGTATAAAAATTTCAATCTACCTGTTACTATGAACCCATTAGAATATGGAAATTTAATTAAGTTATCTCAGACTAAGTCCTTATATCATATGTGTTTTTGTACTTGTTGTCTATGATACTACTCTTCAGGCACAAACCTCATTACCTTTATTTACTACAACAGGAATTACTTGTGTATCTTGATCACCCATGGCAACAACTGTGGTGTCCTTGAAAGACCAATATGTGGAAAATTGTGGAAACTTGATTATTTTGATTCCCAATCCATTATTGCATGCACTTTATTTGACAATACTTATAGTTCAAAGCTAAGCATGGTTGATTGGTTACTGATGATCATAGATCCATCAGTGGCAGTGAAGTTGTGTTTACTTCCTGCAGTATTCATTGACTACTTTTGGCAATCTTACAAATATTCAAACATTGTTTATACTTTGTTGCTTAGTTCCTGGATCACATTAGTATCTCAATCAATGTTTGTTTATCAATCATTGTTCCTTGATCATCCTGGGTTCTCAATCAATTTGTGTTTTCTTGATTAATGTTTGGCTCCTTGACTATTGTTTCAATTTTGTCATATACATGTTTGTTTCTTATATAAAATTACTATCTTTATTGATGGCCATTAAGTGCAAGTTTACTGAGATGATCTAAGTGATTTGGAAGTGATCAAGAATAACTATGATTTGGTTTTTGCAATAGCTGACTCCATGACTATTATTACAATTGAGGCAATTTTTAGACACAACTATGACAAGAACAAATACTAGTGGTCTCACTGATTGAGAAATGATTCCAGATACTTTGTTTAACTTTGTCTATGGTGCTTATGTCATTGATGCTGTATATGTCCCCTAACAATCACTTCCTTGATCATTTTTGGCTGTTTTTTTACAATTATCATCTTTTCATTAATTACATTTTTTTGTCACATTGTCAGCAACCACACCCACTAAGCCATGATAGCTGTTGGGGAGAGCTCCAACTCTCTAGATAGTGGGATGAAGATAAGAACTCAGCAAAGTCCTCTTATTGATTAAGCCAGCTATTGATATATACTAGCTACTTTGCCATGTGATCTATATGTGACTACACCATATGGTCTGCTATGTGACCAAGTCATGTGACCTACTTATCTAATCTAACATATGATTGTTTGCTTATGTAATACTTTATAATATGTTTTTATAATTTCTATACTACCAACCAAGCAGTTCTATCACAAATGGTCACTTACTGATTTGTGATTGGGTGTCTTGATATAAGAAAGGCTTAAAAATGTGAAGCAAGACTAGTGACAAAAGATATTGTTAAGTCTAAGATCTAATTCTCAGACAAGAAGTCTTTATATACAGAAATATACTCCAAGACAGACTATTACATGCTACTACCTATTGTTCTACATATGGTAGTGCCTTTGTGCTACAGGAATAGATAACCTAACTATCTTAGGGCTGTCCTTTGTCCTATTCAAGGACAGATGAGTTATCTATGGGTAATCAATGAAGTGTCATGTACAAATATTGAGGGCCTTCTATCTCCTCAAATATGTATCACTTCAAGGTCATTTTGGGATTGATATGAGTGGAATGAATAGTACTATTAGTGCTCCAAGAAGTGAAGTGTTGACCATGGCAGTTCCCAAGATATTGGCAATTTACTGTAGTTTCTATCTACTGATTGCCTAATAGCTTGGTGAATACTGATCACATTGAGATGATCTTGGCATCGTTTGAAAGGTCTTCTTGATAGCTCTTGAACGCATTTAAGACCATGGGAATCGATGGAGAATTGATAGAGATATGGTCTGAATGAAGTTTATAACAGTTCAGTTATAGACATAGCATCCATGGTAGAACACAAAGTTCCACCAACTTTCAGGTAGGCATGCATCAAAATGTATACTTTTGGCTTTATCTGACAGGGTTTGCATGAATCATTCTGCATGTCCATTTTTCTGTGGAGTATGAGGGGCACTCTGTAGAATCCTAATCCCTCTGTTTTTTAGCATTTCATCAAAGGCTGCTGATTTGTATTCTCCCCTACCATCTGACATCTGTTGCTGTACCATGGCATAGTATTGTGTTTATATGAAGGCCAAAAAGTGGCATGTTGCATAGATAGCCTTGTCTTTGCTTGTAAGTGCTGAAATACATGCATATGAGGTATAATAATCATAGAATGTTATCAGGTACTTTTGCCAGTAGTAACTCTCAGTAGGGAAAGTCTTGAGGTCAGAGTGGATTAATTGGAAGGGACAGATGGTGTAATGAGTGAATGCAGGGAAGTGTTAGTTTGTCATCTTCTCTTGTGCACATCCTGGGCAGATAGGGTTATTAGAAGGTATGTTGATATCCAGGAAGTTTTTAGTGTATTTCCTTGCTTGTTTGAAAACTTCTCTAGACAGGTGTCCAAAATGGCAGTGTATGGTCTTAAAATCCACCATAGTTATAGGGTACACATTTTGATGTTAGACTAACCAGTCCAGTGTCTGCAGCACATAAATTGTATCATTAGATATTCTAGGCTGGAAAATCATGAAGTCTGCATTGTCATGAGGTTTCTTTTCCCTGAGGCAGTGAGTTCATTTTGCAGGAAGGCTCCCAGAGATAATAACTGACATGTTAGATCATCACAAAAGAACACATTGTTTATTGTGGTTGCTACCACATTCTTTTGTACATCAAGGTGTCTTAGGGTGGTGGTTCCCTTGCCTGTGATGTATGTTGATCCATTAGCAGTATGTATTGGGAGTGGAATATATAGTGTCTCAAAACTCTCAAAGTCACTTATATCCCCTGTGAAGTGTGACAAGGCTTCTGAATCTAAGATCCAGAAGGGAGTTACAACAGCAGATTTCTGCTTTTCCTTGCAAGACTAACAAGAAGAGTATACAAGCCTATGCTTGCACACATTTATTTGTGCATTTGGTAAGACATAAAGAGTTTTACAAAATACACTACTGCATTTCAAAGCCAATGTTAAGTAGGTCAAAACTGCAGGTGTTTCAGCAGTGAGTTCACACTCAGAGGATTGGGCAGTACACCTGATGCCATTATTAGCAAAGAAGATATTGTCTATGCTCATGTTATCCAAGGTTATAGGGAAAGTATCTACATTGTGCTCTAGTTCTTCTAAGGGTGAAGAGCCAAGAGAAACAGTGTTTGTTTCCTCTTTCCAGAGCATCCTTTCTCTAATGTGTGATGCTAAGGAGTTTGAAATAAGAGAGTCACACACTTGACTACTGTACTTGTCTATGGACTTTGCAAGGCAGATACACTTTGTAGGATGGTCCAGAGTATTAGTAGATACAGCAGTCTTTAAGTTGTCCTTAGTAGGAGCAATAAATGGAGCAGGGGATAGGGTGTAATTTGTATATACAGAGATAGCTTCAAGATCTGAATCATGGGCATACTTTGCAGAGAGGTCTAGGAGAGCATCTTTCTGGGAAAGAATGGGAAACTCAGTGGCCTTGGGCTGTATGTTAGCCATAGCATTAAGAGTTCATGTACTCACTGTATCAATAAATACACCAAAGTGCTGGGAGTACCCCAAGCACATCTGGCATTGGTAGCCAACCACATAAGTTGGAACTGTTATCATAAGGGTCAAGTTGGAGGGCTACATGAGGGTATTGCTGCCTGTTTTGCTTTTTTACTTTATTTACAATGCTAGCCATAATGCTTGCTATGCAGTCTGCTGAGTCCTTGATCCTGCTGCACTTGGTACTGTTACTGGAATTTGGAATCCTTGCCCTTGTACTGTATATTGGACAGTTTCTTTGCTTCAAGGCCTTGAGAATTTCTCTGTTTTCCCTTGGAGGAATGCTGTTGCTAGTTTATTATTGCATCATTAAAAATTGTCACAAAAGTGAGAGTTATTGCATTAATTGTTTTTTGGTTATAGCTATGAGTAATTTCCTCCATTTGTGGAGGTAACTTTGCAAGAAGGGTTATTGCTTAAACTACTTCTGTATAAACCAGTTTGTTGTCTTCTAATCATGTGAAAAGAACCAGTAGTTTATTGATTGTAGGTGTGAGGTCACAGTCTCCTGGAACCTGAAGTTTGTCAATGGCAACAATATCAGTGTAAACAGCAGAAATGCTGGTGGTCCTATACTGTGTCTTCAGCCAGTCTAACAAGTTCTTCATAGTATCTATCCTTACTTTTATGGCAAGGTTCCTGACATCAGGAGAGATATGCAGCATAAGGTTGCCATATGCCTAGGAGTTTTGGTTATCCCAATTCTCTCTTGCTCTACAAGATTCTTTTGTCTCAATGTTGTAAGTAATTATTGGGGAAGGTTTTGTACCAAGTGCCATTCAGCAGCCCATGGCATTCATAGCATGGCATGCAGTGGTATCCCAGTCAGTAAAGTTTTGGCCATTGAAAATGCAAAGTAAACTGAGTGTTTCAGAGGACATATCCTATATAGTAGGAATAGAAGACAGATTAGCATCCTATCATGACAATCAGGTGAGCACAGGGTATTGAGTACTTATGACAGCAGAGGTTATGCAGTACATGCCCTGCCAGGGCCCATAACCTATAGGAAGGTGCCAATGACCATACCACAGTAGTCAATCACACTATACTACTCACCCATATAGTTTAGATATATAACATCTTATGATAGTAAGAGGGGAAGTGACTTGTATTCATTCTAGGGTGGTAAGCCTTATGTGCATGAGATAGAGTAATCTAGAATGATGGAGCCAATGGAATGTAGAGAGCTTACTTAAGATATGTTGATAAAAAGAATTCCAAATATTAACAGAATAATGTCCGTTCTGGACCAAAAATTCAAGGTCTGCACTTCATTCGCTCACAAGAAGCCATTTAATAATCCTTGCTTGTCCATTCGTTTCAGCTTATTTCCCAGGTAGTTGATGCTCATTGTGTATTTTTTTTTCGTTGATAAGCTACTGATGGCGCTCACAGGTCTCAACTGACTTTGTGTACTGCATTTGCTCGCATGACGATGGTGCTGACAGATTAATTCTCGTCTGATTGACTTGACCATCTCTAGTACATTTTACACAGTCCAGCTTTTCATGCATAAACTGTTGTGCCTCGTAAATACTACGAGGTGAGGGCTTACATACAATCTTGAAGCTGATGATGTGGACCTGATGTGAGGTGCCTCAGAGTGCTGTGTCCAAGCAGATCAAGTGCACTACCTTCCAAATATAGATATGAATTCCCATCCT
>Ga0153936_100469_pt1 | contig 11424 bp, 10 predicted proteins | sample TSNJ020MetaG_FD_102272 | JGI IMG/M metagenome (GOLD analysis project Ga0153936, IMG submission 102272) | Attine ant fungus gardens microbial communities from New Jersey, USA - TSNJ020 MetaG | ecosystem: Host-associated > Fungi > Mycelium > Unclassified | place: USA: New Jersey, Wharton State... | reverse complement strand
TTAACATACAGAAATTGCAGATATTTTTACCTCGAAAATCATCTTGCAGAGACACACTTCTGACTCTCCACAACCAGGCATGTCAGTGATTCAATCAAACGTGAAGAACTTCAGCAGTGACAGTAATTTCATCGGTGTCACGCCTTCTAATGAGAGGAGATAGTTGCAAGATAATAAGTCATCATCCATAAAACTGTACAGAATTTGGACAAGACATATAGGTTACCTTAGGCAACTACTTTGCCAACGTGTTCTCCTGATTCTAGGTAGTCAAGGGCATCGATAGCTTGATCGAAGGAAAAAACCTTGGAGATAATGGGTTTCGTCTTCTCTGGGTTAGCAGCAATCAGGCGGTTCATATCTCGAAATCTAGATTTATGGGGTTGGATATATTTGTGCCGCTATTATACAGAAATACTTACTGGGAAACAGAACCAATCAATATTCCTCTCAGAGTGATAGCTTTTCTAATCACACTGGTGATAATGTCAGCATCATTCGTATCCTTCATAGTTTCCGTAGGTAAGAACCGGAGCATGCTCAGGATTATGATATGATTTCCGCACCTTTGAGACGAAGCCAATCATGTGTATGTATCCTGCAACTCTAACGGACTTGATGCTGCGTGAAAGTGTTCCTTTCCCGCCCACCTATGGTTTGTGACTTCAGATCTTTGCCCTCACTCTAGGCACTGGTCACACGAACCTCAACGACGTGATCTACGCCCACCCCATTGGTCTGAGGTAAAAATAAATGAAATTTCAATTCCACAACACAATTATTGATACGAACAATGTTCAGCACTTCTTCATCCCAATTGGGAGTCTTCTTGTAATTTATAAGATATTTGGCACCAAGGCTGGCCGCAATCGCCAGTTTTTCATCCGACGAAGAAGTTGCAATGACTGTGGCTCCTGATGCAACGGCAAATTGGAGAGCCCAGCTGAAGCATAGAGGATGAGTTAAAGCGATGGTTTTTTGTCGAGGGGTACATACATGGACACTCCACCAAGGCCGAGGACGAGAACATAATCTCCAGCCTTGAGAGGCACCAGACCCAGAAGAGCGTTATATGCAGTCAGAGCAGCACATCTGGATCCCCATTGAGATGTAAGACACCAAATGAAGCTGGAAAAAAACATACGGTAGCGTAGATGCTTCTTCGTAACTGTAATGCCCAGGTACCTCTACGAGAGACTGAAATTTGTCAGTCGTAAAGCAAGTGAAGGTCAAGAGACAAATGCATACATGTGCAGGAAACGTTCGATATTGGGTCAGAACGCCGTGTGCTTGGCCACCAAGAGAGGTGTCAATAGTCGCAGGTGTTGTGTCCCCATAAAGATGATCTGGAGAGAAATTAGCGCAGACGCGGTCGCCAACTTTCCAGTCTTTAACGTCTTCTCCCAATGCGATGATCTCTCCTGCCATGTCTGAACAGGGGATCACTTGATCAATAGGGCTGGACAAGCAACATCAGGAGTGGTATAGGCGATTCATAAGATACTGAGATCCACGTAGACAAATATGTTCCGTTCGCGACGAGCAAATCACGGTACTATAATTCAACTTAAAGGCGTTAAGGCCGTGAACCAAAATATTTCTTACATTAAGAGATACTGCATGAACCTTGACGAGAACTTCATTCGTTTTGGCAGGAATAATAGATGACACTCTGATTTCAAGACTTTTATGTGAGCCGGTCTATAACGTGTGTTAGTTTCGTTGCAGGAGCATATAAAATGCATGGAACCTTGGATAGCTGGTACTGGCGGGTGGTTTTAGGTAGCGTCATGTTGCTGTACTGGTTCTCTGGCAATTGTTCGCACTTTATATGAACTTTACATGTCAAGCTGAATAAGTCTGCTAGACCATTGTTGACGTCATAATCCTGTCATAATTCTATGCTGATGCTGACTGAGATTTCTCGAGATTAGTAAGTTAGCCACTAGGACTGCAACATGTTTACAACCTTACACAAACAGGGTGCAAACATATTCCATCGTGTCATGATATTTGGCGATGCTTGCCTAGGTCGCCATCGATTGCAAGTGTCTGCAGGTTTTTCCCAGCGCCAGAGACCCGGTCAGTCATAATTCGTGGTTCAGTCTAGTGGAGGTAATCCTATTAATGATTGTACTTTAAATAATTCTTAGATATTCTATGCCGATGCGTGCGAAAGTCACCTTTGCAGCTAATGATAAAAACATTTCAATTGGAGTTCCATGTTCACAAGAAGGGTATCTTCTTCATCTCCGTCGCAGCCAACAGATCTTCATCCATAGCTATCTCCTCACTCAACTCCCCATACAACCCATCGTCATATTCGTCTACACCATCGTCGTCATATTCTCCATCCTCGTAATGTTCTTGATCCTCCCGATGCACATCCTCATCATCGATAGTAAAGTCGAGATCATCTAAGCTTCCAGGCATACTTGTCATACTCCTTCTTCTCATCTTTGGATTATCAACTTGATTTCTGTCGTCGGCCTCGCTTTCCGAATCCGAGTCGACAGTATACGAAGACCTTGAAATGGAACTTGGACTGACACCTCTCCTCAGTCCACTAACGAGTCTCTCAAATGATGACATCTGACGCAAGTCGGGATCGCGGTTGGATTCAAGGATTTGACCATTATGAATCAAACGTTCGCCGGTCCTTTCACTGGGAGGACCATTGATACTATTGGGTCGAGAACCTAATAATCGGAAATTACGAAGTTTGGCCAACGTATTTCGATTTGATATTTCGGATCGTGCGCTTAGCGTTGGTGAAGGAGGTGATAGGTCCGGCAGGGGATATTCCGAAACTGGTATTTTCCAGTAATTGAAGTCTGTGTACTCGGGCGTCCACTTCTTATGTATGGGAGGAAAAAATTGGTCAACGAGATCCGTCATGTGCATGTACCTGATTGGTTCCCAAGCTAAACGTCGACATTGGAATGTATGGATGGAAACAGACATACGAGGACTTATAACCAGCCAATTCAAGTAGCTCCATCTTTACTTCTCCACTTGAGTCAATCGTGAAGATCCTGGCACTGGGCACATTCACGCTGCGATATGACATTGCGTCTGTGATCCTATTTCCAAAACCAGCATAGAAAGGGTTATTGGCATGCTCTCCGAACAGCCTTTGTACATCACGCAAGCAGGCCATTTTGAAGACTTCTGGCTTTCGCATGATAACCTCTCTAAAAGCTCATTCGTCAAAGTTTAAGTCAGTCCGATCAGCGAGAATTTCTTACCTATGTAGAGATGCCATGAGACGGTCAGGGCTCATTATAACCGGACCTTCAGGAAGTTGATAGTCGTTCTGTTTGATCCCTTTCAAGTATCCTCGGGTTGCATCCGCTTGGCCAATGGCACGTGAGGTAAGATACATTATTTTGTACCCATTTCGCACAATGTCGGTATAGAGTTTGGCTACACCAACATGTGTCCAATCGCGCCCAATCATAGCGAATACATGCCCTAAACCATCGGATCTGGTAACATATTGATCCTTACATGTATTTGGTGAACAACAGGACTTACTTGGTAATTGTGCCATCAATATCAGAAACAACAACCAAGTCTGTGTGTTCATAGACGAAAATACGTGCAGTACAAGCAACAACCCCAGATGAAATTGAAAACGTTATCAGATTTGCTCCCGGTTTGAGATTTAGCGTTTTCTAAGGTCACCCTCAGTGGGAGCGCAGTATTGATTGACGAGGACGTACAAGCTGATCAGAAGTCAACCTTAGAGTCTTCGCAAACTTCTTTCGGGATTTGTTTTCTTGTTTCTCTTCTTCAGAAGGACTCGTCGGCAGTGGCACCTGAGGGCCGGCCGATGCTGTCGAATCCATCTGCATGACATTCTCAGACGACAAATCTGTAATTGCTTGATCATCCAAGACAAGCCCTGCAGACGGTATTGTTGATTTTGACTGGGTTCATTTAGTAATCGAGTCAGCCAAAACCAAGGCTATGACAACTCACAACATCAATCGTTGAAGGGGCACTCACAGCAGGTTTCAAAGCAGGTCTCTCCCTCACAGACACGCCTCTACTAAATTTCCCATCTTTCTGTCGACTTCCATTCCACCATTGAACCCAGGATGAAGTGTGATGTCCTTGCCCTGACTCACCCTCAATCTTGGCAAAACGAGCTTCCGCCCGTGCTCTCTGCTCTGGCGTCGGGGGTTCAGATATGGACCGATTATGGCTTGAACCGTTTAACGAGATGTTCTCTTCCATATGTCTGATCCTGGAGAAAAGACAATTTGTCCGCCACAAGACGAGGGCACTGAAAAGCACAGGATGGTCCTGCCGTGTCATGTATTTGCCATCGGACCACTTGATGACCAAATTAGCGTTATCAGCGAGATGTTCGTCTTGCATGAATCTCGAAAACGTGACACTGCCTTTTGCAAAACAAGCATTGTCATCCAAGTTCGGAAGTACAAAAGGCTTTCCCTTCTCCTTCGTGCCCGACAATAGCTGTGGAACTAAACTCAACTGAAAGTCAAACGACTGTTGCTGAATCGTGACCACAAAAACCGAGTCATCCCCTTCTTTGGCAGAAAGTTTTCCACGATCGCTCAGAACCGTGTCCTCACCCGCCACCTCTCTCTGAGAAAGCTCATCGAGATGTTTCGTTTTGCTCTTCCAAGGCATTGCATCAAGCCTTCCACCCTTTGCAAACGTAGTTTTCATCGGAGAGGGTGTAGGGAATGCACCCCATTCCCAAGAATATTGTTGGACATCGGACGATGATGCAGAAAGAGGTGGTAATTTCATTCCAAATTTAGTCTTTGCTTTCGAGCTTGATGATGTGTCACGATGTTCATAGATAAATTCAGATTCAGGAAGTGGCCGGGTATGGTCATCTAGGTCCGGTGGGGGTTCGGATGTGGCGCGTAACCGAGGAGCAGAATGTGATGATAAAGATTCTCTTTCATCAGACTCATAGTCTGTATTGTAAGGTGATGAATTCCGAGTGGAATGAATGGCAGACTGAGTTCCTTGCAAAGGCACTTTGACTTGTGAGAGCCCAGAAGGGGCTAGAAGCAAAGGATGAGGTGGGCTCAGGAAGAGAAATAGTCAACCATACAGATGGGAATTTCAGAACCGAATGATCGAACATTCGGGTCTGAAGTATCCGTTACATTCGCATGATAGCCTTCAATATCAAGTGCAACATCTGAAAAAGAGGACAAGTTAGTTTCCTCCCGACAAATAGATGAAAACCCTAACTGTGATGGTATTCCACATCCGGAGGCTTGACTTCTTGGTTCAGGTGCCTCAAAACTTCGTCCACTCTCTTGTCCTGTTCGTTAAATTCCAGTGTATGGCTCCGCGAATTTGGGGCAGATAACCCAGGCTGAGGGCAAGACGATTCGCTTACTGGACGGTGCCTAATTGTGCTCCGTGATGCAGAATGTCGAAGGAATGAAGGTTGGTGAAACTCTTGTTTTGGCGTGAGATTGGCATCACGAAACCCCTCTTCCTTGCTCCGCATCTTGCCATTTCCGGCACTCAAATCAAGAAACTCCGGTTCTTGATTGTGAGTCCGTGCTTCTTGGCCGGACATCTCGGTAGTTAGAGGTTCTGGCAATGGCTCTGAAGCATTCACGTCATCGGGACAGTGATTTCCTTTCATACCAGCAGTAGCGTCTGTCTGAGTGCCTGGGTCTTCTTCTTCAGGCTTTGTTGGGAGGAGAATAGGGGATGTAATAAGATCTTCCGGAACATCTTCGTCTGTCTCGAATACGAAAAAAGCCTCACCCGCTTCCCCGATCTTCATGTTAAATGGTATTGGTTGGTTATTGACCGATATTTTCACCTGGGCGACGGTATGAGCAATGGCGGAGAAATTTGAAATGACTCAACGCACCTGCTTGTCACTCGGTCGCAATACCTGCCATTTGCCAAATCGAACGTGAAAGGGCGAACAGGCAAGCTCTGTTTCTCCATCGCTGCCAGGTCGTTGTATAACAATAACATCGATTGCACCGGTGAGAGTAGAAGGATTAATTGGAGGGAGCTCCTTGTAGTATAGGTATGGTGCACTGATGGCATTGACCGCTCCACGAATATAGTTCATGGTCAGATTATGGTGAGGAGAGGAACAAGAGGTTTTAATCTATTTGAGACGATGCTACACGTGCAAATAAATGTCTCCAGCATGTGATTTGGTGATGATCTTGTACGAGGTAAAATGGCACGTTGCACAGTTTCAGTGTGTTGATAGGTGATGGGCGTGCAGAACAGCCCGAAAGATGTCAATGACACGTTTTCAAAAAACGTTTAGTTGATCAGCATATCATTTTCCCACAACAGACTAAATTTAACCATGTCCACAATCCCACTTTCCAAAGCTGAAAAATCATATATCACTGCTGGTTTCAAACACACCACACCTCAGCGAGCAGATGGCAGAGGCCTCACAGACTATAGGTGTATCGCCCTCGAAACAGGCGTTGCACCTCTTGCAAATGGCTCAGCACGTCTCTACCTAGGCCGAAATCTGAACGATAATGGTGGAGGAACCGAGATTCTTGCAGCTACGAAACTCGAAGTTGAAAATATATCAGTAGACGGATCAGGTGAAGGACAGGAAGGCGGACGATTTGTAGTTCATGTGTCTTGGTAGGTATGCTCATTCTTCCTCTAAATCACTCAGAAAACATATAATAATCTGCCCCTCGCAATTCAAAGTTCGCCAGCGGCGTATCCACATTTATTGAGAACGGAAATCGAAGATTTACAGCATGACTTGACAACAGTGCTCCACACAACACTTACACATCCAACCTTGCATCCCAAAAACCTCACTATAGTTCCTCGCAAAAGATCCTGGCTCCTTCATCTCGACCTCTTAATCCTAGCCGATGCCGGGAACACACTTGATGCGTTATTTCTCGCAGCTCGCGCTGCGCTTTGGGATACTAAAGTTCCCAGGACACGCAGCATCGAATACAAAGCTCCTCAAAGTGCTGCCGAAGGTGACAGAGGGTTTGCAAATGAAACAACGCAAGGCGGAGACATGGACATAGATGAAGTATTACCCAGTGGTTTTGATACGCGGGCGGAAATAAAGCGTGCCACGGACTTTGAACTGCCTAATTACTGGGACGAAGGAGAGGATCTGGACGGCCGAGAAAAATGGCCTCTGTGTGTTACGCTGAATTCGGTGCGGAGCCTCTTATAGCCTATTTGTTGGAGCCTTATATCTTGATCTGCAATCTCTCAGGCCTTCCCAGTGCATTTCCTCGATGCTACACTGCAGGAAGAAGCCACTATCCCATTTCGGTTCCTCTTCGTATTCTCTTTTCTGCACTCCGCGTCCTCGAGCACACCAATATTACAGGGAATGAGGACACTGGGAGCAGGTGAAGTCATGCTTTCCCAAGTCAAAGAACTTGTCGAGGTGGGCCTTTCAGCTTGCCTCTAATATGTTAAATGCTGACTCCGGTCCTTGTTGATATCAGGTTGGCCAGAAATACGCTCAGGAACTCTACACAGCCCTCAATGCCAAACTCAAGGATGAGGACATAAGACGAACACAAGTAGCACAGGAGAGGTTTGCAGCCAGCAGGCGATGAATTTCATGTTCAATATTAAGTCGTGCTAGGCAGTGTGAGAAATTGTCTAGCCGTGTTGTATCGTCAGCACCGATTTCCACCGCGAATGACCTCTGCTTTTCCCTTTGGCGCCACTTATATCTACTCTAACCGTCTAAAACAAAATTCCCCGATGATGAATTGCCGCGCCATTGGATATGTGGTGTTATAATTTTGCCTCCGTATAAGTATAGCGTGTCCTAGAGTCTTATAAGCGTAACTTAATACTACACTTGCCTTCCATCATCTAAACTCTCAACTCGGTGAGCCTCAAGACTTTAACATCCCACCAGAAAGCGTTGTCATTTCATGCATAATATTCAAACTGGCCTTCAATCTTCAAGATTTTGAGGCACTTCCCATTACCAAGATCCGAAAAGCCAAGGAACCTTGATTCTGTGCCAATCTTAGTTTGCAACATGGTCCTCCTACACAGCCCATTCTTCGGCAGCGGCGAATGCCACTAATGTTCGGATATTCAGAGTCATAATATATCAATGAGATTTTGGTCCCCTGCAAAGTACTTGTTCATATGGACACATGACAATGCGCTGAAGGCTTGGGTGAGAAGAAGATCGGCATATCAGTATTGTTATAGTATTATAGTTGCACTGAAACCAGGTTGGGTTTATGAACTACGACAAAATTTAAACAACAGAACCCATCGTAACAGACACGACTGATGTACTGGCCATGGCACCCAATATTTTGGGACTTATACTTATCTGCTCTAAGCTTTCGCCAAGACCTACTGCAATATCATGTCTACTGCTGACATTTGTCTCCTTGTACCGTTTCTTGGGAATGGCGAGGGATCCCTCTTTCTCTGGAGGTGATAAATTCGACACTTCAAGCTCATCCAAGTCCTTTTCTCCATCACCATCGTCTGACTCGTCATCTGACTCGTCGTCAATCGCCACACTTGACCATTCCCGGTAAATATTCTTGATAAACGCCGCAGATCTAGGAAGTCGGTAGGGGTCAAACGGGAAAAAAGTATTCAGCTCAGCTCCAGCACTGATACCGGAATTTGATCTATTCAGCGGGAGAATCGTTGCCGACATGAGTGTGGGATCATGAGGCGTGGCTAGAGTTGAATGAGGATTCGATCGAGTAGAATGGTCAACACTAGAATGCTCGAGGCGCCTATTTGACTCAAGAATCGGGTAACAATAGATGAAATCCGTCGCCCGAGCCACACGAGCGAATTGCATAACAACATTGAACGAACAAATCTAGAAGGGTCAAGTGAATTAGTGAATAATTTGCAGCCAGCGGATTGATCACGTACTCGAAGAGGGTTGAGCACACTGTTGACAGCCCTTTGGAGAACTCCAAGCTCGGGCATCCACTTCCTGCTATTCTCACTCAGTCTGAACTCATCCAAACATGGAACCCCTGTAGAGTGAGTGATATGATCTGTTTGTGCATTCTCTGCAAAATCAAGTAGATCTCGCCATCGAAAGCAGAATATTAGAAACACAGCTTGCATAACGGCATAAAATACAGCATGCTGTCCACCACCGATGATGATTGTGGAAGAACCATCTCGAATCAACTCTTCTACCTCATTGAGATGAGCCTTTAGAAATTCGCAGAGAACAGCCACGACATTTCTAGTGCTCTGTGCATCAATAAATACAGCACGGCTCACGAAAGAACCAATATAGGATGCTGCCGCTGCGCGAGTGATCGTGCTTTGTTGTCCGTTATTTCTGCTATCGCTCTCGTTGAAAGCTTCTGCAGAGGGTTGAATCATCATAGAGGACGGGCCCAGTAATGCACGCTCTACTAGCATGCCCTGAAACACATCTGCGAACTCTGGGTCAAGAGAAGTGTACCAAAAGATGAGAAATTGGGTATAACGTGATTTGAATGTCCGTAAGATAATTCGATCAAAGATGCTGAGTAAGGCATTGAATTGGGTACGCATAGTGTGAGCCGCCTTTGGTGGGAAAGCTACTGCTTTGGGAGCAGTAAACGAGGATACAGACAGGGAAGGAGGTAAAGTTTGATCCGGAGTGGCGAACGGAAGAAGAGGTAATTCAGATGGCAGAGGTGGCAAGGGCGGCAAGGGGTACAATTCTGGGGGCAGAGGAGATCTCAAGGTACTCTTACTCGTCAGCCCAATAGCCGTGTGAGTTGAGGCAGTTGAATGACGTTGGAAATGCTCGAAGAGGAGTGTTAATATTGCATCAAGTTTCTTGACCATGTCTTGGATATGCTTCATATTCATGGGGATTTCGAGGGGTGTTTCATTATCCGGACCACCGCCACCATCCGAGGACAGGTCACTGAAATCATCGCCCACCTCGCCTTCTTCATCGTCAACATCTGACAGATCTGAAGAATCATGTTCTTCCTGTCCAACCACAGTATCAAAGGGATCAAAATCGAAGATCGGTTGCTCTTCTTTTGTTTCCTCTTCTTCAAGCTCTACCTGAATTTCTACCTGAAGAAAATATAAGGATAACCCTGCCAGTCATGAAATTGCTTACATCAATCTGGATGGCTCTATCCACAATGGTGGCTAAGATATTTTCTGAAAGTTCTAAGCAATAAGATGATACCCTTAAAAGGTTCCGTATATAGGTCGTTTGGGTCAACTGGTTTTGCCTTTTGTGTGGAAAGTGGCGAACCAGGAGAGGCTGGAGAGTCGCAGGAAGCGTTGGGATGAGGGAAAATATATGCTTCAGAAGACAGTGTAGACGGTCGTAAATTACACGTCGCGTGATTGGACTGGCAGAACTTTCGGGAAACGCCTGAGATAGTGTTTGGACGCCGGACTCTACACAGAACCGGAACAAGATAAGCAGGTCAACCTTGGCCGAGGAAGTTTATAGGACAATGACAACGCACGATAAGTGAAACCTTGAGCAATTTTTCCCAAGACCAAGGATAAATATTCAGGTCGTGCGGAGAGTAGCATTCCTATGAGAACAGTATAAGATTTTACGGTAGCGGAGTCCAATGTCGTCCATGGCATGTTAACAATGGCCTCAACGAGGCTGAAGTGCGCTCTTTCGAGCTGTGACACTACATGCGTGAGGGCAAGTATCCAAGTTTTCAATGATATATTTGCAGATGATGGATCTGTGCGGCGTTTTGGGTTGAACTGGTCTACGAGCTCGTCAAACGGCTGAGAGTTTCCCTAGAGAAATTAAGTGAAAAGAAGTTAGTCAAAGGAGACGATGCACGTACATTTAACTTTTGTTGGAGGGCATTGTTAACGAACGCAAGATACATGTCTTTGCGATAGTTCTCATTTTGTTTGATTCTCGAATTTGTAGCAATGGGACGGTGAACCAAAAACGTGGAAGCTTCAGATCCAGGTTTTGGCTTTGTCGCTGGTGACAAAGTGGAGGGGAAATTTTCTAGGGAAGTTTTGAGGAGCGTGTTGGTTAGAAAGCGAGAGGCTGGAGGAGGTCCAGATTTTGGTGGGCGCTGGTTGTACTGATTGAGTCGAGAGTGGGGATCCATCTCTACAGTAGTTAATGGCAAGATTCAAGTTTTCTGACGTTGTTATGTAAGCAACGCTTATGGATGTAATTTTCAGTATAACTTACTACGCTGATGTTTCAGCGCCCCAATAAGTTTCCGACCAAGGAGAATTGTCAGGTCCTTCAGAAGTCATTATTTTCATGCACTCATTCAGCCGTGAGGAGTGTCATTGTCATTAGTGACATGGTTTACATAATCCACCAGTTAAATCTTGTGCTGTGAACCACTTCCGAAAAACTCCAATGTCCGCAAACACTGCTTTCTCTTCAGCTCACAGAATCTATGTCAAATCACTCTACAAACGATATCTGAC
>Ga0153936_100468_pt1 | contig 11425 bp, 10 predicted proteins | sample TSNJ020MetaG_FD_102272 | JGI IMG/M metagenome (GOLD analysis project Ga0153936, IMG submission 102272) | Attine ant fungus gardens microbial communities from New Jersey, USA - TSNJ020 MetaG | ecosystem: Host-associated > Fungi > Mycelium > Unclassified | place: USA: New Jersey, Wharton State... | reverse complement strand
TTGAAAACCCAGTTTATGGGACCTGAGGGCGTGGCTAACGTCTCCCTGTCTAACATTGCCGGTGAGTCGGCTGATGGCCTGCTGGTGACTAAACCGAAGAACTATGATCAGGTTCCGGCGAACAAACCTATCGTTGATGCTATCAAGGCCAAAAAAGAGGATCCAAGCGGGGCATTCGTCTGGACCACTTACGCTGCAGTACAGTCTCTGGCTGATGGTCTGAAGCACTCTCAGGATCCGGCTGAAATTGCAAAATATCTGAAAGGGGCAACGGTAGAAACCGTGATGGGACCGCTGTCGTGGAACGATAAGGGTGACCTGAAAGGCTTTGAGTTTGGCGTATTTACCTGGAATAAGGACGGTACTGCAACCGACGCTAAATAAAATCTGAACGACGAGGGCCTGGCAAAAAGAGGGCCCCTCTGTTGTTTGTCCGCAGACAAACTGCGCCCGAAAAGCCGCGATACCGGCTGAGTCAGGTGCAGTTTTTTTATGTATTCATATCCTGATTTTTCTTATCGATATCGCATTTATGCCCGCGCTCATATTGTTTGAGTCAGGGGCATGTTGTGGTCTTGATCATCCGTGCTCCGGTATCTGTCTCCCGACGTTTTAATATTTTCTTATGCCTATACTGTGTCAGTAATGACTCTGGCTTATTTGACAGGATATTGGCTAATTGCTGTCTGAACAGATAGGCTGCGTCCAGTTGTGCATTGTTTCTCTTGTTTATTTTTATCGTAAGGGTCATTCATGCGTTTATCCTCTGTCGCAACGACGGAAGCCGCAGTACGGCATCCCTGGCTGGCGGTGAGTGCCATCGGTCTGGCTATTTTCTCGGTGGTGACCACTGAGCTGCTGCCGGTTGGTTTGCTTACACCGGTTGCCGAAACCCTGGCTATTTCTCCGGGTACTGCTGGTCTGATGGTTTCTCTTCCTGCCTTACTGGCGGCGTTATTTGCGCCGCTGGTTGTTTTGTTCTCCGGTAGAATCGACCGGCGCTGGATGCTTTGTGGATTACTGGGGTTGCTGGTTGTGGCCAATCTGGCATCCGCCCTGGCTCCGAGCTGGATCTGGATGCTGGTTTCACGCGTATTTATCGGTTGCTGTATTGGGGGAATTTGGGCAATTGCCAGTGGTCTGGCCGTCAGGCTGGTTTCGCCGGCCAGAGTCGGGCTGGCAACGTCGATTATTTTTGGCGGCGTGGCGGCGGCATCGGTACTGGGGGTGCCGATGGGGGCATTTATCGGTGAGCTGCTGGGCTGGCGTTGGGTTTTCGGCTGTATGGCCCTGTTCAGTGTTGTGGTACTGGGACTGCATCTGCTTTTTATCCCGCCTCTGCCGGTGAATGATTCCGTCCGATTAGGCCATTTTGTCAAACTTTTTTCGGCTATAACCACATCACCTGGCTGAAGGTCGGCGATCATGCGGAGAAGCTCAGGTCTATCAGCCCTGGCTCCCGACGCCTTTTCCCGATAAATACCGGTGATATAAAAACCACTGGCAATGGCCGTTTTTCGATGTAAGCCTGACGTCTCAGGTCCTGCTCTGATGTACTGACTCTTTCATAGATGCGAGCAATTTTCATTTACGGTAGCCAAAATGAGTATAGGTAATTTGGCTGGTTATTTTTTGGCTACTTAAAATGACCGAAACCGTCGTTTCATGGCCCAGGACTCAACTGAAAACTTATCTGGAATTAGCCACCAAAGAAAACGTCCAGCAAACACTCGTTTGCTGGACGCTGCTTAAAACGCACTTATCGAAGGCGTCGGTAATTACTCAATACCGTATTTTTTCTCGGTCACGAATTTGGGTTCTTTCCAGTTCGGTCCCTTTTTACACCCAGAACCATAAGTTCTAGCTGAAAAAACCTGACCACTATCCTCAAGCTTTTTTGTCTCATGGATTAGCTTGATGTTATAAGATTCATACTTCTCAGCAGCTTTATGCCGGCCAAAAAACCGGTCCATTGATGGATACGCTATACCGTTTTCTCCACGACTTACCAGAAATAAAATAACATCGGCCATATCTTCATTTTTAACCATTTCATCAAAATCAATCATTTAAACACCTCGATATTTATTTCTGCGGATTCAACGCTTCAGGCGTATACAAAAGAGTTTCATCAGAACTCAACCTATAGTCTTCCAACGTCGCCGTATGGGTGTTGTTCCAGACTTCGTAGTCATTTTCGGGAACCGTACCATCTGCGATCCCCAGAGCCCGATAACGCTCAAGTTCCCTGACTTCATGGGTGTAGTAACGTTTGTCGGTGTCAGTCGTCTGGAGTTCACCCTTCAGGATTTTCTCCAGACGATCGATCATTACCGCATTTTCCGCTGACGCCCCAAATCGCCCGGTATGCAGTTTCACTTTATCCACGCCGGCGCGGTCAATGGTGGCGGTTTTCCAGTCCAGGTTCTGGATCGGGCCACCGGCCTTGTCTGTGTTGTAGTCGCGACCGCTGTATTGCCCTTTGGCGTTGGTTTCACCATAGATACCACTGAACATGACATAGACCGGCTCCACGCCAGTGCCGGTGGCATCGGGTTGCCAGTAGATAAAATCCTGCAACGCAGGAATATCCGCCACCGGCAGGGTGGTGGTGACAATACTGTCGGCCTGCTTTATATCCGTACCGGTATGCACCGGCGTCACCGGCACCGGCGTATTGTTGCCGGTATGGAATGGTGCCGCCGGACCAACCGGCACCGGATTCACCAGAATGGTCCGCGACGGCGCACCGGCCACGGCCGGAACAGTGATTTTATCAAGTCCGGTCACCTTGTCACGCACGGCACTCAGCACCGGTACTGTGGCGGGCACACCACCGGCTCCGGTTCTGACCAGTTTCACCGACTGTCGTCCGTCCGGCTCCGTGGTGATAAATCCCCGAACCGGCAGGTCCACGGTCTTCATTCCCGGTTTAATTTCCGTCTTCATGGCCGTGAACAGGCTGGCCTGGGCGGCAAGCATGTCAATGTTGCGCCCGGGAACCCTGTCGCTGCCTTCACCTGCTCGGGGCGAGAAAAATATCGCTGACGCTGCGGCCACCATCGGACCGGCTGTCGTGGCGGTGGCCGTTCCTGCCACGCTCACCACACCCCGCCACAGAGCTGAGGAAATCCAGCCTGAGAATTCAGCTGTGGCCGTCAGTACGCCGCTCAGACCGGAAAGTGCAGCCTGAACCCGCGCGGCCACAGCGGACAACTGTATCATACCCGGCGCGCGGTTCAGCAGTGCCGCGCCGGGAGCCATCATCGCCGTAGTGGCCGCTTTCACCCTCTCCGGCGTGTAGACCGGCGTGTCCTGAACGCCGGCCTTTGCAAACAGCGCCTTCCGGCGCTCCGCTTCTGCTTTTGCTCTGGCTTCAGCTTTCTCTGCCGCCAGCCTGTCCGCCTCGGCCTTCGCTTTAGCAGCGGCTTCACGCTCCCTGGCCTCCTTCAGTTTCCGCTCGATTTCAGCCTGCTGGCGCTGCGCTTCCTCCTGCGCCCGCAGAGTAGCCTGATAAGATTCTTCTGCTTTTCTGGCTTCCTCCTCGGCCTTTTTCCAGGCTTTATGCCGCCCAATTTGTTCTGCCAGCGCCGCCATCTCCATGTTGTTCTGATGGGCCAGGTCCGTGACACTCGGTCCGGCTCTGCCCTTCTGAATAGCCGCGTTCGTCACATCCATCAGCCGCTGCGTGAGTTTGTCCTGTGATGCCTTTGCCGCCTGCTGCGCCGCCATGGTTGCCCGGACTCTTTCCGCCTGTGCCGCCTGCGTTTTTTTCAGATTCTCGGTTGACCATTTTGCCGTGGCAGCAATGGCCGCAGAACTTTCTGCCTGAAGGCGGGAAAGCGTTTTTTTACCCAGGTCAGCCTGTACGCTGCCGCTGCCGCTGCCGCTGCCGCTGCCGCTGCCGCTGCCGCTGCCCGGCATAATATTCGCCTGCCCCCCTGACAGACTGGTTCCCCCGTCTCCACCCACCACGGTCATCACCTCTTCGCCGTCAGCGTTAACGCCAAGGGAAACCATTCCCGGAGGGGCGTTGGTGATGGTGATAATGACCTTCCCATCGGCACTATAGGGTATTCCATCTTTGTAGTACGCAGGTGTCATTACTACGTCTCCTTGATTATTGCGCGCGTTATCAGATCCATCTGTCTATCAGTAGCAAATACGCTTATTCGACAGTATTTTTGTCAGGCTTGCGATATATCAGTCTTTTTTCACGTTCGCCGCTTTTTCCAAAACAGCCAGCCGCATTTCCAGCTCGATACGGGCTTCACGTTCTTCCTTGAGCGCCTCAACGAGCAACGCCACCACGCCGTTGGTATTGATGCTGCGGGCATCATTCAGCACGCTGCCGTCATTGAGTTTCAGCTCGGTCTGGGTCACGGATTGGGGGAGAACCTCTTCCACCTCCTGGGCAATCACGCCGGCTTCCGGCACGCCCTGTTTGAGGTAGGTGTAGCCGCTGATGCTGCCGAGTTTGTCCAGTGCATTGTCGATTTTCTCAACATTTGTTTTCATGCGTGCATCAGAGCTGCTGTTCCAGGCACCGTTGGTGTAAGCATGACCGTCGTTGCGGAACTCATACCAGCCCTGAGCGCCGCCGTTGGCCACATGCAGGCAGAGGAGGTGATGCTGCCCGATACGCTCGTAGTGATAGAAGTCAGCGGATAAATCGCCCGCCCCCTGAAGCGAGAGGCCGTTAGTTTGATTCGCCTTGTTGTTATCAACCGGACGATTGCCCTGCGCCTTATACCAGCCATCGGGATTACGTTTTACATACTGTCCGGCATCGAGCGTTGCGCCGGAGCGAACCCGCAGTTCATTCCAGTTCCCGTGCCAGTCACGGTAGGAAAGCAGTCCGAAATCCTCACGCCCGGCGTTCACCCTGGCCCCCATCAGCATCCGGGTGGTCACCTTACCGCTGCTGAAGTCCGTATACACGGCGGCGGCATCATAGGTCTGGCCGTTAATCAGCTGGTCGGGGCCGGTCAGGGTGGTGGACATACCGGCGTTGTGGGAGACCACCGCCCCACCGGCGATATCGACGCCGTTACGCAGGGAGACGCGGCCGGTTTTAAGGTTAAAGGAGAAGGGGCGAAGGGTATTCCACTGCCCGTCCTGCGCCTGCCCGGTTGGTGTAGTCAGGGCGTAGAAGTCGTTGCCGTCGTTACGCAACATCACGCCGGTGTTGCCGTTGGCCAGTCGAAAGCCGTTGACAGATTTGGAGACGATTTCGCCGTCGCTGACGACCCGTTTGCGCAGCGTGGTGAGTGATTTAAGTTCGGTGATGTCATCGTTGACGCCATTCTGTACCTGGGCATTTTTCTTTTGTTCAGACATAATAATTCCTGGATTTATTAAAATGTTACTACCATGAAAATGGCACAGGGTAGCACTTGACAGACAGTTAACGACGCTGTGAATTTAAGGCGAAGATACCTAAAAAAACAAAATAACTGTATGTATATACAGCAAGGTAAGTGCGCCATGAAAAGATGTCAAATGATAATTACTATCATTTGTTGTGTGGTGGATGAGACAAATAGAAGAACTAACGATTTCTGGTGTTGGTTATATAACTTATTAATTTATAGATTAATGACTATTTAAATTGCCCGCTTAAGTACGTTTGCTGTTCCGTTTCTCCCCAAACCCCTACCCCTACCCCTGCCGCATCTCCGCTCACCGACTGAGCGACGCGACTCGTGGCGGCAAGCCTGTGGCGTTCAATACCCCAGGCTTGCGAGCGCTTTAGCCCGATTTGTGCCAGTGTGCACCTTGCCGCTGGAAACCTAATGCCTGGGCAAAGGCATCCATCACCTCGGGGTTTGCTACCCCGATTGAGCTCATCATCCATTCATTGATCGATGGATTATCGCGCAGAACTTCTTCGACTAAGTATTGGCCGACGCCGCGACGCCGCGTGATTTCACGGACGTTGAGTGCCGTTAACCTGCCTTCAGTGTCCAGTAATTCCACCCGTACCGCAGCGAGCAGGCGATCGTTAAATCTGGCGGCGTAAAGACGCGCATTTTCGCTGAGATACGTCTCTGCGATGTGGCTTTCAGGCCAGATTTTAGCAAGGTCAATTCTGTCCTGTTCACTGAGCGTTAACAGACGAATGATAGTGAGTTTCATAAATGTGCTAACCGAAAAGAGGGGAAACCGCCAGTGTAACCAATTTATTTGCCTCAGACGCTTTATCTTTTATATCCCGCTAAACAGCGGATTAGTTTTTTGGCTGACGATAAAGCAGGGCTAAACAATAGATATTGTTCATTAATTAGAACATCCTACTCATTTCTGGTGAATAATTCGACGCTTTGTACCACTATTTTATGCTGCAAAATAGACTTTTTTTTGTTTATCTATCACCAAATACAGCATAATATCTCTGCTTAATCACATGAAATATAGAGAGTTTAGCGATTAACATTGCAAAATTTAATCCTAACTCATTAAAGTCATTCAAGAAAAAAAGAAATTGATTAAAAAACACTCGTCCGTTTTTTAATCATTAGGGAGAGAAAGGATGAAGATGAACGCGAAGACATTACTGGCCGGATTGGTTGCCCTGGCGGTGTCTAACGCGGCAACCGCTGGAGAGATTAAAGTGGCTGTTGTCGGGGCGATGTCGGGCCCGGTAGCGCAATGGGGTGACATGGAATTTAACGGTGCACGCCAGGCGATAAAAGACATTAATGCCCAAGGCGGTATCAAAGGGGACAAGCTAGTCGGCCTGGAATATGACGATGCTTGCGATCCTAAGCAGGCGGTGGCAGTGGCCAACAAAATTGTTAACGATGGCGTGAAATATGTTATCGGTCACCTTTGCTCTTCTTCAACTCAACCCGCGTCTGATATCTATGAAGATGAAGGCATTCTGATGATAACGCCCGGGGCAACTAACCCGGAGCTGACGCAGCGTGGTTATCAAACCATTATGCGTACCGCCGGGCTTGACTCTTCCCAGGGGCCAACCGCGGTAAAATATATCCTTGAGCATGTGAAACCTCAGCGTATCGCCATTATTCATGATAAGCAGCAATACGGTGAAGGTCTGGCGCGCTCTGTCCGTGACGGATTGCAAAAGGGCGGGGCAGATATCGTATTTTTTGATGGTATTACCGCAGGTGATAAAGATTTCTCGACCCTGGTTGCCCGTCTGCAGAAAGAAAATATCGACTTCGTTTACTACGGTGGTTACTACCCTGAAATGGGACAAATCCTGCGTCAGGCAAGGGCTGTTGGCCTGAAAACGAAATTTATGGGCCCGGAAGGCGTCGGCAATGCTTCCCTGTCCAATATTGCCGGTGATGCGGGGGAAGGCATGCTGGTTACGATGCCAAAACGCTATGACCAGGACCCGGCAAACAAAGCTATTGTTGATGCCCTGGTTGCAGAGAAAAAAGATGCCAGCGGTCCTTATGTCTGGATTACCTATGCGGCAGTCCAGTCTCTGGCCACTGCCCTTGAGCGTTCTGCTAGTAAAGACCCGGTTGAATTGGTTAAAGACTTAAAAGAAAACGGTGCAAATACGGTTATTGGACCGCTGAAATGGGATGAGAAAGGTGATTTAAAAGGATTTGAATTTGGTGTCTTTGAGTGGCATGCCGATGGTTCATCCACGGTAGCAAAATAAGCAATAACTCCCTCTGGTTACTCCTTCCGGGCCTGCCCGGAAGGTATGAAAAGGTTATGTTATGTCCGAGCAGTTTCTCTACTTCCTACAGCAGATGTTTAATGGCGTCACGCTGGGTAGTACCTACGCCCTGATAGCCATTGGCTATACCATGGTGTATGGCATTATCGGTATGATCAACTTTGCCCACGGCGAAGTGTACATGATAGGCAGCTATGTCTCCTTTATGATCATCGCGGCCCTCATGATGCTCGGTATTGATGTGGGCTGGATGTTGGTCGGTGCGGGCTTTATTGGCGCCGTGGTGATTGCCAGCGCCTATGGCTGGAGTATCGAGCGCGTCGCCTATCGACCGGTGCGTAATTCTAAGCGTCTGATTGCCCTTATCTCGGCAATCGGCATGTCTATCTTTTTGCAAAACTACGTCAGCCTGACCGAAGGCTCACGGGATATTGCCTTGCCGAGCCTGTTTGATGGCCAGTGGATTGTTGGCGCGAGTGAAAACTTCACCGCCACCATTACCACTATGCAGCTGGTTATCTGGATAGTGACCTTCCTCGCCATGCTGGCGCTGACGCTGTTTATTCGCTATTCCCGCATGGGGCGCGCCTGCCGTGCCTGTGCCGAAGACCTAAAAATGGCCAGCCTGTTAGGGATTAATACCGACCGGGTCATCTCTTTGACCTTTGTGATTGGTGCCGCCATGGCCGCCGTCGCCGGGGTATTACTCGGCCAGTTCTATGGCGTTATCAGCCCATATATTGGCTTTATGGCGGGGATGAAGGCCTTTACCGCTGCTGTTCTTGGCGGCATTGGTAGTATTCCTGGGGCGATGATCGGTGGCTTAATCCTCGGGGTGGCTGAAGCCCTGACCTCTGCTTACCTGAGCACTGAATACAAAGATGTCGTCTCTTTTGCACTGCTTATTGGGGTGCTGCTTGTGATGCCTACCGGTATCCTCGGCCGTCCGGAGGTTGAGAAAGTATGAAACCGATGCACATTGTCTTTTCACTGCTCTCTGCCGTGATGTTCTTTATTCTGGCCTCGGTATTTATGGGCGTACAGCTCAGTCTGTCGGGCACTAAGCTTGTGGTGAACAGCGCCAGCTCAGTGCGCTGGGAATGGGTATTTATCGGCACTGCCGTGGTATTTGTCTTCCAGCTTCTGCGTCCGGTATTCACCAAAAGCATGAAAAAAGTCACCGGGCCGAAGTGGGTATTACCGGCTCTGGATGGCTCCACGCCGAAGCAGAAAATGTTCCTGCTGGCGCTGCTGGTGATTGCTATCGCCTGGCCGTTTATGGTTTCCCGCGGTACGGTTGATATTGCCACTCTGACGATGATCTACATTATCCTCGGCCTCGGGCTGAATGTGGTTGTCGGATTATCCGGCCTGCTGGTTCTGGGATACGGTGGTTTCTATGCTATCGGCGCCTATACCTTTGCTTTACTGAATCACTACTATGGCCTGGGTTTCTGGACCTGCCTGCCGCTGGCAGGATTGATGGCCGCGGCGGCGGGCTTTTTACTCGGTTTCCCGGTACTGCGTTTACGCGGTGACTATCTGGCGATAGTCACCCTGGGTTTTGGCGAGATAGTGCGTATTCTGCTGCTGAATAATACTGAGTTTACCGGCGGACCTAATGGCATAAGCCAGATCCCGAAACCAACCTTGTTCGGCCTGGAGTTCAGCCGTACGCCCCGCGAAGGAGGCTGGGATACCTTCAGTAACTTCTTCAATGTCAGCTATGACCCAAGCGACAGGGTGGTGTTCCTCTATTTAGTGGCTCTGCTGTTAGTGGTGATTACCCTTTTCGTTATCAACCGCCTGTTGCGTATGCCCCTTGGCCGGGCGTGGGAAGCGCTGCGTGAAGATGAAATTGCCTGCCGTTCGCTTGGCCTGAGCCCGCGTCGTATCAAACTGACGGCCTTTACTATCAGTGCGGCCTTTGCTGGCTTTGCCGGTACTCTGTTTGCCGCCCGTCAGGGGTTTGTCAGCCCGGAATCATTCACCTTTGCCGAGTCCGCTTTTGTACTGGCGATTGTGGTCTTAGGGGGAATGGGTTCACAGTTCGCGGTTATTCTGGCGGCCGTTTTGCTGGTGGTGTCCCGTGAAATGATGCGTGACCTCAACGAATACAGCATGCTGGTGCTGGGTGGCCTGATGGTTCTGATGATGATTTGGCGTCCGCAAGGTTTGTTACCGATGACCCGTCCGCACTTAAAACTTAAAACAACGGATGTGAAAGGAGAGCAGGCATGAGTCAGCCATTGTTATCCGTTAGCGGACTGATGATGCGTTTTGGCGGCCTGCTGGCCGTCAATAATGTGTCGCTTGAGCTCAATGCCGGGGAAATTGTTTCCCTGATTGGTCCTAATGGTGCGGGTAAAACCACGGTATTTAACTGCCTGACCGGGTTTTATAAGCCCACCGGCGGCACTATTTTACTGGGTGATAAGCATCTTGAAGGCTTACCAGGGCAGGAAATTGCCCGTCTTGGCGTGGTCAGAACCTTTCAGCATGTACGGTTATTTCGTGAAATGACGGTGATTGAGAACCTGCTGGTAGCCCAGCATCAGCAGCTGAAAACCGGTATTTTTTCAGGCCTGTTTAAAACCCCTGCTTTTCGCCGCGCGCAGACAGAGGCGCTGGACAGAGCCGCGAGCTGGCTGGAGCGTATTGGCCTGTTAGACCAGGCCAACCGCCAGGCAAGCAACCTGGCCTATGGCGATCAGCGGCGGCTGGAAATTGCGCGCTGTATGGTCACGCAGCCTGAAATTCTGATGCTGGATGAACCGGCCGCCGGGCTTAATCCAAAAGAGACACAGGAACTGGATGAGTTAATTATGGAGTTACGTAACCATCACAACACCACCGTGCTGCTGATTGAACATGATATGAAGCTGGTGATGGGTATCTCCGATCGTATCTATGTGGTGAATCAGGGGACGCCGCTGGCAAAAGGGACGCCGGAGCAGATCCGTAACAACCCTGATGTTATCCGTGCCTATTTGGGTGAGGCTTAAAATGGAAAATGTGATGTTATCGTTTGACCAGGTCAGCGCCCATTATGGAAAAATCCAGGCACTGCATCAGGTGAGTTTGCACATTAAGCAGGGGGAAATTGTGACCCTGATTGGCGCCAACGGCGCAGGTAAAACGACGTTGCTGGGAACGTTGTGTGGCGATCCACGTGCATCAAGCGGGCGTATTGTCTTTGACGGCAAAGACATTACCGACTGGCATACCGCCCGCATTATGCGTGAAGCGGTGGCGATTGTTCCGGAAGGCCGGCGGGTCTTTTCCCGCATGACGGTGGAAGAAAACCTGGCAATGGGCGGCTTTTTTGCCGAGCGCGATCAGTTCCATGAGCGGATTGAGCGGGTCTATACCCTGTTTCCACGTCTGCATGAGCGCCGTATCCAGCGGGCCGGTACTATGTCTGGCGGTGAACAACAGATGCTGGCGATTGGCCGGGCATTAATGAGCCAGCCGCGCCTGCTGCTACTCGATGAACCCTCTCTGGGGCTGGCACCGATTATTATCCAGCAAATTTTTGACACCATTGAGCAGCTGCGCAGCGAAGGAATGACTATCTTCCTGGTGGAGCAGAACGCCAACCAGGCCCTGAAGCTTGCCGATCGTGGTTATGTTCTGGAAAACGGTCATGTGGTTCTGGAAGATACCGGTGATGCTCTGCTGGCAAATGAAGCGGTACGCAGCGCCTATTTAGGTGGCTAATCGCTGCAGCCCCGCGGCTCAGCATAATCCATCTGGTCTGGG